>Ga0194119_10004527_pt1 | contig 21408 bp, 20 predicted proteins | sample TA2MahC100mmetaG_FD_148620 | JGI IMG/M metagenome (GOLD analysis project Ga0194119, IMG submission 148620) | Freshwater microbial communities from Lake Tanganyika, Tanzania - TA2015018 Mahale Deep Cast 100m | ecosystem: Environmental > Aquatic > Freshwater > Lake | place: Tanzania: Lake...
CCGATTATGTGCTTCATTGTTTTCATTAATAATAGCATTAGCGTCAACACTTATGATATTAGGGTTAGCATTTATAACATTTGGGTCAACATCATAATTATTAAGAGCATTAGCATTTATAACATTACTATCATCATTTATAGGATAAGGTTCGTTACTTATAAGAATACCACTACTATCATAAACTCTTCCATAATGACGTGCTAACATTCTATTAATTTGGACTTCATTGTTAGGTTGAAGAATAGCTTGATTAATAGTTTCATAATTAGGGCTAGCTGTTTGTGTTCCTGTATTGTGTATATTATATAAGCGTTGTAGTCCATTTACTAACCTTAAATATGTATGTTCATCAATGTGTGAAGAAATAGTATCTAAATCATCAATCATAGTATGCATAGTTGATAAAAATTCTTGACTTTGTGGTGCGTTAATACTATGACCTGTCATAGATTTAGTATAAATATTAATGTTTTCATAAAAAAATTAGTTATCAATTTTTTTAAGCATTTTTTATAAGATATATTTAGTAAAATATATATTAGTTTTAAGAAGTAATATATATGCGTTTGTTTAACTACTTCTCTCAAACTAAATTGTTTATTAGTCTTTTATTACAAAGAAATTATAATTCTGTTACTCGTGTAATGCCTTCAAAATATTATTCTATAAAAACTATAAAACAATATTATTATAACAACAATATATATTATGACTTATATAATGATTTTTGTAACTGTAGTGAAGAATGTAATTTAAATAGTTTTAGTATTTTTAATAATTTAAATTATACTAAATATAACAGTCTTAGCGCAGAACACATATTTCCTCAATCATTTACAAAACATTATAGCAAGGCAAATAAAGACATGCACAATATAGTTTTAACAAATTATTATACAAACAATTTACGTAGCAACAAGAAATTTGCTCATGACGCTGATAAATCAAGAGCTCATAAATTTTATGTTCCATGTAATTATTCTCGTGGAACAATTGCCAGATCACTTGCATATATGAAATATAGTTATCCATTATTAAATCTCTCAAATGTTATAGACAATAACATAATAGTGGCTTGGAATGAGTTATATCCACCAACAGAACTTGAACATATAAAAAACAATATAGTATTTAAGTATCAAGGCAATAAAAATATATTTATTGACGATTATAAAAAGCTTAACTTGTTTATTAACAATAATTATAATTTATAACAATTTATATTTATAACAATTTTAAAATTGTTATAAATTTATAAAACTTATTATTCAAATTCTGCCGTTGACAAATCAACTCGACCACTAGGTTTTGGAGTTAATACAACTATTTCATTACTGTCATTATTATCATTAATATCAATAATATTAAAATCTATTGGAATCAATTTATCACCTTTAACTCTACTAAGAGCTGATGAACTTTCAATCAGTTTTGTATATGTATTGTAAGACTTTTCAAGGAAGTCTTTTGCGGGAACAGGTCTGTTTTCACGATTTAATGATAATGTTTTAAATATATCAACTGAGAGAAGATAATAATCACGTTGACTTATCATATCATTTTCAAGCCGTTTTTGTATTCCAAAATATAACTCAATAGAGCCGATAATACCGCAAGTTAAGGCTATTAAAGAAGTTGATAAACTGATTGTTCCTTGGTCGGCATACGGCTGTAGACCAACAGCTATTATGCTGTTTGCCCCATTTAATATAATAACCGGTAACCTGTAATACTTTAATGTAGACTTTAATTCAAAATAGCGTTGCTTATGTAGTTTGTTTAATATAACGCAATTTATTCTAATATTATTTAGCACGGCATCAATATCATCCGTCCATGTATTAGTATTCATATTCACGTATTATAATATGTTAATATATTAAAAATTACAAAATAGTTTATTTTAAAAATTGAAATTAGTAATTATTAATACTTAATAATTATTTATTTATAAAATAGTAACACACTATGAAGGACATTAATAGTCAATTTATTAGCATTATTTACGGTCCTATGTTTTCTGGAAAAACTACTAAATTAGTTGAACTGTATAACTTATATGTAAAAATTTACGGAAAAGACAAATGTATTGCAATTAATTATGAGCTTGATAATCGTTATGGCGAAAACGTTATAGTTAGTCATAATAAACAATCTATTGAATGTTATTGTGTAAAAAGTATGGAAGAGTTTATTACGGGTGAAACATATAATATTATTTTAAATGCACAATACATTTTTATAAATGAGGCACAGTTTTTTGAATCTATTGATAAATGGGTTTTGTTTTTAAATGTTAATTTAAAAAAAACTGTTATTTTATGTGGTCTTGACTTAGATTATAAGAGAGATAGTTTTGGAACAATGATGAATTTAATTCCTTATGCTTCTAAAATATATCCACTAAATGGACTATGTCATAATAGTGAAAATGGACTATGTAATGGACTATCGCGCTATAGTCATCGTATTGTTAATAGTGATACACAAATATTAATTGGAATACACGAATATGTGCCTTTGTGTGAAGATTGCTATAATGCTTTAACGCACTAATGGAGCAAATTCTTTGCTTACTTGATTGATACTTAAAGTCAATGATAAATTAGCATTTTGTAAATTTACAAGCATATTATTATGGTATCTAATCTTTATTTTTAATTTTGCTATTTTTTCAATAGGTGGTTTAAAATAGCTCACAGTAGAGGAAATCTCATTATCTAATAAAGCAGTATTAATACCACTGTTTGCTGGATGTAGTGGAATTTTAGCAAATGCTGAATTTACAATCCCGCTATTAGAATTATTATAGTTATAAGACAAATAAGGTTTTAAATCATCACATTTATTATATTTTTCCAATTCAATATATATATTTTCATTAGCATCTAATGTATGTGGATAAAGAGAACTAATAACACTTGCACTACTAGTGTCTATCCATGAAGTATTTGCATAGTCAAATCTTAAATTATTTGAAGTATCAATAGATTTTGAAGTGTAAGTTTTTTTATCAAAACCCAATATATATCCTAAACCCCAGTTGCTATGTTGCGAATATACATTAATATTTGTTACACATGAAGAAGAGTAAGTCAATTGTTTATCAAATTTTAGTTGAAAAAAACCAGCATTAGGAATAGTATGAGTTTCTGTAATTCCATTTGGACGTGTGTGTATATGATTATCAGTATGACCAAAATAAAATTTACGACTTACTTTATTGTAAGCTACAACAAAATCCGCATTTGCGTGACCAGTGTTATAATTTATTTTATTTTGTAAAGAACTTCTTAAAGCTTCAACATCATAATATCCATCTTCTAATGTTATTATATATTCTCCTATTCCAGATATGTCTATTGCTAATTTGTTATTTTGTAAATAATCACTAATATTATATATAGGATTTGGTAAGTCAATATTTAATAAATTTAATGATTGAACGTTATTATATACTTGTGGGCATGTTATTTCAAATTCAGATGAATTAGGCCATTTTGCTATATCGCGATCATTACTGTCAATAAATAAAATTTTACTATCTATTGAATAGCTAAAGTTAATATTATCTGAATATGAAGTCATTAGTACTTTATATATATTACTATTTATATAAATTTATACTAATAAATTTATACTAATAAAGTTATACTAATAAAGTTATACTAATAAATTTATACTAATAAAGTTATACTAATAAATTTATACTAATAAAGTTATACTAATAAATTTATACTAATAAAGTTATATAATATTATATTATTATAATAACTATGCCAGCAACAGAAACAGAAACAGAAACAAGAACAACAGCAGCGGGAGCAACAAGACCACTAGGGCAACAACAAGCATCAACGAAAAAACAATTTGACGCTAAATCGCCTGATGCCTTAAATATATTTGGTATTGGAATCAGTAGCAATAATAATTTGGATTTGTTAAATCTTATAGTATTAGCTTGTGCGGGAATAATGATAAAAATATTTTTTAAAGAAAATTATTCTAAATTAGGAAATATTGGACCAGCAACTACAACAATATGGGGTTATGGTTTAACTGGATTAGCATTATCAATTATGATTTTTGTTGCAATATCATATACAAATATAAACAAAGATGATAATAGCTTGTTTGGGACTAAAGTTAATTTATATGCTAGTTTAGGAATGGTTACACCAATAGTTGTAACTTTATTAGTAATAATATATATAATATATTTGAATATAATATTTTTTACTAGAATAAATAGTAATAAAGTAACACCTGATTATCATACATATTCATTTATGTCGTCTACATTATTATTAGTGCAAATAGTTTTAATAAGTAATTATTTATTAAAAACATTAAAAAAAACAGACCCATCAGATGATACAACTATTGAGTTAACAAAAATGTTGACATATATATTGTCTGTTGTTAATATTGTATTTATAGTAATGATACATATTAGTTTAGTCTTTTTTTCAACAGATGAAACTACTATTTCCACAGTTTAGTGTTAATAAAATTGTAAATATTTATTTACAACTATAAATTTAAAAGTTAATCCAATTGATTCTTTAGACTCCCATAATCCAGAAATTTTTAAAATCAAATACTTATGTTTTGTGGTTACTGTATTTATATTATCACACAATATATCATTAGTCTCATTAAAAACAAATCTTAATGACTTATTATCATATATTTCTTTAAACCTAAATAGCTTAGTTTTCGATGAATTTAGTAATTTTAATAAATATTCTTCAAGTGCTATTAGTTTATTAAATACATCAAAATTCGCATTATTTTTATTAAAACTAATAGAATCATTTTCTATTACACTATTTGTTAATTCAAATATAGTAAATATACTAGATAATACTACTATATTAGTGGAATATAGTAATTTGTAAAAATAATTATATTGAAGAACACTATTTTTTACAGGTTCATTTAAAATTATAGCCTCATAATTTATACTCTCTAATGGTTCACAAATCATAATATTTACTCTAAGTGTTAGTATAGTAATTAGTATTAGTTTTAATTTATTTATATAATATATTTAAACAAAAATCACTTTTATTGCTATTGATTGCTATTGATTGCTATTGATTGCTATTGCTATTGCTATTGCTATTTTAAATAATAACCTTTTTTATGTCTTGAAGCATAACAATTATTAGCATAATGTCCTGTTCTACCACAACGAAAACAACAATCTTCATCTTCATCTTCATCTTCATCTTCGTCTTCATCTTCATAACTGCTTTGTTTTTTATATCTTGAATTACAATATTTACTATGAGCTTCACATTTGCTTTTTTCTGTAAACTCTTTATTACAATTGCAACAAACCCATAGTTCATCGTCTTCGCTAAGTGTTTCCCAACCATCGTCATCACTGTTAACGCATGTATTGTTTTTACTTGAATCACACTCTTTTGCAAAATGACCTTCTTTACCGCAAATAAAGCATTTATTATTTGTACTATTACTCATATGTTGTAAAAAGTCTAATGTTGTTTTATCTAAATTTACTTTCACAAATGACCCACCACGAACATTGTGCATTCCATATTTATCCATATAAATTCGTGTATATTTGTCTTCATCATAATCACTACAATTAGGTATAATTTTTATTACTTTTAGCGGTCTATATTTTTGTGTCCATGCACAACCATTCCCATTGCAATGATTTTCCAATCTAAATTGCAAATTGTCTGTTTTGCCTACATAATATTTTCCTTGTTCTAACTTGAGAACATATATATTAACCATTTTATTGCTTGTTATTAACTTTGTATATAAAATGACTTGTATATAAAATGACTTGTATATAAAATGACTTGTATATAAAGAATGTTTTAGTCAATTTTTTACTATTTTATTCAATTTAATAAAATAGTACTATAAAATAGTAAGTTATTAATATTTAAATTAAATTTAATAAACTAAAATAAGTATGACATCATTAAAAAAAAGTTATTGTGAAATAATAAACGACAATAGTGTATATAGTTTTAACAAAGAATTGTTGGCTATAATAAATGATGAAAACACTAATGTTTCTAAATTTGATAAATTTAGCAACTACATTTTTTATGGTCCTCCATGTTCTTATAAATATAAGAGTGCTTTAAAATTAATTCAATATTTTAGTCCTAGTAGTTTAAAATATGAGAAAAAATTATATATAAGCGTGCCTAAAACTGAGTTCTACATAAAAATTAGTGATATACATTATGAGATTGATATAGAAAATTTTATTTACAATAGCAAAAGTTTGTGGAATGATATATATAATATTATTTATAACTCGATTGCCTCTTCTGATGTAAAAAAAGGCTATATTGTGTTGCGTAATTTTGATAAAATTAATTGCGACTTACTAGATTTATTATATAATTATATGCAAAGAGAATTGTTTTCTAGCATATTAATTCGATTTATTATAATAACAGAATGTATTAGTTTTATACCCGATAAAATTATTAATGTATCAAAAATTCTTTATTTTTCAAAATTAACTAAAAAAAATATATATGCATTATCCAATAAAGCAAACAAACAGTTTTTTAAATCACAATCTCTCGAATACAAGTCTCTAGAAGACAAAATTGCGAAAAAAAATAATGACCCCACATTAGATTTAGAAAGTCTTATATATAAAGTAAATAATCCAAATATATATAGTATATTAGATATTTCTAATAACATTAATTATATTGAACATCATAAATCTATATGCGAAACATATATTAATACATTAACAAGTAATAATTATAATATTAGAACTATAAGAACACTATTATATGATATATTGATTTATAACTTGAATTGTCAAGAGTGTTTTTTTTATATAATACAAAATTTAATATTAAGAAAAATTATTAATGTTAACACTATAGGTGACCTAATAATACACAGTTTAATATTTTTCAAAAATTATAATAATAATTATAGACCCATCTTTCATTTAGAAAGTTTTACATTATATTTAATAGAGCTAGCAAATGAAAATAAGTGATGCTATTGTTATTTTGAATATACAAAATTACAATATAACAAACATTCAACATATTAGTTATAATGAACTAAAAAAGCATTATCATATACAAGCATTACTTTATCATCCTGATAAAAATAGTAATACTGAAAATTCCACATTAATATTTCAAAATATTAATTGTGCGTTTAATTTATTAAAAGGACTAATAAGAAAGGATGACTTAAATGGTGATGACTTAAATGGTGATGACTTGAATGGTGATGACTTAACTAGTGAAAACATAGACAATTCTTATACTAAGCTGTTAATTAGTTTTATAAATTATGTTATAAATTATTATAGTAACAATAACAATAATGAATCAAATTTAGAGGATTTAAATTTAGAAGATTTAAAATTAGAAGCAAATAAACATTTAATTATAGTTATAGAAGCATTATTTTCTAAATTATCATTAACAATATTGGAAGATATTTATTTAATATTACTAAAATTCAATGCTAGCTTATTACTAACAAATAAGATTATTAATATTATTAAAAAAATTATTGTTAATATTTTAGAGAAAAATGCTATATACATAATCAATCCTACTATTTCAAACTTGTTAAATAGTGATATTTATAAGTTAACTATAACTAATGAATATGTATATGTTCCATTATGGCATAATGAGTTAGCATTTGAAAATGCTATTATTAAAATTTATCCATTATTGCCTAACAATGTATATATAGATGGTAGTAATATTATTCATTATACTTATAAAAATAAATTTAGCACCTTATTAGAAAATATTGCCACTAATGTTAATAGTTTAACTATTACTATAGACAATAACGATTATAGCATTATTATTAGTAATTTAAAGCTGGCTAAGTATCAAACTTATATACTAGAAAACCAAGGAATTCCTTGCATTAATAGTAATAATATATTAGACAATAGTGTTAAAAGTGCTATTGTATGTCACATACATTTAGACTGAATGTTAGTTATTTTTATATTGTTTTTAAAATAATATAAAAATATGAAACTATGAAACTATGAAACTATGAAACTATGAAACTATGAAACTATGAAACTATGAAACTATGAAACTATGAAACTATGAAACTATGAAACTATGAAACTATGAAAAAAAATATGCTGTTTTTAGTTTATAGACTATTGATTATAAATTATAGATTTACTTCTTAACAACTCGCTTCTTTTTTGGCGCATCTTCAACTGCGACTTGCTTTACTTGTTCATCAGTTACTTCATTTTTTGGGTCATCCTTTAGGTCATTCTTTACTTCATTCTTTAGGTCATCATTCTTTACAACTACTGGAACTTGTGTAATACTTTGAACAACAACTGGTTCGTCGCCGTCATCATTATCATCATCATCTGCTTGAATTGCGCTTGTTAGCTTTTCCTTGTCTTTATCAGATAGCACAATATGGCATTTACCGCTTAAACTAGTCTTTGGTTTAACTACTGCTTGAAATAGCTTCCAAGTTACACCAAATTTACCATTAGCTACCCAAATGCCACCACATTGAATAATAGTTGCTACGTTTGATCCTTTTCCAATAAGTTCATTAATAGACACATTGTCATCATTTGGAAATAGTAAATTACGATTTTCACTATAAATTTCAACATTCTTAAATAGTCCTTCCCAATAAGGAATTTTAATCTTTAATGTTGGAGCGCGCGTTTTATCTGGCTCTTCGGTTGCTTTATCCTTTGGATACTTTAGCATAGAACTCCAAAGAGCATCAACAGCATCTGGGCTCATCTTTGGCTTGTTTAGCCACTCTTTACAATTAGTAATAGCATCATTCTTAATACGCATTTCAAGTTCTTGCATATTTTTAAGAAAGGCATCACATTCTGGATTATTATATTCATCATTTGGAAACTGAAGCGCTAAGTCATATGACTTCTTTTGTGTATTATCATCAACATACTCATTTACACCCCACGTTAACATAAGTGGTGTTTGTAAATATAGCGCTTTCTTGTTTGATTTGTTAAGAATACCAATTGATTTTCCGCCGCGTTCATTTAATTTTGCCTTGGTATACACAAAATCAGTAGAAGCATTGAAATCATTTGACATTACAATAGTCGCCATAGCTAATAATATAATACTAATAATAGTATTGTTATTTTCTTAAATCAATTTTTTTTATTATTTATTTTTTATTTTTATTTTTTATTTTTATTTTTTATTTTTTATTTTTTATTTTTCTTTTATTTATTATTTCACGTTTTACGTTTTGTGGCTAATGTTAATTAATATTGTTTATTTTAAAATACTTTAAATTATTAACATAGTTATAATTTTTTATATTATGTAATATAAAATATAAAAAATATGGTGATTTCTATAAGTCGGAAATTGAAACTAATTAGAAAGTTAAAAAAACAAAGAAAAAATAAAACCAGACATTTAAAAAATAAACGTAATCATTATACATTAAAACATTCAAAGCATAAATCATATAGAAAGACACAACGTTATTATAATGTAAGACAACATATTGGAGGTGCTGGAAATTCAACAAATTCAACAAATTCAACAAATATACAGCTAATGCGCACATATGACGGCACTATATTCGGTATGGGAAATGAACCTATATATTTTATTGGAGCTATTGCTATATTCTTTATGCTTGTAATTTGTGGATGCTGGTTGTATGATTTAAGACCAAGAAATCGAACACGCGAGCCTAGTGCGCAAATAGAACTGACTAGTCCTCGTCTTACTCAACGAGGTGAGACTCAAAGACTAGGCGAGACTCCAATACTAGGCGAGGTATGTTCAATTTGTTTGCAACCTATGGAAGAAGGTGAAATCACTAAAGCAACTGTGCCTTGTAAACATGTATTCCACGAAGACTGTATTACTAGATGGCTTGAGTTTGATGATGCAAAGTCATGTCCTAATTGTAGAGACCATGTAACAAGTCTTAGAACTATTGTTTTAAAGCTATTACCTAGACAGCCAGAAATTATACTAGAAGTAGGTGAGTCATCGGGTTCTGTTAAGAACCCTTCATATTATGATCATGGTCAGGACCCTCCTGTTTCGGCTGGTGGAGGACCTTCTATATTAGACACAATAGCTAAATTAGCTTCTAAAGTTCAGGGCGGTGATTTTCAAGAAACTTTGGCCAAGTATTTTACATTTTTAAAACTTAGTCCTAAAGATTACAATACTATTCTTAAGTTGCTTAGAAAGATAAATAAGGCTAATAATTTAGAAAAACTCATTAAAATAGTAACTATAAAATTAGGTTTTATATGTCATAAAAATGTTAAATCAACTACACGTAAGTCTCCTACATATGACTCTGATATAATACTTGTTAAAGTATTGGGAACAGATGTAGAAAAAAAAATAAAAAATATAATGCAAAACTGTAATATGGCTAGTGATTTAAAGTTAACACCAAAAATGGTTGCTGATGTTAAACATATTAGAAATATATTGGGTAAAACTTTAATTAATTATATTTATGACCCTACTTTAAAACAAAATAAGAAAGACTTACTAGCTAATTTACAAGAAGCCAGTAATAAACTAAATGCATATTAATATGAGTTAGTTAGCCTATTTATTTTATTTATTTTATTTATTTTATTTATTTTATTTATTTTATTTATTTATTTTTTATTTCTAATATAAGGTTGAATATTATGGCTTTCACTCATTTCAATACTTTGAAAATAATTAAATTCTTCTTTAGCATCATTATATTTTGATTTTGCTTTTGCTTTTGCGTTTAAAAGTTTTCTTTTTTGTGCCATTTCTAAATCTTTTTTGAGAGAATTATCAATCAATAACGATTTTGTTAATATATTATAAATGCTATGACTATGTTTGAATCTAGAAATAAAAAAAAAATTTGTACTAGTATTAATTAGTTTGCGAAGCATACTAAATAATATTATTATTTAATTTTTAAATAATAACTAATACTATTATTTTTAACGTAATAATGGTCCTGTTAAAATAGTTGCATAATATGGTGTAGGAAGAGCAACTAGAAACCAAATTAAAGGGACCAATTTGGGGAGCATCATATATTCTAAAGCATACTTAATAGCAAAGAACATATTAAAGATTAATAGCACCATATTCATTAAAATGAGTGCGTTAGTTAGTTGTTTCATAATGCTAGTTGTGTTTGTTCAAGAATAAAAAACTGTTTAATGTGCTTTCAATTTTTATTATTTACTGTGTTAATATTTAGTGCTTGATTGCGCATTAAATATTAATTATTTATTATTTATTACATATTTACATTACTGGAATTGGACCCGGAACAACCTTTACTACTTTAGGAAAGTGGGGTCCCATATACTTCTGGAGATTGAAATAAGTTAGTTCAACACTGTCCTCTAGCTTGAGTAAAGTTTTTAGAGGCTTGTCTGGAATAATTTTGCGGCCATTTTCTTTGTCCTGAAGGCTGTTTGCCCGAATGTACTTGTTGATTTCACGAGTGACATCAGTGCGAGCCATTTCGGAGCCTGCTGGTTTGCCTAAAAAGGTAGCTAGTTCCTCGCTAATTAGTGAGGGTCTTACAAAACCGCTTGGCGCACGCGAACCCTTGCGACGCTTTTTGTTGTTTAGCTTTTGTGCAATTTTTAGCTGCTTGGAGGTAGCCTTTTCTAGATTACGGAGTTCGGTTTTAAGAATACTGAACTGAGTAATCATAGACTGGAAACGACCAATAAAATCGGTAAAACCAGTACTAATAGAATGTTCAACAGCATCCGAAACAACAACGTTGTCCACTTCGCAAACTGGTGTAGGAACCGGTTCGGGAGCAACACTTACTTCAGGTTTAGGGGAAGTTTTGGCCTTTGGTGCCTTCTTTTCCACAACAGCGTCATCCGACACTTTTGGTGCTTTGGACTTCTTAGTGGGTTCAGGCACAGGAGTGGGTGTGGGAGCAACAACTTCGGGGGCAACAACTGCTTGGGGGTCAGTTTTTTTTTGAGATGGTTTCGATGGCATTTTATATTTTATAATACATTTATTCTTTTAAGTTGTTTTATTATTAATTATATTAATAATAACAATTTTAAACGACATTTATGCGTTTAAAAAAAGTTTTTTAGTTTTTAGTTTTTAGTTTTTAGTTTTTAGTTTTTAGTTTTTAGTTTTTAGTTTTTAGTTTTTAGTTTTTTGTTTTATAATTTAATATATTGTTGCTTCGTATAACCAAGGTAGTGTTTCAGCTGCGTCTTTAGATACTGTTGTTAGTGCACATAATACATAATAACTACCTAAAGAACATGAACTAGTGTTAACTCCAGAATTAATTAATATGTCAATAACTGTAATACAATATTTTCTAAGTTGAATAAAATTATATTGACCTAGCATATTTGGATTTATAGTTCTATCATGAAAAGGATCGCTGCGTTGAGGAACTATTTCGCGCTTTACTTCATATGTTAAATTTGCTCTATAATTCCATATATCCATTAATTCGCGAATAAAGCGTATTAGCTGCTTTTTATCCAATTCTAAAAACCATTTAATATTTGTATAGTTACCTAAACTATCTATTTTTTGAAATAATGTTAATAATTTCATTTCTATTTGTTTGCTGTCTGAAACAGCAATAAGCTCATCATATTCTAAATTAATAAAAATCTTTAATACTCTACTAATATTAATATAGCCAATCAATTGTTTTAATATATTTGCGCTAAATTTTTGCTTTGTAAATGGATTTTCAACATCTACATAGGCGTCGTTTGTTATTGCGTTATTAGTTTTTTTCATTGCTAATAGTCCAGTTTTAAATAATGTATATAATGAGATTATATCAAATCCGTAAATATGTCTGTTTTCATCTTTAAAACTAATAAATTGATTATATGGAATACTAGATAATGTATCTAGCGTACAAAAATCAACATCATTTGAACATATACTGCGATTATAAAATGCTGGACCATGAAATTTTATATATTTTTTTACTAATAAAGCTCTAGCGTTTTTCTGTATTATACTTATTTTATGCGAGTAAAACAAGTAATTATATAAGTATTGTTTTAAGTGTTCTTTGTTTCCACTACATTTAATATTATAGTGTTTTTGTATAATTTTTAATTCATGCACTTTATAATTTATTGTATAAATATGTGCAAACTCTTTAATAGTTGGAATAGTAAACGCACCCAGTGTTACAGTGTTTTTACAATAACTAACAATTATAGGACGATTAAAATAATATTCTAAAATAGCATTTTTGGTTATCATTTTTTGATTGCTTATTAGTTTTTTAGAGCTTGTATTAACTTTTTTATTATGTGTTACATCAATTATATTCATTATTACTAATACTTAATATTATTTTAATAATAAGTTTAAATAAAGTTTAAGCTATTTATAATTAGCCAATTAGTTATTATTTATTATACTTATATAATAACTAATATATGGTATCTTATAACACTAGTTCAAATCAAAACCCTTTTTTTAAACTCTCACATAAATCTAACTATTTATATAACCTATATAAATCAAGCCAATTTAAAAACAACAGTTTGGCTATAGCTAATCTATTTTCGCATAATAAAAATGGGAATTTTAAACATTTATTAAACAAACTATATTTAGAATTTAAAGAACACGAACCAATTATTAATAAAATTAATATAGATAGCACAAGAGTTAATGTGCCTAATGAAGTAGCAAAAGCCAAAATAACACATATTTTAAAAACTACATTTTCAAATACTCAATATATTGATAGTACAATAGTTGAATATATTGATGCTAATATAAATAACTGTTCCATGATTACTTATAAAAATAGTATTAACGGACAAACATTTACATTTAATTTTATAATTTATGATAAAACTAAAATAAATATTAAAAAACTAAATAATTGTGTAAAAGCTATGTTATTGTTTTTACAAGTTATTATAAATATAACAAATAACAAAAAAGTGACTACTACTAGTGAAAAAGTGACTACTAATATATGTAATAGCAATGGACTACAAATAACTATTTTTATGACACATTTTGTTAAAAAGTTTGAATTATATACAAACAATGTTCTTGGAGCAATTAATATTAATACTGGTTTAACTTATCCTTGCTTAAAGTCAGGAGATATATACATATATCGTAAGCAAGAATTTTTTAAAGTATTTATTCATGAAACTCTACATTCTTATAATGTAGACAAGTTATTACATACAAATTATGAATCTAATATTAATTTTCAAAGCCTAGTAAAGACATTCAATATTGCGCCAAGTTCATGTAGCTACAAAAAAATCGGATTAAACGAAGCAATTACGGAATTTTGGGCTTTTATAATTCATACTTTTATTTATTGCTATTATAATAGCGCTAATTTTGTAAAATTAATAGAGCTTTATGAGAGATTTTATAAAATAGAAGTTAATCATTCATTTTTTCAAGTAGCTAAAATATTGCATGTAAATAAACTTAACTATTCACAGTTTTTAACAACTATTACAAAAAATGGCCCCGTTTTATATAATGAAAAATCCCATGTTTTGAGCTATATTTTCTTTAAATCATTATTAATATATAATGTAGAAAATGTTATTAGTTCTAATATATTTAATTTTAGATACGACTCCATGAAACATGAATTATATACTTTGAAACTAGATATAAAAATTAATCCTAATAATCAAATTGATAAACTATTTATAATGTTAAAAAATTATAGTTTAACATATAACACGTTTTTGCTAATTAATGCCAGTTATACTATTTATAAAAAATATATTAGTTTGGCAAACACTAGTATAAAAAAAACTTCAAAAAACTATCATTTTTTAAAATTAAACTCTAATAAAGTATTACATAATAATAAGTCACATAAATCAAAAAATTATGTAAATTATTTATTAACAAATTTGAATTTTATGGTTATTGATTATAATTGTTGTTAATAATGTCTCTATTGTAGTTATCATAATTTTAACTGCTGTTACTTGCCACTGCGGCGGTCACAATTACTGCTGTTGCTGCTGTTGCTGCTTCTAGAATATTAGTGTCATCATCCTTGTCCTCCTTGTCTTTCTCTCCATCTTTCTCTCCATCTTTCTCTCCATCTTTCTCTCCATCTTTCTCTCCATCTTCCTCTCCATCTTCCTCTCCATCTTCCTCTCCATCTTCCGTCTCTTCCTCGTCCTCTGTATTCTTCATGGTCTTTGTTATTGTTACCATACTTTGATATACTGCTTTCTTACTTATTATGGTATCAAAAGCCTCATCTAAAAAATCAGGATAATTCACAGTATATTGTTTATTAGTGGCATCATATTCTATAGTCAATGATTGATAATTTGGTTTTTTTGGAATTTGTGATTTTTTTGATTCTGTTGCTTCTTTTGATTCTTCTTTTTCTTTGCATATGTTGGATGTATCTTCTTCTGGTTTTATAGTAGCATAAAAACTTTCAACCTTTTTATCTATTTTACTAAGTTCACTAAATAAAACATTATTTAATAAAATATTAACTAAGTCAGTATTATTATAAATAATATTTTTTACACTAATTGTATCTATAATTTTAAATAAAGCTGGTAAATTATGCTTTAAAACAGACTTATTAATGGGAAACTCTCTTTCAAGCTTTGCAAATTGTGTATCCTTAGCATTTATACTTGCCTCTAATTCACTATATGAATTTAGCGTTGTTGATTCACTATTTGACATTAGATCGCTTTTTATATTAGTAAATAGTTCCTCAAGAGTATTAGCTGTGATGTTTTCTTTAGACATAAATTTATATATATAAATAGCTAACTATTTATTTATTTATTTAATTAAATAAGATATTCTTTTAAAGCACGTATAATATTTTTGTTTATTTTACGTCCGCTTTCTAATTTAATATTTTCAAAGTTAATATTGTCAGTTTTGAGAGAAGCCAATAAATTTTCCATAGTTTTAAATTCACTTACTAATGCTGATGCACTAACATTACTAATACCGGGTATTTGTTTTAACATAATAGTAAATATATTATCTTTTGTTATATGAGATTTTTTTGTAGATTTTAGTGTAATACTATATTCTGGGTTTACTAAGTTAGTGCTAGTTAATGGTTGACAATAAAACCCTGGCTTATTTTCACGAATTAATTTGTTAGCAATAGCAAGCAATAAATCACAAGTCTCAGTTTGATTTAATACATTAATAACCGAAAAACCTTTATAATAATTGAGAGAAAATAAGGTTGAATATAATGTGCTCTTAAAATCCGTATTTTTATAGTTAATAATTGCTCCTTCTAATAAATATATTATATTATGATTGTGTAGTGTTGTTTCATTTAATCTAAAAGATTGTTCTTTATAGCGACCATCTTTAATTGAAGACTCTAAGTCAGCTAACGATTTACGCTCTATTATTAATAACTCTTTGTCGGTTATTTCATCATAAAAAATATAATCCCCAATAGTCAAGTTCTTTTGAATAATGCTAACATTAATATTAGACTTTTCTTTTAAAACATTTAGATTGGCTACTAATGATTTTGGCTCACGAGCATCTACTAATAATTGCATAGGCAAATAAAATAGTTTATAAATTACTTAAATAATTTATAAAATAATATTTATATTGTTTATGCTAATGTTTAATTTAATTTAATTTAATTTAATAGCCTTCCACGTCCTGTTTTATGATAAAAGTTAGAAGTTTCATAACCAATAAATTTAATACATAATTTTCCTTTGTCACATCTTTCACCATATGGTAAGTCTAAACCACAACCTTGGCCGCGTTCTGCTCTATTTAGTGATGCTCCTGTTACCCAATCTACACCATTTGCGGCAGTTCGCAAATATTTGTAGCCATTTATTCCTGTAACATTTGGTCTTACACCTACAGTTGGATTTAGTCCAGCCATTGAACCAAATTCGCATGTATTATTTGTATATAAATTGCTACCTAATTTACTAATTTTTTTACCAGGCATTTCTTTTATAATATAATAAAATATTAAAAAATATTAAAAAATATTAAAAAATATATAAAAATATATAAAAATATATAAAAATATATAAAATATATAAAATATATAAAATATATAAAATATTAAAAAATATTAAAAATAAAAATTGTCTTAAATAATAATGATTTAAAACTATAGCAACTTATAAATTAAGTACTATGGTATTATACAATAATTGTTTATTAGACACTAATTCAGATAATGAAGACCAAGACATTAGTAATGAAACGTTCAATAATTTATCTATTAATAACATCAAACTTGATAATGATATTATTAATAATAATGATGAACTAATATTTAATCCATATAATAATAACAATAAAGAAATTGAAACTGCCAACGTTCAAGAATTATTAGCAAACTATGGAATTTTTACTAAACCATTTAATATTGAACTATATAAACGAGCATTTGTCCATAAATCATATACAAAACGTCCTAAATTAGAAAATTCAATATCTAATGTTATTATTGCCACTAAACCAAATGATTGTTTACCGTTAAAAACCAAATCTAATGAACGTCTTGAATTTTTAGGTGATGGAGTTTTAGAACTTATTACTAAATATTATTTATATAAACGATTTCCTAAAGCGGATGAGGGTTTTATGACAGAAAAGAAAATTGCCTTAGTAAAAAATGAACATATTGGTAAATTAGCTCTTGAAATGGGACTTCAAAAATATTATGTTATTTCTAGACATGCTGAAGAAAAAAATATTCGCAATAATTTAAAAAAATTAGGGTGTTTGTTTGAAGCATTTATTGGCGCAATTTTCCTTGACTATAATCGCATTTCTATTAAAGATGAATATGGGTGGTTTGAAAATGTATTTAAATGTGGTCCTGGACTACAAATGGCGCAAACTTTTGTTGAAAATGTCTTTGAAAAGCATGTAGACTGGACTAACTTAATTAATAATGATGATAATTATAAAAATAAACTACAAGTAATTATTCAAAAAGAGTTTAAAATAACACCTGATTATGTTGAACTAAAAACTCCTAAATTAGACGACGCAGACGACAATGATAGATATTATGTAATGGGTGTATATATATGTTTTGGCCAAAATATTCATAATGCTAAAATTAGTGATGCTATTTCATTTGATAGTCTTGGTTCTTTTAAGAGTATTCACGAGTTACTTGAAAAACAAGACAAATTATTAGTGTTTTTGACAAAAGCAGAGCACAAAATTAAGAAAAAGGCGGAACAACTAGCATGCGAGCAAGCGATTCAATTGTTTGAAAAACCAAGCTAATCTTTAAATAATGCTAATGTTGATACTTTATTAATAAGTAAAATATATATTATTTAATTATATATATTATATAATAATGGCAAATGAAACTTTACAACACTTAAAAATTAAACCATTACCAAAAGCGCAAGAACAATTTAATATTATATTAAATATACCCAAAGAAGGAGTTGCGCCGCATATTATTGATAAAACATCAGAACAATTAATAAATAGAGACCAATTTTTTTCTACTATTCAAGAATATTTAGAAGTCGTTCAAAAAGGCTATAAAAAACTTTCTAAAATGGCAAATAGTAAAGGCGAGGAAGAACTAGATGCAATTAAAGATAAAGATAAAGATAAAGATAAAGATAAAGATAAAGATAAAGATAAGGATACAATGAATGACGACATAACAAGTAGTAAAAAGGACCCGAATGTAGGCGACCCGAAAAATAGTTTTAGTCAAATTGTAAAAACAAGTGCTAAACTTATTATTACTAATCCGACCGAGCAAACAATTAAAAAATCTAAAATTAAACTTCCAAGCAAAGAGAGATTAACACCAAAACCAGGAACACAGGATATTGATAAGGATAAGACTATAAAACAAGAAATAAAAGGAGAAACAAAAGGTCAAACTATTGATGAATCCTTAGTAATTCCCAAAGATTTACGTATTGGAAAAACGCTTTATTTAAATAGAATACCTAAACTAGAACCAAATATATTAATAAAAGCGCCGTCTTATTATTTGGATAACAGAGAGATGTTTATTAGTTTTATTAATTCACTTTTTGAGCCTTTTAAGCAACAATTATTAAAAGAAGAGGCGCAATTAAAAGCGGGAAAGTCATCTGTTAGCTGTGACAGTTCAAGCTCCAATGATTTTTCTCTCTTAACTCATCAAAAAATTGTGCGAGATTATATAAATATATATACTCCTTATAGAGGATTATTATTATATCATGGTCTTGGTTCAGGCAAAACATGTTCTTCTATTGCGATTGCGGAAGGCATTAAAAATGACAAACAAATATTAGTAATGACACCCGCATCTTTAAGATCTAACTACATTGAAGAGTTAAAGAAATGTGGTGATTATTTGTATAAAAAAAATCAATATTGGGAATTTATTAGCACAAAAACGCACCCACAATATATTGAATATTTAAGCACAATTTTAAAGCTTCCGCAAGAATATATTAAAACTAATGGCGGTGTATGGTTTATTAATATTAAAAAGCAACCAAACTATGATACCTTAGATTTTGAAGATCAGCAAAAAATTAATAATCAATTAGACAAAATGATTTCCTATAAATACCAATTTATAAACTATAACGGATTACGTAGTTCCCACTTAAACGGACTAACAAATGGTGGAACGCTTAATCCTTTTTCCAATAAAGTAATTATTATTGATGAAGCCCATAATTTTATAAGCAGGATTGTAAATAAACTTACTCGCAAAACCTCGTTATCAATGAAGCTTTACAACTATTTAATGGATGCTGAAAATTGTAAAATCATTTTATTATCAGGAACACCAATCATTAATTATCCAAATGAAATTGCAATATTGTTTAACATATTGCGCGGCACGCTGCGCACTTATACTTGTAAGTTATTAATTGATAAAAAACCCATAACAAAGGAAAAATTAGAATCACTATTTAGCAAAGCAAATGTGTTAAGCTATATTGACACCATTGACTATAATGCATTAAGTTACGAGCTTAGTATTACACCAAATCCATTTGGCTATATTAAATCTGGCGCAAACAAAAATAAACTAGTTTATACCAATGAACTGTTAACTAGCTCACAAATTATAGAAAAAATAACAAGTGCGCTAGAAGCACATAATATTAAATTTGCCAATAATAAAATAACTGTTAATGGTTATAAAGCACTACCTGATAATTTTGATGAGTTTAAATCTCTCTTTATTAACCCAAACAACACTATAAATAATCAAACTATGTTTAAAATGCGAATATTAGGACTCACCTCTTACTTTAGAAGCGCACAAGAGCAATTAATGCCTAGCTACGATCATTCTAATCCTGATGACTTTAAAATCATTAAAGTCACAATGAGCGATTTTCAATTTGGAATATATGAAGAAGCTCGCGTCCAAGAGCGCAAATTAGAAGAAGCAAATAAGAAGAAAAAATCAAAAAAAGGCAAAACTGGTCTGCAAAATGATGAGCTATATAATGATAGCGCCTCAACATATCGCATATTTTCTCGTGCGTTTTGTAATTTTGTATTTCCTAAACCCGACATCGTCCGTCCTATGCCAAATAGCGAATCAACTGTTGAGTCAGCATTAGACGCAATTGAAGAAGATATTGACAATTCTATTATTGCGAAAAATATATCTGAAGAATTATTAGATGACTTGAGTAGTGCGGAAAAAATAAATAATATTGATGGAAAATATGACGCAGACGATATTAAAGAATTGGAGAAAGACCAAGCCCAGACAAAATTAAGCGACAACTCTTATGGAAAACGTATTGCTGAAGCATTAAAAGAACTTGAGCGCAATTCAACTAAATATTTATCTAAAGCTGGACTACAAATATATAGCCCCAAATTTCTACATATTTTAGAAAATATTATTGATGATGATCATAAAGGTATTCATTTGCTATATTCACAGTTTAAAACACTTGAGGGAATCGGCATCTTTAAGCTGGTTTTAAAGGAAAACAACTTTACCGAGTTTAAGTTAAAGAAAAATGACAAAGGCGAATTTATTTTAGGGGTTGCGCCTGAAGATGTTGGAAAGCCGATGTATGCGTGTTATACTGGTTCGGAAACACCAGAAGAGCGCGAAATTATTAAAAATGTGCTAAACAGCACATGGAAGCTTGTGCCTTCTTCGTTGTTAAAATCTATAATGGAAATAGCAAGTGACAATTTTTATGGACAACTAATTAAAGTGTTGATGATTACTTCTTCTGGTGCGGAAGGTATTAGTTTAAAAAATGTTCGCTACGTCCATATTACTGAACCTTATTGGCATCCTGTGCGAACTCATCAAGTAATTGGTCGCGCTCGTCGCATATGTAGTCATAGCGATTTACCCAAAGAACTCCAAACAGTGAAA
>Ga0194119_10004537_pt1 | contig 21383 bp, 14 predicted proteins | sample TA2MahC100mmetaG_FD_148620 | JGI IMG/M metagenome (GOLD analysis project Ga0194119, IMG submission 148620) | Freshwater microbial communities from Lake Tanganyika, Tanzania - TA2015018 Mahale Deep Cast 100m | ecosystem: Environmental > Aquatic > Freshwater > Lake | place: Tanzania: Lake...
ACAATGGCATGACCCATTCAGATCACCATACGCATTGTATAAAAAGATGGGTGAGGACATATGTAAACTCTACCGGCAAACTTACGGTACAGATATAGGGATTGCCAGATTCTATAATGTTTATGGCCCTTATGAATTAACTGACACCCGGTGGGCGGCAGTTATAGGTAAGTGGAGAGACCAGGTCAGGCATGGTAAGCCTATAACTATTGTAGGTGATGGCAACCAGCGCAGAGACTTTACCCATGTGGAAGACATTGTTGACGGGTTGATACGAATAGCCAATTCAGATGAAAGAAACGATGATGCATGGGAACTGGGGACTGGGTTTAACTACTCTCTTAACGAGGTGGCGGAAATGTTCATTCAAAAGTTCGGTTGCAAAAAGAAGTATGCGCCAGATCAGCAAGGTAACTACCGGGAGACCAGGCGAGAAAATGACGAGGCTATCACCCGCCTCGGATGGAAGCCAACAGATAAACTACAACAATACATACAGAGTTTATGATATACCAAACCATTCACGAAATTATGAACCCCTTTGACGTAGATACACCACTTGGTTATGGGGTGGCCCTGTTTATGATAGCGGGATCCATCCATTCCAATCCGCAATTCATTGTCCGCTTCTACAACACAGGTGAAGTAAGGACCGTGGATCAGAATGATATTAAGATTTATGGAAACCCTACATCAGGAGAAAAGCTTAAACCACAATAACTATTGAAAATGGATAACAATACTACAACGAAACATATGAAATGGATTAAATGTATCAACTGTAAAAAGCTCTTTACCCAGACTATCTACAAGAAGAAATGCTCCACCCCTATTTGCCCACATTGTAAAACCGTAAACCATGAAAGCAATATTTGAATTTGACCTCACCAACATCGATGACCAGGTCGCTCACATGAGAGCTGTCCAATCCCTGGATATGGCACTGGCTATATGGGAGCTCACCCATAATACTAAGAAGAGCATCGAGCAGCAGATAGATAGAGCTCTGGAAGAGGATAAGAACTTCAAACCCCATGATGCCCTAGATGTTGTTTACGACAGAATATACAAGATACTGAATGAACATGGAATCAATATTGACAAGCTTGTTGTGTAACTGTCACGAATGCCCGATTAAATGTGACAGATACACCCCCGAACTCAGGCCACCATACAACTACATCATAGGGAAAGCATTCGTTACCATAAACAAGAAAACATTTTGCAGTTATGATTTACGTACAAATAGCTTCTTACAGGGATCCGGAACTGGTACCGACATTGAGAGATCTGTTTGGGAAAGCCTCAAACCCTAACGATATCCGGGTATGCATAGCTTACCAGTATAGTGAGGACGATAGACTATCTGAGTTTGCCGGTGACCCCAGGCTGGATGTTATACACATCCCGTATGCTAAAACACTGGGGTGCTGCTGGGCCAGGGACAAGACCAACAAAAGGTATAATGGCGAGGAGTATACCCTGCAAATAGACAGCCACCATAGATTCATAGATGGATGGGATACCATACTCATCGACATGCTAAACTCTCTTCCAGGCGAGCCGGTGCTGACCACCTACCTTCCGGCATACAACCCCGAGAATGACGGCAGGACGGACAACCCGTGGTGTATGGAGCTAGACCCAAACCATTCCAAGGAGATACCATCCTTCAGGCCATATTTCTCCGACCACGAGCAACCCAAGCCAACATACTTTTTGTCTGCCCATTTTCTGTTCGCTCGGGGGAAGTTTATTCTGGATGTACCATACGACCCAGAGCTGTACTTCCATGGTGAAGAAATAACGATGGCTATACGTGCCTTCTGTAAAGGATACGATCTATACCACCCACACAAGGTTGTATGCTACCATGAATATACCAGGAAGCATAGGACCAAACAGTGGGATGATGACCAGCAGTGGTGGAAGAAAGATGTCTCATCCAAGGATAAGGTAAAAAAGATCCTCTCCGGTGAGATATCCGTGGATGATGTTAGAACCCTATCTGAATACAAACAGCTTGCAGGAATATGAATATCTGTGTCGTAACACTGTACACCAAAGAGATCGAAGTGGTTGGTAGTCTGACGGAGCAAAACCATAGAGCATATTGCGCCAAGCATGGTTACCAGTACAATGCCCACTTCGGTAGGATTAGTGAGAGGCATGCTGCCTGGGATAAGATCCTGGCCGTGATGAGAATACTGCCATACTACGACTACGTCATGTGGATCGATGCCGACTGTGTATTCAACAACTTCGACAAGAAGATAGAAGACTACTTCCATAAGTATGGTACCTTCTGCCGGGATGTAGGATACAACGGGCTGAATGGGCAGTGGCACTATGTCAATACCGGTGTCTTCATCCTGAAGCACGACAAGAAATCCTTTGACTTCCTGCATGCTGTATGGAATAGTCAGGACCCCAAGATGGCAGAGCTTGACAAGCGTTCATACAATGGTTGGCCCTGGGAACAAGGACCGGTGTGTGAGTACTTGATGAAGTCTGATGACTTTGAGATCCTGACTGATCAGGAGTTTAACTGCCACCCTAATATCGCAAGGAGTGATGTGTACATCATTCACTACATGGGATGGAGAGCAGGAGAGGAAGTAGAGCGTGACTATCTGAGTCGTATCAAGAAAGCTCCCGGTGTTATTTTATCCGCCACACCCTAACGGTATCTGGTCCCGTTCGTCTTACTGTGAACTTAGATGCTTTGTTGATTCTCTTTGTAAAGCTTGCAGCTGCTGAACTTGTTCGTGATACGATCTTACGAATGTCATTCTTGTTTGTCTTAATCTCAAACGAATCTCCATTTACCATTTTGTCAAAAGGATATCTGAGCGATGGCCCAAGGGATCTGTAAGCACCTGACATGGGTATGTTTTTTTGGATTACAAATACATCTCCTGATTCAACTCGTACGGATTTAGAGTCAGCTTTTTTTGGTAGTGGCTTTGGCATAATAATTATTTCTGGCAATTTATCTATACTAGAGATTTGCAAAATATTATATTGACAATACCGGTTAGGTTTTTATAACCAGATTTTTGGTCTAGATTTTCCCAAGCAATGTCTTCTTTCAACCTTTGTCGTGTTGAAAATAGAAGTTGCATATATGAACCATAGCAGAAAAAAAATCGGTGGCAAATGGAAGCCACTGATCATGTTCATACTTGCGTCAAAGAAATGTAGGTTCAACAAACTAAAGCAGCTTCTACCTGGTATAAGCGCAAACATGCTCTCAAGCTCTGTCAGAGAACTGGAGACAAACGGTATAGTCTATAAGCATGATGGAGTGTATGCCCTGACTGAGCCAGGTAAACAGATCGTTGTGTTGCTCTACGAGATCAGCAAGATCGTAAATTCGCTTCCTTAGTCTCTATACTTTGCTGTTTTCTTCGCTATTTTAGATGGCTGCTTAACAAACTGTTTGCCCCGCTTATATCCTTCAGCCTTTGCTCTGTTAGTTGCAGCTTTCTCCCCCGAGCTCAGGGATTTCCATGCCTTCTCAGGCAGATATCTTTTCTTCCCTTCTGACTTGGATCCGTCAGAGGTTTTCCATTTTTGCTTTGACCATTTGGCAAGACTGTTGCCGGATGACTTTACTCCTTTGTATTTACCACCCTTCTTTTTATAGATGGCTACCGCCAGCTGCATAGCCCTGGCTGAATGTTTGCCACCCATCTTAGCCTTAGCTTCACGCTTAGCGGCTTCCCATAACTTTGGATTTGACTTCTTCGATATCATCTTCCTTGCCTCCTATATTTAGAAATACTTTTATCCTTGGGGCCTTTTCTCTTCTGAGCCTTACCATTCCTCCTCTTCCCGAAGGTTACCTTCACCGATTCTCCACTACTCTTCTTTGCCATTCTTCAAAGCTTTTTCATATGATGTAAAACCAAGTGCAGCTGCCGCTAATCCAGCTACCGCCCATACGAGCGCATCTGATGGTTGACTTTTAGAAACGAGCGCACCACATAAAAACCCAGCGCAAACAACGCCTACCAATCTTTTGCTGGAAGCTTCTCCCTTATCGGAAAGAAAACCCTTGCACCAGTCGATTACTTTTTTCATAACTCTCTATCGTATAGTTGATCAATAACTAACTCTACCAGCTTAGGATTCTTTGCTTTAGTTAGCAAGGATTTCTTGAGACCTGCACGATCGGCTGAGAACTTTCCTCCAACCCCTTCCACTATTTCCATCATCAATCCCTGATCCTGCCCAAGAACATTCTGACCTACGCCAGATTGATATTGCTGCTGTGCGGATTGAAACTTTTTGAAATCATCTGATCCTTCAAAGTTTCTCTTTGCTTCAACCTTAGCCGCCACATCTGGACGTGTTTTAGCTACAGCCTTCTCAGCTGTCTCTGGTTTCATCCTGTAGAACTTTATTTCATTCCATCCGCCAGAACTAAAAGTACCGTCCTGTCTTTTGCTTAGATCCCGAACCTCACGACCTGGCGTGTCCCCAGGCTCACTACCAAGATTATATAGGTTTGAACTGTAAAGACCGTAGTTGTTGAATGTTTCAAAGTTTTCACCTTTGCCAAAAATTGGCAGAGCACCAGATGTAACCAGCTCCATGTGTTTAGGAACCAATTGCCCCATGCTGCCCTCTGCTTTAAAATACTGTACAATATCACCCTTCCTTGGCTTCTCCCCTTTAGACAGCTCTTCAAATCCTGTTTTGTTAACTGCGCTTGAGAATGTTGGATTGTATTGAGGAATGTATCTTCCTTGTGCATCTTTCACAACGCCAGGCATGCCTTTCATAGAACTGAAATCAACACCCTGGTTTGCCGCCAGGGTACACACGCCAGCTATGCAGGTCATATCATTCTTAGGATCCTGAGAAAGACCTATACCTTTTTGGTCTTTGATCCTTTGGTTAGCTTCCATTACCATGGCATCTGTAACAACCTGGACCGGATCGACAACCTCATCTGGGTTGTATCCATACTTCTTCTTTGCTTCGCCTTTGATACTGTTGATTGTAGAAAAACTCTGTACTACTGGCTTCAGTTTCTCTGCGATACCCATCGCTTGCTGAGTGAGCTTGTCGTTTTCTTCAGTGCGAATCTTTGCTTTTTTCTCTTCGATGCCTATGAGCTTTGTGAAGCTAGCTGGATCCTGCTGCTTGAAGAAGTCGTATGTAGCTGCCGTATCCCAGGTAGCATTAGGCAAATACGTTTTCTTGTCATCCTTACTGAGGGATCCGTATTTCCTTGAAAATTCAGCAGGGCCCATAGTCCTTGCATCCTCAGCCATCTGCTTGCGGAAGCGAAGTACACTTAGTTTATCAATAGGGTCACCGCCATTAGTTAGTTCAAATAGGGCCATATCACAAAGTTATTTACAGGGTTAGTCTTTCTTCATTATTCCAGGGTATGGTTTATTGTTCTTGATTGCTTTACGGAACATCTCTGGAACGCCTCTGTCTTTCATGGTTGCATCCAGGATCTTCTTGGCATTGGCCGCTGACATATTTAAGGTCATCAGATACATAGCCGCATCGTAGTCTTTCTTAAACTCGCTAAAGTTGTCGATGAACTTCTGCTCTGCATCTGTCAGCTCTTCTTCCATAGCTGCTTCATCCTTCACGGTCTTAGACTTCTCCATGTAGTAGGCATCCAGGGTTTCAGTTCTGCGCTTATTGAACTCCTTAGCCTTGAATCCAAATCCTACAGATGGGTCAAACTTCTTTATACGCTGACCGGTAAAGAATGCTGTAGCTTCCAATCCTGCATCATACTGCTGGCCGTATCTGTCTACCTCGCCAGTCAATCCCTTCAGAATCCTTCTGCCGGAAGCCATAATGCCTGGCTCCAAAGCTTCATATATCGGACCGGCATACTTGCCAATCACCTCATCCATATCGTCTGATTCGTTGACTATCTTGTTACCCTTTACTATTGCAGATATAAATATCTCTGGAGAAACAAACGGTGCTGTAGCTTCTTTCACTGCATCCTTGGCACGGTCTGCTACGTTATCCTTATCACTGGTAAATGCTACTATAGGTTTTTTAAAGTAAGAGAACGGATCAGAGAATCCCAGGTCAATATACCTTGGCAGACCGTTATCGTCTCTACCCAACCATATCAGCTGGCTATTCCTGCTCCACTCAGGGAGGAACCTACGCAATGACTTTTCTTCTTCATCATCCACGTCTACGATCATTGAAGACAATCCGCTCAGGATACTTCCAAAGCTGATGGCTGAGATTACCCCTGCCATACGCTTGATACCTACATCCCTCATGTCAGGATCCTTCATTTCTTCTATAGCAATCGCCACAGAGTTCTTGGTAGTCCTGATCAGCTCGGCTGAGAATGCGGGGAAGGATGAGATCGGTATAAACTTGGCGAGCTTTCTAACCACCTCCGGCAACTCTGAATAAGTTGGGTAGGTAGCCCTGGCTTTCCTGGAAGCCTCAGCTTGGTACTCTGCCTCACTCATATTAGGCTTTCTCTTAATAAGTCTAGCCTTCTCGTTCTCGTAAGCCCATACACGGAAGATGTCATCCTGGGCCGAATAGAAGCCTTTTACGCCCTCCGTGAACTTTCCTAGGGCAGTATCCTTCTTGATGTAATCCAGGGGATTCTCGGAGCCATATGCGGCTTTAACGATGGCTTGGAACTCTCTGGCTGCTACACCCTCTCCCAGGATACCGTTTTCTATGTATTCCCTCATCTTGGCCTGGAACTCTGGGCTGTCCTTCTCCTTGTTGAAGAAGTATCCAAAGGCGGACTTCCATCCGTCTGCGTATCCAGTGCCCCCGATGTGGCCATCTTTCAGCATAATGATATGACCACCAATGACGTTGCGTACCCATGATGCAGGAGACAATGCGGTCTTACCTATCTTGGCTGCGCCATTGATCCAAGCTAAAGCTCTGAGAGCCAACAAGTTCCAGTCATCACCCTCAAATGTTGCCTGTACTTCCTTGAAAGCATCGGCAATTTCCCTGGTGCTGTACAGTCCGCTGAGCGGCTGAAGAGCTGTAGCATCCTTACCGGCAACCGGTACGAAGTACTCTCCCTGTGGCTCCCTGAAGAACAGGGTTCCAATGTTAGCCTCGGCAATCTCTTTAAGTGCCTGGTGGGTATTGATCAGGGTAGACATCTTAGTGATGGACCTGGCGAAGTTTACAGATGGATCCTTGTACTCGCCCATCAATTCCTTGATCTCTTCAGGTATGACCTTCCTTCCCTTAAGGATGTCAACCTTAACCCTGCCGGTATTGGCAGCACCAAGGCCCTCCATTACTGGGTCGGTATTACTAGCTATGTAGTTTACTAAACCGTCAAGCTCTTCCTCTGTGAGAGCACGCTCTACTATATTACCCTGGGCATCCATCTCTTTGATGGTGTTATTGATAGCCAGGTATGTTTTGGCCCTAGCCCTTACAAGCTCAGGTACATTCTTAACCCACTCAGGATCGTCATACTTTCTGTATGTCCTGGTTAGATAAACACCTAGCCCCTTGTCACCATCGAATGCTGGCTCAAGACTGTTGTCCATGATACCAAGGTCAACAAGGTTCTTGGACATTGAGTCAACAGTGAAACGCATTTCATCGATGACACCCATAACGCTGTCTGGAATCTGTGCACGTAGTTCATCTTTCTCTTTAAGGTTAACTATGCCTTCAAAGTTTCTAAGCGCAAAGTCAAGATTTCCTTTCTGTTCGGGGGTGAGGTTCTTATACTTAACACCATATGACTCCCGAACTGCCGTTTCAAAACGTCTGTTCAGTACGTTCATGTCGTTAAGGTCAGCATCGATCTGACGCTGCTTCTTCTTTAAACGCTCACGAACATCATCTGGTAGGTAACCGTAGCCGAGTTTGACTACTTGATCTTTGATGGATTCTATAGCCTTGCCGGTGATCTTAGCGGCAGACTTTCTTTCTTGAATAGAATCGTTCAAGAGGACTATAGAAGAGTTCTTAAACTGAGGCATACCCTCTTTTACAGAAGACGCAACCTGATTGGTTATATCTATTGCGGGCTGCTCAACATTTGTACCTACATTAGCAGCAATAATTTTCCCTTCCTCACCAGTCAACTCCTTAACCAAAGCCTTTGCAACATTGGCAACAATACCTGGATTTTTAACATCACCGTAGAAGGCTTTCATCCCTTTGCCGCCAACAGCAAGCTCTTCACCTTCAAATACACCATTATCTTCATTACTATTTACAATCTTATCAGCAACATCTTTACCAATAGTATCTGCAAGTTTAGAAGGCGTGAGCCCACTATCTTGATATATTGCGCTACGATCCTTCTCGGCAGTTATAGCATATGTACCATCTGGATCTAACTCCCAAATGATAGAATCAACTTTTTTACTCAAGTCATATCTCTCACTCTGCTGCTCTCCTGTAGTCCAAGCAATCCTATCTGCACCCTGCCTTATCGCCTCCTTCAATGCAACCTTCAATCCAAGCTTTACCCAAGCATTGGTGTTGGTTACGTATGGAGCCATTGATATACTCGAGTCGTACCTTGCTGCATCCGACAGCTTTTTAAGCTCTGCCTTTAGCATGTCTTTTTTACTAAGAAGCGATTCCCTTTTTACAGAAAGATCTCTTTGGTTCTTCTCAATAGAATCTATCTCATTGTTGATAGCCTGATAATCCCTGTTGTTTTTTACTTTGTCCAGTGCCCTATCTAGATCTATCAACTCCCTTGTCTGAAGTTTTCCATTCCTAAACCTATTTAATTCATCTGGTGAATAAGACTCTGGCAGTCCAGAGGCATACATTTCTTTTAATACTAAATCGATGTCTTTATCAACCGACTCTATTTCCTTATCAATGCGAGATACATCTTCCGAATAGTTTTTCTTAAACCCTTGTCTCTTGCCTTTCTGCCCCCAGTCTGATTGCACCTCTTCCAAGAACAACACCTTCTTACCATCAGCATCCGTACGAGTATTCATGCGGAGATGGGTGATGATATTAGGCTCATCAAAATGGTTTGTTTTAAACTGAACTACACCCGGTGATAACTCATACTCTCTAAACAATTCATTTATCTTTTCGAATGACACACCACGGTCTTCCAGGTCTAACCTTACCTGGCGTTTAACACTTTGGTATTCGCCAGAATTTAACCCGTACTCCTCTCTAGCGTAGTTGAGTGTGTCCGCAACACTAAGGACATACAGCCTAGTGATTGCTCTCTTATTGGGAAGGGTTACTAATAACTCTTTGTAGTTGCTGCCCCCAGGTGTTTGATACTGTTCGTATTTTGTTTTCAAATATTGTGAAGGCTCTTCAACTTCGTAATTATCCCCATCTTCCGCAGCTTCGGCAACAAATGAGTATGCAGAGTCAGCATCCTCAAAGTACATTACATCCTTTCCGGTCTTAGGATTATATACCAGGTAATCACCACCACGAACAATCTCCTTAATCTCAACACGGTTATCCTTCATAAACTGAAGGACTTCATCTTTCGATAACTGCTTAGCTGGGTCTTGAGAGTTTAACCAGTCGGCAAGGCCGGAGTAGATGGCCTCATCAGATTTGATACCGACTATATCTTTCCACTTCTGGGCAGAAGCTTTGGGCTGCTTGAATACATTAATCCTATCTTCTATCGGAGAATAGAAACCATTGACTACATCTGTGAAGGGGGAGCTTCTTCGTTGTTGGCCTGGATCTGATTCCTGGCCCATTCTGCCAGCTGCTCCAGATCCTCCTTGGTTATCCCCTCCGGGTTCTGGTTGCTGACCAGGTAGCGATCCTGTTGGGGCTGTGCTTGGCTGTCCATCCATTCCTGGTAACGCTCCATTATCTCCACCATCTTGTTGACCTTCTTTTCCATCTTTTTGAAATTTTACTTCAGTGTCTACGTAACCTGCTGCAATGTACGAAATGTTTCGGTCTTTGCCGTATTTTGACTTAATCTTTATGAAAGCGTTAGCAAATCTTTCTACGCCATCTTCCATAGATACACCCTCTTTCTCAAACTCTGGCACGAACTGACTTCTTACACCAAGGATTCTACCACGGCTATCCTTAGCAATAGTAAAACCACGAACATTATTCTCGACAAGAATAGCCTTGATATCATCAATGATCTGAGACTTCTCTGTAGGTTCCGCCAGACCAATCTCAAGTATAGGTCTAGCGTTGGGGTTTTCCCTGTCTACGATCTTACTAAAGAGCGTTGCATCCTGGTTGTATTTCTTTAGCAGTTCATTTACCTTCTCCCGAACTGGCGTTACATCAGAACCTTTATCCATTGTAAACTCTACGTCAAAGGTTGGTTCAATATAAACACCTGTATCACTGTAGAACTCACCAACAGACTCAGTAACCCTAGCTGCCACTACACCAGGGAGCTTCCCTATCTCAGCCTCAAGAGCTACACGCTCCTGTTCAAATACAACAGGATCAAACGTATCAGCATCTTTGTATGTTGTAACGCCAGCCTGATATCTTTCAGTATCTAGCGTATCAGCACCCTGTTCGAATGATGCCTTCTCAGCACCTGCCTTGTTGGTCCATCCGTTCTTATCCCAAACATCCTTCTCCAGGTACCATAAGAAAGCTTGCAGGTCATCGGCATTGATACCGATCTTGTCTGCCGCCATCTGCATTACCTTTTCTGCAAAAGGATAATCACCAGACATCTCACCGGACGCAAGCATGCTGTAGTCAACTCCCTTCTCCATTGATGGCGGGATTCTCCAACGGTCAACATTACCCTGGTAGATTAACCTCCTCAAATATCTTGCAGCCCATACGTCAATGGTAGGACCGAATGAACGGCCAGTAAGGTTACCGGCAAAGTTCTTGGTCTTAGGTCCTTCAGTCTGCTGAAGCCAGTTACCGTATAATGCCTGAAGTACTTTCTTACTGTTGGCGTTATATTTCTTGCCGTTAGCCTTCAGAGGAACTTTCTCAAATCTGTTAACCAATTTGACTCTATACTCCCGAGCATCAAACAGACCTTTTCTTTTATCTGGATTCTCAGATCTCCACTGATCAAATAATTGCTCATCAGTCTTGCTCTGGATATCTGTTACGAATGTATCATACTCTTGCAGCAGCTCATTGTACTTTCCCTGAGAGTAAAGCTTGAATGCTTCTAACGATTGTTTAAAGTTATCGAACACACCAGTCCTAGCAGATGTAGCTGCAAGCAACTGACCAAATGTTTCAATGTTAGCACCAAAGAACTTCTGGAACCTCTGCCTCATCTTACTATACCATCCAATACCAGCAGCAATCTCTGGCCTTGCTTCGTTGGCACGGTAGTCGGCAGCTATTTGATTACTGAGTGTTTCAACAGCCTTAGCCTCATCCTGATCAACAAACTTCAGCGCACCATTCTTTAATTCATAAGGAGCTTGCTTGTACTTAACCTCTACAACACGCTTGCCGTCCTCATCGAAATCTACAGCTATCTTAAGCTTGCTATCCTTACCACGCTGAGGTTCGATGATAACAGCCTCAGGCTGGGTAGCTTGCTGCTCGGTAAGCATCTTCACCTCTTCTTCCGCTGCCTTAAAATCTCTTGGCTTCGGAGTGTTGTCCCTTACCTTATCTTTCTTCTCCTGACCAACAAAAGGATTCTCAGTCCTTGTAACATTTTCCGCACCGACAACTGTTGCAATATCTTCACCAGTTCGAAGTGTGGTAGCTATCTGTGCAGCTTTCTGAGCGAACACCCTTTCGCTTGTATCTGCCAACTGACCAAGACCCAGGAACTCTGCGATCTGGTTAACGAAGTCAATCACCTGCTGGCGGAAGCTTGTTGGGATGTCAGCAAGCTTAATTTTGCCATCCGCTATCAGAGACACAGTCTCAGTCATAGCCTCGTCAGTACTTACATCTGTCTTGTCTCCGTAGTCGGCAGCTGCCCATCCTTCTACCTGGGCGAACACACCACCCTGCTTAGCCAAACCACCAAAGCCTTTCGCCATTCTATCGTACAGCTCAGGATTAGTGTTGCGAATAATATTCAATACCGGGTGAGCACCTTCGTGCCATGCAATACCCCAGTCGTTTGAGTCTTTAATTTTTGCAAGGTTTATAAGAATACTCTTACCGTCCGATACAAATACACCTTGCCCCCGAGCTTGTTGCCCAAGTTTCTGAGACTCTCTTTCAAAATCTTCCTGATTCTGGAATACCCTTACCTTTATATCTGCACTTGACAAAGACCTTGCAGTGCGAAATGCATCGTTGATTACCTTGGCGGCAATATCAGTAATACCAGTTGGAGCTTCAAAAATATCTACCTCTTGGCCGCTTGTATCGCTATAGCCAACATTTGCTTGTATGACCTCGGCTTGCCGTTCTGTCCCCGTTCTTTGCCCGATTTCTTGTTGTCCTTGTTCAATTCCTTGAGGTTGGCTGATACTGCTTTCTGTACGTCCTTCTTGCTGTTGGACTGTGCTTTTTGGAGTGGCATCTTCTGTTCCATTTAAAATGTTACTACTATTCTGATCGGCTTCGGTTTCCAATTGCTTCAAATCCTCCTGCTGCTGAGCTGGAAGGTTAGCTGAATCCTTAGCCTTAATTTTTGTGTATTCGTTCCATGCATACTGAGCCTTTTGATAGTCAGACAAAGGCTTACCGTTTACATCATAAAGAGGCATCTTATCGATAACACCCTTCATCTGCTTGGTAGATTCAATACGCTCAGTTGCTTCCTGCTGACTGATAGTACCATCAGCCAGTTGCTGATTGATAGCCTTGATGATATTGTCTGCCTTATAACCGGCATGGTACATCATAAGCTTATCACCCATGCTGGCTGTCCTGTATTTCATTCCAAGACCTAGTGCAGACATTGGTGCAAAACCAACAATTCCTGCTAGCATATCATTCTCTACATTATCAAATACTTTTTTGTTTTTATCGCCATACATAAATATGTCTGCCACATTACCGCCTACAGCAGCAAGACCTTCTTCGAGGCCACCTTCAATTGCCAGAGCTTCTAATGCTTGCACAGTTTCACGACCTATGATGGTTGGCACCTTCTTAGACACTAAACCCTTCCATTGCGCTTCAGTAAGATTGCTTACAAGCTTTCTTGCAGAGGGCATGAGTTTCTTAACCATCGCCAGATTATTAAATGGCAATTCTGACAGGGCTTCAACAGCTGTCTGTGTTACTGAGTACTGGAATGGTTTTGCCCTGCCTTCTTTTATAGACTGATCGTAGATCCTTCCGAAATTCTGGATGAATGTGGTGTTGAACAAAGTAGACAACTGCTTAGCTTTTGATACGTTACCCAAACCACCAGTAGTGTAGGCTAAGAACAACTGACCTAGCAGTTGTGCTGACGTTTGCGACCCTGTATTTACAATTGATGCTGCTGTGAGATTTATTTTACCAGCCCTTGGATTAGCTGCGTATGTAACATCTTTGCTTTCAAAACCTTCTTTTATTACCTGGTATCTCTGCTGGTACTTTTCTTCATCAGTTGCATTACTTGCATCTATAGCAGCAAGCTTGTCACTGGTTTGCTTACCTACTACCGGTATTACAGATTTCTCTATTAGTGCCTGGTCTTTGGCCTCATAGTTCATCATAACATCTTCAACCCTGCTTCTGTAAGCATCAGCCATGTCTGCCTCAATCAACTCTTTACCATCGTAGAAAAGGTTGTTGTATAACTTATTCAAATCATTAGCAACTGCACCACCGGTCTCATTAGCCAGGTTAAATAAAAACCTTTTGCCTGTTCCAAGGTTAGCACCAACAACATCTTGGAGCAATTCCTCCATGTGTATCTGTCTATACTCTGGGAATCTTTGAGTTTGGCTATTTTTCAATTTAACCATATAGTCAGTCCAGGCAGACAAATTCTTGTAGTCCTTTATATTGCCATAAGACTGCTGTATGTTGTTGACAATTTGATTGTATTCCTTTATTGACGTATTCCGACCGCCTAGCTTTTCATTGTATTGTGCAAATTCTTTCTGATACCTTGAGGCAATATCGTTCAAGTTTGTGGCGATCTTATTATATTCCTTAACCTCTAAGGATGTAGCTGCCTTATTGTTTATCTTTTCCTGTAGACCATCAAGCGTGTAAATACCTACACCACCTCTGGTGCCATCTGGATTTAGAGTAAAGCCAAGCTTAGTGTCTTCGTATTCACGCTGAAAATCCTGCAACCTGGATTTCATCTCTGGGGATATATTTGCATCCTGCTTTATCTTTTTTCCTAGTTCTTGTAGCTTAGGTTGATTAGCATTATAGTATTCATCTGCTTCTTTAACCTTCCCCCCGATCTGACCCAAAAGAAAATCAATTTCCTCTCCAAGTATGTTAATACCCTCACTTTCTAACTTTGCCAACCTAATTCTCTGTTCTGATTGCGCATCCGCTCTAGGAAATTTTTCCGTTATAGTTTTCTCATACTCTTCACCATTAGGCTCGAATATTTTTTTATAGTCCAGAGCCAACCCTTGCAATTGGTTCAGTCCAGAACTCTTCCATCTGTTCTGAGCTTCTATATCTTGCAACAAGGTTTTAGCCAAACCATACGGGGCATCGGCCATTAAACCTTTTAAAGCTTTCTCTCTATCCTCTCCTGTTACGTTTGCGTAGATAAAATCTTTTGCCGCACGGATTGCGTTAAAGTTTGCATCATAACTAACACGGCCAGGGTTTTTTTTATACGCCATAGATAGGTTGTCATATTCCGATAACCTCTGCTGCTTTAGTTGTTCGTCCGGTAAATCATTGATTGAGTTATAGACAATTCCCTGCCAGGTGGCAGCACCCTTCTTTCTTTTCTGTTCAAGAGGGTCCTTATTGTTGAGAATGTCAGATATAATATCAGTGGGTATATTTATTGGCAAATCACCAATCAACTCTTCGGCCTTATTTGGATCGTAGCCAAGCTTCTTGATTTCATCGTCTATACTTTGAAGCTCAAACTGACTGTTGATTAACTGGTCCTGTTGGTTAGGAACAAATACAGGAGCCATAACAGATGTCATAGGTACCTGTTGCGCTGCAATTTTACTCTTAGCTGACTTACGTTTTGCAATTAACTCTCGTATAGGATCCAGCATGAATTATTTGTTTGAATTTATCAAGTCTTTTACGAATGCGTCTCTGTCTGTGTATTTTAGAACAGTACCATTTGAGAGGGTAACCCTAATCGGGCTGTTCCGATAAAAAGGAGTGTCCTCTCTAAATATCGACTTGATCCGAACTTCCTTACCATTGAGATTTACTAGTGCATTATTAGCAGTAATAGTCTCATTTTCACCCATTACTCTGATCTGAGGCACCCTACCCAACAGAGCTTTACCCTCTTCGATAGAAGAAGCCCTATCAACATCCGCATCAACATTTGCCCTTTCGGCATCGCTCATAGTCACTACCGTTTTCATAGCAGATGGGAATAGTTTATTGAATGTCTTGATATCTGATCCGTTGGCGGAAGATATCTTTGACCCATAGTCAATCGCCTGCTGTCCTGCAAGCTTTGTAACTACATCTGTAGGTTCTCCATCACTGTCAAGCTCCACGATATAAACAGAACCTGGCTCCTCTGGTCTTGCGACTACAGTTGCTCTCTTGCCGTTATCCTTGATGATCTGTCCCTGAGCCCTATCACCAACACGTCTTCCGGTAATTGGCTTGCCATCGAACTGAAATGACAGATTTTCTGCCACTCTCATTACATCAGCATCCTGGTTAACTATCTGTGCCCATGCTGTAGGGAACTTGGCCTCTGGCCTAATGTTGCCAGTTCGTGTGTATAGGTCGTTGCTAAGGTTTACGGTAGTTGGCTTAGCTACATCAACAGTGACACTGGTCTTGCCAAATCTTCCAAACTGTGGCATCAACCTCTTGGTCAAAGCAAGCCTTGAATATATTGCACGGTTGTTAGCGTCAAAAGGATTGATCAATCCCTGATTCTCCCGAGCTACCATATCAAAGTTTTCTGGAGTCAGCTGCTGAGGATTTACGCCACGCATACGGTTGTGGTCATCTATGGCATCACGTCCCAAGGCATCAATCTCTTTCATCGCAACCACATCGTTACCGAATGATGACATGACATTGTTGAATGCATTGGTGGATAAAATCTGCACTGGTTTTTCACCATCAAAGACTGGGGTACCTTTACCGTCAGTCAACTGCTCTGTATCAAGAACATTTAACTTGACTATCTGTCCAGTGGTAGGATCTTTCTCTTCCTGAACCCTAGTCCATGGGAATGATTTCTCAGTAGAAGAAACCTTAATGGTTTTAGTTCCGGTAAGATCTGTAGTGGTAGTCTGTTCCAACTCACCAGGCTTATACCCAGTGAAGTACTCATTGAGCTTCTTGCCACTCAACTCACGGTTCAAATATTTCTGAGGGTTGGAATCAACCTCCTTCATTAAAAACTGAATAGGATCGCCAAGCTTTGTGGGATCCTTTGGTACTCTAGCCATAATAGGTCCCTGTGGACCCTGGGCTTGCACGTTATCAAATACACTATTTGAAAGGATTGACTTAAGGTTAACCTCATCAAATCCCTTCTCCTTTAGATCGGCAACCATCTTTTCGCCATTGGCGAGATACTGCTGGTATGCTGTAGCTTTTTGCTTTGCATCCATCAATACGCTAGATGCCATCATCCCCAGGTCTGCCGATTTTACACCGGATTTGTTCTTGTATAAACCAATCAACGCATCAAGACCGTTCTTAAGAATACTGTTCTGTACTTCTGTAGGTACGTTCTGTGCGCTTGAAATATCAAACAACTGTTTCTGAGCACCCCCGAACGCCTCCCTTCTTACTTGCTCATTACGCTGAGCTAACTGCATCAATCGCTGCTGTTGCTCCTGTGCGTCCTGTGCAACCTGGTAAAGGAGTTTTACCGTGGTGTTGTTGTCTTGTTGTATAGCCCTAGGTAATTCAAACATATCTTATTCCTTAGTTAATCATTTTTAGGTAAGCAGGTCCAAACTTCTCGAGATTTGCTTGTTGTTGTTTGGCAGCACCGAAGCTCGTCATAGCACCTGCCAGTCCCTGGATACCGCTAGAGATGTTTTGCTGACCAGCACTGATCAACGCATTCCTCTGAGACATGTCACGGTCAAACTTGCCTAGATCAGCCTGGAACTTGAACTTGCCTTCGTTAGCCATCATATTTGTGGCACCCATCAGATTCTGGAAGTTCTGGGCTTCAAGCTGGTTGTCCATCATAAACTGTCTATTAATCGCTTCATCAGCCTGACCCTGGATAGCAGCGAATGACTGAAGAGCCATGGCGGGATCTACCACGCCACGCTGTGCCCTAGAAGCTGCATTAGCTGCACTAGTTTGAATACCTCTTTGGGCCATAGCCAAGAACGGGTTTCTAGCATTTAATCTCTGCTGTGCTTGGCCAAATACGTCCTTTACTGCTTGACTCTCCTGATATGGGTTATATACGGGGTTGATCTTCTTGGCATCTTTCATCATTTTTGCCCCTTGGAATACTCCGAACAAACTGCCTATTCCAGATCCTACAGCTCCCGCAATCATTAATGGATTCATAGTTTACAAAATTATATTTATATAAATGTTTTACTAGCTATTTTGGGGGGTGGTGTTGTGACCTCTACTAGCATTGAAAACAATGTTGAATAGTTTCAATACCTTTTTAGTCACGGGTTGAGAGAACAATACCAGAAACTTGGCGATCTCTCCACGCATCCTATCACCCTTCATAAGTTTATCGTTTACCGTACCAGGGGTATTAGGGCTTAGCCTATCCCTGAGTACGGAAGCATATTTAACACCCTCCTTGATTTCATAATCAGCCGCACGGACATCACTGCTTTGTACGTTGGGAACCTCTGTTCTTACGTGTACAATATCCGGGGTGTCTCCTTCTACAGAAACCGCCATGTAGGTCTTGGTAATGTTACCTGCCTCGTTATGGACAAACGCCAGGACACTGTCATATGCCTGACCGTAGAATGTATTGTATGCCGCACTGTTATGTACATAAGGTTTGCCGGACTTGAATGTGACTAGCCTGTTGCCTACAGAACTCATCCACTCGGGCCTGAAGCTGTAGAGAGATGTCCACTTGTCTACCGATGGCTGGAAGCACCACACGCCACCATATCCATCATACGGCTCATAGAAGTTCCTTAGGATCTCAGTGACCGTTATAGACCCGGACGCCACACTAGCTGAGTTTAGCGTGATGGTATTGACACCCTCTACCGCTATAAAATACTGACCAATAGCCTGGCCATTGTAGCTAGCTGTAACATTCGCAGGGAGAGTAACAAAGTACTCTTTGCCTGCCTGAACCGATATGTTGATAGTAGATATCATTCTCCTCCTCCTATTGAACAAGTTGTACAAGATCCTGTAGCTGTCATTGAAGCACCAGCTGTAGTCTTCTGGAACTGCCTTACGTCTGTTCCGTCAGATATATAATAAGTTCCTAATGATAGACCTGAAATGTTTGCCCCAGATATTGATGTACAGCCACAAAGAGTTTGTGTTCCTGTATAGCTAAATGTTGGAAGCGATATTCCACTTGTGTTGCCACATGCGTTATTAGATGTGGAAGCTATGTAAAGGCTGGGTGCTGCTGTTGGTGTAGGAGTTGGTGTTGGGGTAGGGGTAGGTGTAGGGGGTGGGCATGATCCTACCTGAGTCAACATCGTGCCGTTCTGAGAGCTTGGGAACCCAACGTCATCACAGCTACAGAAACTACCTGTATCCCCTGAAGAAACCGCCAAGGTCTGTACCGCACCATCAGAACACCTATAGTAACTAATTACATCACCCTGCTGCGGTACTGAAGAGTACTGGTAATTATTACAGCTTACGCAAGCAAACGGTGTTGCCGTAGGTGTAGGCGTTGGTGTTGGAGTAGGCGTAGGACCAGGCGTTGGTGTCGGTGTAGGTGTCGGTGTAGGAGTCGGAGTAGGTGTAGGCGTTGGTGCCGGAGTCACCGTTGGAGTAGGTGTCGGAGTCGGTGTCGGTGTAGGTGTTGGAGTTGGCGTAGGGGTAGGTGCCGGGGTCGGAGTCGGAGTTGGAGTCGGAGTCGGAGTGGGCGTTGGGGTCGGCTCGGGAGTCATATTGAAATTATATGACGCTGAGCTGAAAGTCATATCAGACAACAACGGTGTCTGAGGAACCACAGTCTTCCTTGGCACAAACATCAGTATCTCGTTGTGGTACGGATCTACACCGCCAAATAGCTTATACCCATAATTGAATACATCCTGACCAATACGCTTGAAAAACTTGAACATCTTATTGTTCGAGATCGGGAATATACCATTTACATCGTATCTTACTACGCATCCCTTGTTGGCATCAAACCAGTATATCTGGCCCATGTACCTTACGACACTCTCCGGATTGATGGTACCAAAGCTTCCTCTCATTACGTTGACGTTGCCTATCACACCCGAGCTCTTTGCGAGGAATGATGTGCCGCTATTGTCGAACACCTGAGTTTCACCAAGGTATATGCTGGCAGTTTCCTGCTCGCCAATAGCAAGCATCACGGTACCTTCCGATTCCACTTTACTTACCAGCTGTAGTTTCTGAATGCTAGTCAGTTCGTATGGAAGCTGTGTCTGATCAAGTACGTCAAATGTGCTAAGTCCATTAGTCTCCGATCCCAGGATTACCACATTACTGAAGTATACACTGGTATATTTATTTGCTGCCTTGTTCTTTAAAATGAGATTAGGTCTTCCTATGTTAGTATTCCAGTATTCCCAAAGCAAGTCATTAGGAGACATCGCCTCGGTGTTGTATGTAACCGAATTGAATGTTCTTTCAAATATTGTAATTTCTCCCCCGAACGTGCCGGTGATAATAGAATATGTTCTGTTGTTGGCACCAGCATTAGTAATTGGATACATCACACCCTTCTCGTAGTATGCCTCATCAAAGTTTGATGTATATGGGGTGAAGATTTCAAATAGGTAATTGCCAGTAGAGCTGGATAGGTTACCAAAATTTTGGAGATCTACAATAACATAATCGCCAAACGTACCCTTTACTTTTAGGGTGTACTTACCACCAGCATTATCATACAGCTTACACAAGTCACCTTCACTATATGTATATCCAAGACCATACCCCTCAAGCGTATTGATATTTACACCAACACCGTAGTGGGTTTCGGCATAAGCATTGTCAACAACAAACTCACCAGTAGATGCATCTCTTTTGATGTAGGTCAAGTTTTTAGCCTTCATCTGTATAAAGAAGTTAGTCCTGAGACCTTTGGTCATTACAACAGAATAGTACTTAGCCCATGGTGGGATTTCTGATGTTGCGTACTGATTATTCAACGACCAGTTGATTCCTATAACATACGATACGTTACTAAAGGTCCGGTCGGGGGTAGTAATCTTTAGTGCATCTGAAGTAACCACACCACACTTTCTTCCGGCAAAGTCATAGAATACAACGCCTAACCTATAAGAAGAGTCACTCTTGAAAGCAGGTTTATTCGTCAAGGTAGTAATCGCTGGACCATTTGTGATGGTAGCTGTATTTGGTCCCACGACACCGCTGATTACATTCTGCCATGTGATACCCAGAAATGTCAACACGTTATCAAGGCCAGGGCCACGATAGTTGGTGGCTGCATAGTTTACAGTCGCTGGCAAAGGAAGAGTTGGCTGAGTAAACGGCTCATAATAACCAGGGTTGGTTGCTATGCCCACTATGTCTATAAAATACCGTGTAACCGTAGTATTAGGAGCAGGGTTGTAAACAATCTTTACCCATATGCCTTGAAGAGAAGCACTGCTAGATGTAGTTGTAGACAATTCAAGAGATGTATACTTAGGGCTTTCATACCCATCATAGTTATTACCGAGGAACAGTCTGTTTCTGGCAATTTCCAGGGTAGCAGACGTCAAGGGTATTGAGTCAAACTGCTTAACAGAATTAGCATCATCTACCGCAATACCGATAGTATCATTATAGAATCGGAAGCTTATGGCGGATCCTGCGTTATGGCTTGTGAACACACCAGGATCTCTCTCACGGTCATATACCTTGATGATACTCATCTTACCGCCAAGTGCATACTTGACAGCAATCTCAATCCTCAACACATCCTGGTCAAGGTTCTGCGTTACGGGTATAGTGATGTCAATAGCATTTGAATTGTCTGTAGATACATTGAAATTCAAGAGCTGAGAGAAAGAAGAAAACACACTGTTCTCAAAATCCCTGTACACAAATCTGTACATGAACTGCATGCCTTCCCTGGATATCAGGTTATTCGCATAGCTATCATCAATAGCCTTGGCAACCGTCAGTGGATATGCTGGAGGATTCCTGATTAGGTTAATCGCATCCTGTGATATCGGGTTGGTATACGCAGCAACAGTAGTTGA
>Ga0194119_10004539_pt1 | contig 21381 bp, 14 predicted proteins | sample TA2MahC100mmetaG_FD_148620 | JGI IMG/M metagenome (GOLD analysis project Ga0194119, IMG submission 148620) | Freshwater microbial communities from Lake Tanganyika, Tanzania - TA2015018 Mahale Deep Cast 100m | ecosystem: Environmental > Aquatic > Freshwater > Lake | place: Tanzania: Lake...
CGGGATCACAGCGGCCACCTCCGAGATACTCGCAGTAGATCGCCGGGACGTTGGCATCGCGCGCGACCGAGAGCGAACGGCCATCGAGATTCGGATCGGTGCCCCAGACGACGTCCAAGCCGAAGACGTTCGCCATTCGCCTCTGAACCGCCAGTACGTTCGGATCGGCATGCAGCGAATAACCGCTGAGCGGCAGCACCGTGTACGAGGTCCCGCCAGTATGCAGGTCGATGTAGAAGTTCGCTGACCGAATCAACTCCGAAAGTGCGAACGCCACTTGCTCGGTGAGACTGCCTTCCGCGCTTCCCGGACAAGTTCTCGCCAAATCTTTGCCGTCTTCTCCCGTCCGACGGCCAAGGCGAAACGCAGACGCATTGACGCACGGCACGAGTGTCAACTTGCCACTCAGCGATCGCGGATCAATCTCCTTTATCAAGCGACGCACGGCGGCCATCGGCTCGAATTCGTCGCCGTGGACTCCGGCCGTGATCAGCAAGTGTGGCCCGGGTTGCGTGCCGACAATTTCGTGCGTTTGCAGTTGCATGATCTTCCGTAGGATGAGCACTCCTGCCCATCCGAGTTGTGTGACAAAAGGACGGACAAAAATGCCCATCCTACGAACTAGCTGCGGCGTGCGGCGATCGGCCAGATCGCTTCGACCTTGTCGCCGCGCGTCGCGAAGATGCGGTCGTAGAGATTCACATTCGGGTCGCAGTGCGGCACGATGAACTCGATGCGGTCTCTTATCTTCGGCAGGTTCGCGCCGGGTTCAAGTGTCAGAAGACCGAACTCGTCGCCGCCTCGGTTGTAGGTTAGCCCCGGCCAGCCCTTCGCTTCTGGCTTCCAGTTGGTTGTCGTGTCGATCGCCTTCGTGCCGGCATCGACGGAAACTCGGTCGGCGTGCGTCGCGTTCACGACGGTCGCCAGCACGGTCAGGCTGTGTTGGAAGTCCGCGTAATTCTCCCCGCTCGCCTTGCCACCGATACGGCGGTAATCGATGTCCATGAATATGTACGAGCCGACTTGCAGTTCGGTCACGCCATCAATGGTGCTGTCGATGTTGTAAGTTCCGGTGCTGCCGCCCGAGAGGATGTCTGCGTCGAAGCCCGACTTATTCAGCAGTTCGCGTGTCGCCACCGATTTCCCCATCGCCTCGCGCGACGACTTCTCGCGAGCTTCCCAGCCGACGACGTGCGAGGCGTGTCCGGCATACGACTGCACTCCGCGAATGTGCAACCGCTTGTGCTTGGCGATGAGTTGAGCCAGTTCGAGCGCCGGCTGTCCCGGCGGGATGCCCGTACGGCGATCTCCGATGTCGACATCGACCAGCACCTCAACATCGACTCCCGCAGCAGCAGCGGCTTGTGACAACAATTCGACTTCCAGCGGATCCCCGACCGACAGCATCGTTGTCGTTTCACGTTTTACAAGAGCGATCATACGAGCAATCTTCGCCGGCTCGACGATCGGCGACGTCAGCAACACACCGGTGATCCCCGCCGCGACGAGAGCTTCCGCTTCGGGCACCGTCGCCGCACAAATACCGAGAGCCCCCGCAGCCATCTGCCGCTTGGCAATCTCCGGGCACTTATGAGTCTTCGCGTGTGGCCGAAAGCCTCGTCCGGATTTCCGGCAATGCTCAGCCATCACCTTGACGTTGGACTCGAACATGTCGAGATCGACGAGGAGCGCCGGCGTCGGGATATTGGCTTTGGTTAGGCCGGTCGGATCTAAAGTCACTTGAGAATCAGCAGCGGTCACAGGCACCTCCCAACGAGTCAACAATCCAGCTCCCAAACCGGCCGCGAGGAAAGATCGACGAGTCACGGACATGGCGGCAACTCCGAATGGATCGTCACATCGACGTGACGCAGCGTATCGGCTGCCGATCAACCCGGATACCAAACGTGCCGAGGATCGTCCGGCGGTCGCCGATAATCCCACGCCTCATCAATCAAGCGCGAAAGATCGTATTCCGGTCGCCAGCCGAGCAGAAACTTGGCCTTCGTGTTGTCGAGCCAGGTGCTTCGAAACGGCGTGATGACATCAACGCTCGGCAATCCGCGAGTCCGCAGGAGATGCTCTGCGACGCGGCGATAACTCACGGGCTCATCCATGCAGATGTTGAAGGTCTCTTGATGAGACTTCGGATGATCGAGCGCCACAAGCAGAGCGGAAACCAAGTCCTCGACATGCACGAAGTTTCGCAGCACCGGCTCGCCGAGCGGATCGCAGAGGACCGGAATCGTCCCGGCGTTTTGGTATTCATTCGCTTTGTCTGCTCCGACAAGCTCGCGCCAACGCGGACCACCGAAGACGTCATCTCCAAAGCTGAGCGTGTATTTGAAGTCATCCTTTTCCATGATCCACGGTGCTCGCAGACAGCAGCCGTTGAGACCGTATTGGATGAAGTACTGCTCCAGCATGACCTCTTCAAGCACCTTCGACAGCGCGTAGCAACCGGGATACGCCGAGTGCCGCTGCGTCTCGATGACGGGAATCGGGTGCGGATAAAAGAAGTGCCCCATCCCGGCGTCACCACCAACGAGAATGAACTGCTGGAACGTCTTCGAAGTACGGCACTCTTCCAGAATCCAAAACAGTCCTTTGACGGTGACGTCAATGATCCGCTCGGGTGTCTCTTTGCAAGTCGCCAAGTGCAGAACGTGCGTCACTCCATCGAGCAATCGCCGTACTGTGTCTGGATCGGCAATGTCGCCTCGCGAGATTTCCAACCGCGCGTGTTCCGGCAACGGTCGATTGTGACACAACGCTCGGACCTGAAATCGATCGAAACCTGAATCCGCAAACATCCGCCGCAGAAATGCCTGGCCGACCTTCCCCGTCGCGCCGGTGATCAAGAGCTTGGCTGATTCAGACATCGGTGCAGACTCAAGAAAAATCGCCGCCGCTATGCCAGCAAATGGTCAATTGGCTGGCTCGTCTCGGCGAAGCGTATGATCTCGCGCGGAACATGTTGTTCGAGTCGCAAACGGCCGACGTCGAACAGTGTGTGCATGATGGTCGCCAGCAAATGCTGCGGACGGTAAGACTCGCCGACCGCGCGAGTCGCGTGACTGTCCGACTGGCCGATGACTTGGCCCATCTTCAATCCACCGCCGGCGACAAGCAGCGGAGTCAGCTCTCCGTAATGATCGCGACCGCCGTTGTTGTTCAGACGCGGAGTGCGCCCCATCTCCCCCGTGACGATCAGCAGGATTTTCTCGCTGAGGCCGCGCTCGTTAACGTCTTCCAAAAACGTCGCGACCGCGTGATCGACTTGACCACCCATCGGATAGATGCCCGCCATGCGTTTCGGACTGTTGCCGTTCGCGTGGTAATCCCAACCGCAATCGGAGACCGTGACGAAGCCGCAACCAGCCTCGCACAATCGCCGAGCTAACAGCATCTGCCGGCCGAGCAGATTGCTGGCACGCTTCATGTCGTTCCACCGCGTCAGATCCTCCATCTTGAAGAGCTTCGTCGTGTCGTATCTTTCGACCGTTCGCGAGTCTTCCTTCGAGAGATCGAATGCCTCGGCCACGCCGCGCGTGATCATCTCGAATGCCTGCTGCTGATAGGTGTCGAGGCCGGAGATCAACCCGCTGCTGTCCGCATTGCGTCGCAAGCGGTCGAGTCCTTGCAGCAGCGAGCGACGGTCTCCGAACCGATCCGCAGCGACCGCCAGTTCCATGTCTCGCTTCAGATCACCGCCGCCACTCGGATTGAACGCGGCATAAGTCGAGCCGAACGAACCGGGTTGAGTTAGCGTCGGCAGGGCCCCCGTCTCGAAGTTGCTCCCCATCTTTAAGCCGTCTTGGACTGCTTCGGGCAGAATGAGCACATTCGTAGGCAGGCCGCTTTGCGGATGATTGTTTCCACGGACTCGCGCGTAGATCGAACTGATCGATGCCTTGGTTGGATTATTACCGCTGACGACTTCACCGTAGGTGTGTCCCGATTGGCCCGATCCGTAGGACCGGACGATCGTGAACCGCTCAGTCATCGCGGCCAGTCGAGGAAACGTCGCTCCGAAAGTGATGCCCGGCTGCTTTGTCTGCACTTCGCCGGTGATACTTTGAATCTCCGACGGGGCCGACAATTTTGGATCGAAGAACTCGATGTGCGGAGGACCTCCTTGCAAAAAGAGGAGCACCACGGACTTGTCCCGGAGAACATCGGCACCGACACCGGCGATCGCTTTCGACCGAAGTAACGCCGGCAACGACAAAGCCCCCGCACCGAGTGAGCCGATGCGCAGGAACTCACGACGCGAGAAACCTTGGCAGTCGTGATTCAGAAACCAGTCTCGAATCGACAGCATCGCATCAGCCTCCGAGAACACCGTCAAAAGAAAGGGCAGGTCACTGACCTGCCCCTTGTTTTCGATATCCGTTAGGTGAACAAGCTTGTCACCGCTTGAGCCTTCACGAGCTCGCGCGGCTGGTTGAGGTGGTTGTAGACGATCGTCTCTGGGTGGATGCCGAACGAGTGATAGATCGACGCCAGCAACTCGATCGGATGGACCGGGTTTTCGAGTTGGCTGGAACCGGTCTTGTCGCTCTTGCCGTAGACGACTCCACGTTTGACTCCGGCACCGGCCATGACGCAGGTGTAACAGTACGGCCAGTGATCACGACCGTCGGCCGTGTTGCTGTTGCCGGACGTGCTGACACCGCGATTCGGGCTGCGGCCGAACTCACCGACACAAAGGACGAGCGTGTCATTCAACATGCCGCGTTCATCGAGATCGCTGAGGAAGGCGGATAAGCCGGTATCGAGCATCGGACCCGACTGTTTCTTCATGCGGTCGGGCAGACCAGCGTGGTGATCCCACGAGTGGTTGTCGCTGTTGGCGACTTTCGGCCACACAACTTCGACGACTCGCGTACCAGCTTCGACGAGGCGTCGGGCAAGCAACAAGCTCTGGCCGAACGTCGTGCGGCCGTAGCGTGCTCGCATCTCGGGTGCTTCGGAAGAGAGATTGAACGCCTCGCGAGCACGGCCGGAGACGATCAATCGCAGCGCTTGGTCGTAATAAGCGTCGAGGTTGTAATCCTTCACCGCCGCATCGATCTGCTTCATGCTGGCATTGATCGTGTCCCGCAAGCGGGCCCGGCGTTCGAGACGGACGGAGAAGACCTCCGGACGAAGCTGGAGATCATCGACCTTAATCTTCTCCATCTTGTTCATGTCGAGATCGTCCCCCTCGGGGTAGAGCGTGTAGGGGTCGAACGCTTTTCCGAGGAACCCGGCGGTTCCCCCCTTGCCGACCACGTTGCTCTCTTGCAGCGGACGAGGCAGCATCACGAACGGCAACATCGGTTCGGTCGGCGGCTTGAGGCGGATGATATTCGAGCCGAAGTTCGGGAAGTCCTTCGGGCTTGGCGGCTCAAGCTGACCCGACGCACTGACCTTGTCAGTCGTGTAGCCCGTCATCATCTGGTAGATCGCGGCCGTGTGGTTGAACAATCCGTTGGGCGTGTAGCCCAGCGAGCGGATCATCGTGAACTTGTCGTTGATCTGCGCGAGCTTCGGCAGAATCTCGGTGAAGTTCACGCCCGGCAGCTTCGTGGCGATGGGTTGGAAAATACTCTTCACGTTGTCCGGAGCATCCGGCTTCGGGTCCCACAGGTCGAGGTGCGACGGTCCACCTTGCAGATAGATGAGGACGACGCTCTTGGCTTTGCCCCAACCTGGTCCGCCGCTGATCTTGGACTCTTCGGCCTGAGCCTGCATCTTGAGCATCGATCCAAGCGTCAGCCCGAACATACCGCTGCCGCCAACTCGCAGCACGTCGCGGCGCGACATTCCCTGTCGGCGGTCACACAAATCTTTCGCACGTTGGCCAAGAAGCGAGAGCATGAGTCGTCTCCGTTAGTTTTGAACCACTGACGAATTGGGGCGATTTCAAGTAGAGAAGGAATCGTCAACCGGGGGATTATGCCTGTTGGCGATTTTGCAATCCATCCAATTTCACCGATTGAAGAGGAATGACGGGGTGTTAATCAATGCCCAAACGACGTCTTGGGCGGCTGTCAGCCGCTTGTTGCCGAGTTGGGCCTCGCTATTTTTCACATCTGCTTGCAGTTGCAACAGCCGTCCGTCTGGAGGGAGCGGCTGGTTGACGAGTTCCAGTTTGCCTTGCAGTTCGACCAGTTTTGGGTCGGCCGGCAGCGGCTGGTTGGCAACTCCGAGGGCCGCTTGCAGGTTGCGGAATTCCTGGTCAACCGCTTTGAAATGCTTGGCGAGAAGGGCCGTCTGCTCGGGCTTTCGTTGAGCGGCGGGGGTGGCGAAGATCGCTTTGTATTCGTCGGCGAGAGACAGACCAACGTCGGTCTTGTCGATGGCGACCGAGATGCGGAAGCGGCCGAGCACATAATCGGGCTGGTTGAACTTGTGGTGCATCACGATCTTCAACTCAGTCCCGCCTTCAATGTTGATCGGCTGCTTGGTTTCAAACGTGGCCCAGTGAGTGACTCCGAAGGCAGGCGCGATGGCCCAGCCTTCGTTGACGTCGTTCAGATTTCCGTTGACCGCTTTCGCAATCTCGAAGTTCGCCTGGCTGAAGTCGGCGAGCGGTTTGTGCAGTTCGATCTTCTTGGCTTCGGCGGGCTTCGCAGTCGGAGATGCGAAGACCTCGAATTCACTGAGCACGAAGTTACCGTCGCCCGCTCGGCCGGGGCCGCCGTTCGGAGCTTTCGCGTCGGCGATCGCTTCAAGGCGAAACGCGGTGATGTTTCGCAAGTTCGTTGGGAAGGTCATCGTCAGCGCTGCGTTGCGAGCGCCTTTCGCTTCGACGATGACGGAACGATCGGGCTCAACGTTGAGCGTCGTTTCTTTCGGGCCAGTCGCCGATGTCGCCAAGAGCGGAATCCATTCGACGTTATTGGTCTGTTGTTTTTCCCTTTCGTCGATCTTCGCGGCGAGGCGATCGTCGTAGGCTTTGATCTCTGCTTGCCGCGCGGCGATACCTTCTTGGCGTTTCTTTTCCATCTCAGCACGAACCGGAGCAGCCTCTTTCTCGTAGGCTGCGACTTCTTCCTTCGTGCGAGCGATCGCCTCTTCCCGTTTCTTTTCCAGGCCCGGCATCGCGGCCGCAACGTCCACTTCGCGTTGCTTCAGAGCGGCGATGATCTTCGTGTGATCGGCGTCGAGCTCCTTGAGGTCATCGGCGAACGCCTTGTGTTCAGCATCGGTTGCGGGTCGGTTGAGAACTCGCAGAGCGATCTCGTTGACGAGAGCGGTGTCGTCCGCCTGGGCTGCGACGAGCTTTGTTAGCTCGTTGCTCGGATCGGCGATCGCATCGGCGATGGTCTGCCCGCTGATGAGCGCCATGACCGGGCCGAGTTGCAGGCCGCCGGTCCGCTCGCATTCGCAAGCGCTCTCGCGGACGGGTCGGCCGAATGTCGCGAAGAAACCGCTCGGCAGTTCGATACCCGAATCAGGCAAGGCGGCAGCTCGTGAGCCGGGAGCGACGCCGGGAATTTTCGTGACCGTGCCGGTCACTCGATGCACGGTGTCGAACAGCACTTCGGCCGGCAACCGTCGTGGCGTTGCGTGGGAGTAGTTGATCTTGTCATCAACGTTGAACGGGGTCGATTCGACCGATAACTGGTACGTCCGCGACTTGCAGATGAGCTTCATCACATGTCGCACGTCGAAGTTGCTGGCGAGGAATTCTTGAGTCAGATAGTCGAGCAGTTCCGGATTCGTCGGCGGGTTGCCGGCGCGGATGTCGTCGATCGGCTCCATGATACCGACGCCGAACAAGTAGCCCCACAGGCGATTGACGTAACTCTTGGCGAAGTACGGATTGTCCTTCGACGTCAGCCAGTCGGCGAACTCCATGCGTCGCGGCTTCGGAGGTTGTCCGGCAGAGGGAGCGACTGGCGTCACTTGGCTAGTCAGAGCGTAAGGGAACTTCGGTGGCGTCGGCTGCGAAGTTCGTTCGTGCAACACCTCGCCGGCATTGCGATCGACGACGATTTCATACAGCGGCTTAGCTCCCTCGACCGCAGTCGCGCCAAAAGCAGACTTGTCACCGCTCGCCGGGTCTTTGTCGAGTCCGTATTGAGCGAAGTACGCAGCCGTCTCGTAGTATTGGTCCTGAGTCCAACGCTCGAACGGGTGGTCGTGGCATTTGTTGCAGTTGAAGCGAATCGCCAGGAACAGGTGCGTTGTGTTCTCCATCGTAGCGGTCGCCTCGCGGAGAATCTTGTAGTACGCCGCCTGCGGGACGTCTTTGTTTGATCCGGTTGCGGTGACGACCTTCTTGGCGAACTGATCGTACGGCGTGTTCGCGGCGATCTCGTCACGAATCCATTTGCGGAACGCGGTCGCTCCTTCGCGAGCAAGAAACTTGCCGTTCACCTGCAAGAGGTCGGCCCACTTGTTCGACCAATATTCGACATAGTCGTCTGAGCCAACCAGCTTATCGATCAGCTCATCACGCTTGATCTTGGTGTCGCGAGCGTCGGCGAGGAATGCTCTCACCTCCTCAGCCTTTGGCGGCAGGCCGGTCAGGTCGAGATAGACTCGGCGAATGAAGTCCGCGTCGGACGCGAGTCCCGACGGCTGAATCTTCATCCGTTGCCACTTGGCGGCGGAGAGTTCGTCGATCTTGTTGTTGGCGGGAGGTTGCTGCCAAACAAAACCGGTACGGTCTCCCATCACGGTCAGCGTAGTTGCGGCGTAGGAACCTTCGTAGCGCACGAGCATCGGAGCTTCGCCGCGTCGCAGTGACTTCAAGATGCCTCCGCGTTCAGCCGCAGCGACTTCGGTGTTGCCGCTCTCGACGAACGCCTCGCGAGTCACGTCGCGGGTGTGGCCGTCGGCATACGTCGCGACGACGCGAAGCTGCTGCTTGGCTCCGATCAACTGCACGACCGGGTTTGTCGGGAAGACTTCGATCTTCGTAACGCGCGGCGTGTTGAGATCCAGCTTCACGCCGTCGGCAACCCAGCGGCGAACGATTTCGTAGTACGGCTCGCCTGGTTGAATGACTTGCCCCCCCATGTGCGGCACGGCGGCCGTCGTCTTGAGCAGCATCAAACTGTCATCGGGCGACGCGACATTCACACGGCGCGACGACAGGTCGTCGGTCAATGCACGCACGTCGTAAATCGGGTCATAGCCACGCAGCGAAAGCTTGAAGCCGTTCTTCCCTTTGACCGCGCCGTGACACGTTCCGGCGTTGCAGCCCACGCGCGACAGAATCGGGTTCACATCGCGGATGAAGTCCGGATGAAACGCAGCCGCGATGCCCGCCGCTTCGACGGGGACATTTGCCGTTTGATCGCCGAGCTTCAAGCCGATAGCCGAAGCTCCATCGGCGGTCGCCTTGACGATACCGTTCGGCGAGATCGTGACCGTTGCGGCGGCAGGCTGTGCCTGGATCAATCGGGTCGCATCGACGCGGTCGCCGTTGTCGAGTTTCGCCGTGACGAGCAGTTGAGCGTAATCAAACGGGCTGGTCAGCTTGATCGAGGCCGGGACAACTTCCAGCCCGACGACCTTCGTTCCGGGAGGCAGCGACTCGGTCTCCAGCTTCTCGACCGCCGGCTTGAAATTCGCCGCGAGCTGGCTGGGAGCTGCGACATTCGTCGGCTTAATCGGAGCGGGCGAGAACTCTTTCGTGATCGCTCCTGTGTTCGCGTCGATCAATCGCACGATGCCGTCGGAACCCGCCGCCGCGACGATGTTCCCGTCCGGTCGGAACGCGACTGAATACACGTTCGCCTTAATCTCGATTTTCGAATCGGCGAGCGCCGCCGCTTTGAAGTGATTCTCGATCGCGTCCTTCTCGGCGGGCGTGCGGTCAGTGAACTTCTTTGCGAGCATTCCTTTAATGTTCTCGGGCACCTGAGCCGGATCGAATCGGAACACGAACACCTGCCCGGTCCCGTCCAGCGCGCTCGAGGTTGCGAAGCGGAACCCATCACGGCTGGTCGCAACTCCGAACACGCGGCCGCGCATCGCGGGTAGCGCTCGGAGCATGTTTGCGTCGTCACCGATCACGCGAGCTGTCTTGCGATACAGGCGGTAGACCTTCGGCGTCCCGTCCGAGCCGCCCGTCAGAATCTCATCCCGGTTCGGCAACGCTGCGACCGCTTGAATGCCTCCCTTGAGGGCACCCGGCGTGATCGACGTGATGTTGTCGATGAACCGCTGCGTCGAGACTTCCGTCAGCTTCGCCGTCATGTCTCGACTGACCGACATCACGTGCGTGTTGTCCGGCGAAAATCCCGTGTCGAGCACCCAATCCGTGTGTGCTCCGTTTTGCAAAACCTGCTGTCCAGTCGTCGTGTCGATCGCTCGCACGAGATTGTCCGCGCCGCCGAACGCGATCAGCTTGCCGTCCGACGACCAGCTTCCGCCGTAGACCGTGTCGAACGTTGCCGTGACGGACAGCGTCAATTTCTTGGTAGCGACATCCCAAATTTGAATCTCTCCCATGCGTCCCGGGAGGCCGCCCGTCACCGCGAGCCGTGCTCCGTCGGGAGAGAACCGCACCGATTCAATTCGTTCTGACAGTCCAACCAATCGGCCGACCAATTCACCGGTCTCGGCTTTCGCGAGCAGCACTTCGTGAAAACCGGCAATCGCCAATGTCTGTCCGTCGGGCGAGAAATCCAGAGAGGTGATGACCGGCGGCCGCGTGTATTCCGGGGGATGATCCTGATCGTACCGCTGCTTGGCTCCAGCGGCCGTGTCGTCCTTCGCTCCTTGAGCGATCCACTTTGAGACGATTTCAATTTCGGCCGCCGTCAGCGGAGCTTTCCCCTTCGGCATCTCTGCCTTGCCATCCTTTGGCGTGATGAGCTGAATCAAATAGCTCTCGGCCGGCTTCCCCGGCACGACCGCCGCCGACCCGCTCTCGCCCCCTTTGACGAGCTTGCCGAAGTCGGTCATCACGTACTGACCGCCCGCCTTTGCCGGCTGATGGCAGCCCTGGCAATTCGCCTGGAAGATCAGGCGGACCTGCTTGTCGAAGCTGACCGCATCGGTTGCCGGAGTCTCGGCCGCGAATAACGTCGAGCCAGTCGACAGGCCGATTAAACCCAAGCACACAACCACAAAACGATGCCCAAGCACACGCATCGCGACACCTCTTCTTATTGGACTGCCATCGAGTTCTGTTGAACCGTTGTCGAGCCTCGCATCCGACGCGAAGCACTCGACCGGAAATTGTTCGGGAGGGACAGCGGGGTGGGTTTCAATTAGGCCGCTCCATTTGCGGAGCCGATCGAAAATCGGCCACGAGAGTACCCGATGCCGCCAAGAGAATGCGACTGTCGAGTCCCGGATTTTTCGGTAACTCCAGGAAGCGACAACCGGATGTTACTTACGATCGGACCAGTCGCGCAGGCTCTGAAAATCGGAGAAGGGGTATTTGACGGCGCGATCTGGCTCAAACCGATGAGCCGTCATCCACGAAAACGTCGTTTGATCCACGTTAGCGGGATCGGGTTCGGGGAGCGGCTGGTCATCTGCCTCGGCGTAAATCGTGCGGACGACAGGAACTCGCGCGGAGGCCTTCGGGACCAGGTCGTAGTCAGTCCCGCGCGTTTGCACGAACCAGGTGCTGTCGCGAAACCCGCTGACAAGCCTCAGCCGTGCCGCCGTGAGCAACTCCACACGTCGCGCGTCCGACAAGTCCTGGTTTGAGCGGATCATCTGCGACAACTTCTGAGTCTCCGAGACATCGAAGCTGACCCAGCCATACGGTGGCAGAAACGCTTCGAGCTTGCAGTGCGACGGCGAGTTCTTGGGGAAAGTGTTAATGCCGTAGGTGACTCGCGTTGGCTGACCAAGCAATCGGCCCATCGCAGCGCAAAAGCCGTGGTAGTCGCTGCAATGGCCGCGCTGTTGCTCGAGCGCGTGAACCGAACTCGCCTTGAGCGACGCCTTCACATGGTCGTAGGCGAAGTGTCCATCCACCCAGCTCATCACGGAGTCGAGATCCTGCAGCGGCCCGCGTCGCTGCGGCAGGATTTCGGTCAGGAGCTTTTCGAATCGAGCATCCGACACGACCGCTTGCGATTCGCTGCGGCGGTACGAATCGAAGCTGGTTGGCCATTGCTTGATCGTCTGCACGCGAGTCGGATCGAGCTGCCAGCGCAGCTCCCACGAGCGAATGCGGAACTTGTGGCGGATGACCTGAGCACCCTGTGGATTCGCAAACTCGAAAAACGCGAACCGGTTGCCGAACAGCGGCTCGTTCGCGATCTGCGGCTTCACCGATTCAGGAAACGTCGTCAGCTCCGACGACTGCAATTCCTGCCCATGATCGCTCGGTGGAATTGGCAGCCACACGCTCAGTTTCTTTGTCTTGTACGGAGCAGTGACGGTGACGAGAAACTCAATGTCGTAGGTCACGGGATTGAACCGCTCGGCCGTATAGGGCTGCCGAGGATCGAGCTTCGGCGGTTCGTCGGCACGCAAGACGGCGACCACACTCAAGCAGCAATACATCACAAACGAAATCGAAAGAATTCTCACGCGGACTTTCCTTTAGACCCCGAGTACGCCGGGCGTATAACGAACTCGTACAGTCCGCCACCAACGGCTGCTCCGAGAATCGGAGCCAGGATGTAGATGGTCAACCAACTCCACTGATCCTGTCCCGGCAGCGCGATGTCTCCCCAACCCGCAAACCGAGCGAACAGTCGCGGCCCAAAGTCTCGCGCGGGATTGAAGCACGCCTGAGTCAGCGGAGCGATAACCGAAATCAGCACCGCCACGGTCAGTCCGATAAAAATCGGAGCCTGTCCCGCTGCCGGCGAACCTCGATTCCGTTCATCGGTCAGAGCAAACACGACAAACGCCAGAATTAACGTGCCGAACATCTCCGCCAAAAACGCCACTGTCGGTGAACCCAGATCCCGCCATTGGGCGTGTTTCTCTGCCGAGTACGGCTCGTCACCCGCCGCAAGCCCACCGGGATTTGGGAAGTACTCGCCGTAGCACATCGCTGTCACGATGCTCCCCGGCTCGCCGCGCGCGACCAGTTTCTCTTTCTCCTTTGCCGCGAGTTGCGGGCCGAACAACACAAACAACAGGCCGGCCGCGAGCATCGCTCCGGCCAGTTGAGCCGCGATGTACGGCAGCACACGGCTCTTCGGGAATCCCCGCCACAACGCCAACGCCAGAGTCATCGCCGGATTGATGTGTGCTCCGCTGACTCCGCCAACGGAGTACGCTGCCAACATGATCGCCACGCCCCACACGATCGCCACTTGCCACAAGCCGGATTGTGCTCCCGTCAACACGGCGGCATGAACCGCTCCGCAACCAAAGAAGATCAGCAGAAATGTGCCGAGCACCTCAGCAACGAACTGACGCGGCAAAGAAGGAATGGACTCTTGGCTCACCAGAGACTCCCAAAAAACGAGGCTCGAAACACGCGAATGCCGCGTTTGCAAAGATCTTCTAATGATTGTCAGAACGTGACTCCAGCGAGTGAGACCTTTATGTCGGAGTTCAATGCGGAGGGCTCTCCGACGGTGAAGGATGATTTGTCTGACGTTCTCGATGTCGTTAGAACGTTGTCTCCTGTTGCGACGGGCCGATCGCAACGGCCGCGATTTGAAGATCGCCGCACAAATGATTCTCGGAGAACGGAAGAGCAACCATGAGCAACCCACGTTTCGTGATGATTGGCGGATTCTTGGGAGCCGGCAAAACGACCACCGTCGCACGGCTCGCACGGCAGTACATGGCCCAAGGGCTGAGCGTCGGAATCGTGACCAACGACCAGACCACCGATTTGGTTGATACCAACAGCTTGCGAGCGCAGGGCTTCGAGGTCGGTGAAGTCGCCGGCTCGTGCTTCTGCTGCAACTTCAATGCGCTGACCTCGACCGTCGAAAAGCTCGGAGTCGCGGAGCGTCCGGATGTGATCATCGCCGAACCGGTCGGCAGTTGCACCGATCTCGTCGCGACCGTTGTGCGGCCGTTGGTGCAAATCTACGAGCAGCCGTTGGACGTGGCTCCGTATGGCGTGATCATCAAGCCCAGCCACGGCGCGAAGATTCTGCGGAACGAAGCAGGAGCCGGCTTCTCCCCGAAGGCGGCGTACATCTTTCGCAAGCAAATCGAAGAGGCGGACTTCGTCGTCATCAACCGGATTGACGAGATGTCGGCGGACGCGGTGAACGAACTCGCGCAGCGATTGGAAGAACAATTTCCCGGCCGGCCGATCCTGCGCATGTCGGCGAAGAGCGGCGAAGGGTTCGCGGCGTTCTGCGAATTTCTGGAACAACGTGGCGACTTCGGCCAGCGCGTGATGGACGTCGATTACGACATCTACGCCGAAGGCGAAGCGGAACTCGGTTGGCTCAATAGCCAAGTTCGTGTCACGTCCGCGCAGCCGTTTGAATTGGACGACCTGTTGCTCGACATCATCCGCCGACTGCGAACGGAGTTCTCCGCCATCGGTGCCGAGACCGCGCACCTCAAGACGATCGGTCTGTGGGAAGGTTTCTACGGCGTGGCAAATCTCGTCAGCAGCTTCACGGAACCGGAATTGTCGCTCCCATCGAACTGCCGCGTGTCTCAAGCGAGTGTCGTGGTGAACGCTCGCGTCGCCACCGATCCCACAGAACTCGAACGCCTCGTGCGCGAGGTCGTGTACGCTGCGTGTACGGCACTTCCCGCCGAGTCGCAGATCGACACGCTGCAATGCTTCCGCCCCGGCCGCCCCGTGCCGACGCATCGCATCCTGGAAGGCGCAAATACCTAGAGACACGACACGGTTAGGCGTTCTCCGTCAATTGCAATTCTCGGTGCTGTCACTAAGCTGGCTACATTCTTACAAATGTCAGAGTGTTAGAGCTTAGTGGCAGGCCGCCCAAAGGGACGAGAACATGCAATGCCGAGGGACACGAAAGTCGCAGACGCGGCGAGGGTTCACGCTCATCGAGTTATTGGTTGTGATCGCGATTATTGCGATTTTGATGGCGCTGCTGTTGCCTGCGGTGCAAAAGGCGCGTGAGGCAGCTCGGCAGTCGCAGTGCAAAAACAATCTCAAGCAATTGGGACTGGCCACTCACAACTTCGAGTCGAGCAAACAGAAGCTGCCAGTCGGGTCGGAGTCACGGCAGTTTTCGTCGGCTCCAACCTTTCCCTACAACTTCTATCGTTGGTCGATGTTGGCTCATTTGACGCCGTACTTGGAGCAAAGCATCGCCTACAAGTCGCTGGACTTGAACACGCCGTTGTTCGCGCCGCCAACGTATGGGATCGCTCCGCAGAATCAAGCAGCCGTACAATTGCTCGTGCCGGTGTTTCTCTGCCCCAGCGATCAGGCCAAGTCGGTTTCCACCGGCTACGGTTTGCCTCAGCTTGGCCCAACGAACTACGCGGGTTGTGCAGGCACGGGAGCCTTTGGTGGTAGCCCCTTCCGCAATGAAGCGGACGGTGCCTTTTTCGTCAATTCGGAAACGCGAATGCGCGACTTCCGAGATGGAACCAGCAGTACGGCGCTGATTTCCGAAAGTACACTCGGCACGGGAGACGAAAGCACGACCAATCCCAGCTTCGTCAATGCGGATCCGCAGACCGTTTACCGGTTCGTGACCGGCGCGCCACTGACGGATGCTTCGTGTGCGGCAGTGACTCGGTGGAATACCAGTAACCGGCGCGGTTTCATGTGGGTCAACGGCGAATTCCGCTGCACGCTCTACAACCATTACTACACGCCGAACAGCAAGACTCCCGATTGCCTGGGCTACTTGCCCACGGGAACTCCGGATGTGCAATTCACCGGCTACGGTTGGCGAACCGCTCGGAGTTTTCACAGTGGCGGCGTGAACGTGGTCATGGCGGACGGCGCGGTGCGGTTTATCAGCCAGACGATCAACACGGCCATCTGGCGCGGCTTAGCAACGCCGAAGGGGAACGAAGTCCTTGGTGAGTTCTAAATCGCTGAGTCAACTCCAGGGGACTGACCGATGCCAGCCGTTGCCTTCAAGAAGACGAACGTCGATTTTGATCCGCGTCGCACGCTGACACGAGCGCAGATCGAAGACTATGCCGCAGATGGCTTCCTGATCCTACGACGATTGTTCGACGCGGAAGACATCGCGGAACTCGATGCCGAATGCGACCGATTGCTGACGCGCACGGATTTGATGTCTCCGAATAATTTGCGCTGCCGGTTTCAGCCGCACGTCGTCACGGGCGAGAAGCAGTTCGAGGTCTTCGATCCAGTCAATGACATCTCGCCGGTCTGCACGCGGATCGCTCACGACGAGCGGCTGTTGAAAGTGATGGGCGAGATCTACGGCGAACCGGCGTGTCTCTTCAAAGACAAGCTGATCTTCAAGCCGCCGCGCACGAAGGGCTACGACATGCACCAGGACTTCCCGCCGAACTGGCCGGGATTTCCGACCTCATTCGTGACCGTGTTGATCCCGATTGATGAGACCACGGAAGACAACGGCTGCACCGAATTGTTTCCCGGCTGTCACCACAACGGCTCGCTGGTGTCAGGCCCGGAGGCGAGCTGCATGTTGCCTCCCGGTTTGGTCGATGACTCACGCGGCGTGAAGTTGGTCATGCAGCCGGGCGATGTCGCGATCTTCGGATGTTTCACTCCGCACCGCTCGGCCCCGAATCACACGGACGGTTGGCGACGGTCGTTGTTCCTCAGCTACAGCGCGCGCTCGGATGGCGGCGAACAGCACGACAAGCATTACTCCGAGTTCCACGCTTGGATTCGCCGCCGTTACCCAGAGTCGGAACGCTCGAAGTTGTATTTCCAATGAACCGTAGGTTGGGACTCTGTCCCGACCAATGCGGTCGGGACGGAGTCCCAACCTACAAACACACGGACCAAGTCACTCATGAGTGCTCCCACCATTGCCGTTGAAGCCAACTCGCGCGTGCGCGGGCTGCCGTTTTTTTACGGCTGGGTCATCGTTCTGGCTGCCGCGTTGGCGATGGTGGCGACGATGCCGGGGCGGACTCACGGATTGGGGACGATCACCGAGCGGCTGCTCAAAGACACCGCGCTAAACCTCGACCGAGTTCGTTTCGGTGAGATGAACTTCTGGGCGACGATGCTGGGTGCGGCGTTTTGTCTGCCGTGCGGCAAGCTGCTGGATCGGTTTGGCATTCGGCTGACGTTGACGATCGTGACCGCGTTGTTGGGCATCGTCGTGGTGGCGATGACGAAGTTGACCGACTTCTGGCTGTTTTTCACCGCGATCTTGTTGACTCGCGGGTTGGGGCAGAGCGCCCTCTCCGTCGTCAGCCTGTCGATGACCGGCAAATGGTTTTCACGCCGTCTTGGCTTCGCGACCGCCGTTTACACGATCCTGATGGCCGGCGGTTGGATCACCGCTTTCACCGTAATCGGCAAATACAAAGAAGCTCCGTGGCAGACCGTCTGGTCGGGGATGGGCTACATCCTGCTGCTGGGGATCGCTCCGCTGAGTTGGTTGTTCGTCCGCAACACACCCGAAGAATGCGGCCTGCTCGTCGATGGCACAGCGAAACGATCGGATGAGCCAGTCGTCGCGGCCACCGGCTTCACGCTGCGAGCCGCGCTCGCCGAACCGGCCTTCTGGGCGTTCGCGCTGGCGACGTCGGTTTACGGATTGGTCAGTTCGGGTGCATCACTCTTCAACGAAGACATCCTGATCGAACGCGGCTTCACGAAAGAGACGTACTACACGCTCTTGAAAGTCAGCACGGGACTTGGCCTAGCTGGCAACTTTATCGCAGGATGGCTGGTGCAGTGGACGTCGCTTCGCCGAGTCATGGCGCTGTCGATGTCCCTCCTCGCCGGCGCGCTGTTCTGGATGCCGCACGTCAGTACGTTTCCGTACCTGATGCTGTACGCCGTCGGCATGGCGATGGGCGGAGGCATGATGACGGTCGTGTTCTTCACCGCCTTCGGAAAGGTGTTCGGTCGGCTGCACCTGGGACAGATTCAAGGCATCGCTCAAATGCTGACCGTGTTCGCGTCGGCGTTGGGACCAGTTCTGCTGGCCTACGCCAAGCGAGACCTCGGTTCGTACATGCCGTTCTTCACCGCCTCGGCCGTTGTGGTCGTGGCCCTCGGAGTCTGGGCCTGCGTGCTGAAGATGCCCGCGCCGTTGGAGACGGATTCCGTAAAAGTTGAGTAGCCGAACTCGTGAGAGTTCGGTCTCTGCAACCACCGATTTCCGAAGTCTCACGACTTCGGCTACAGAAAGTTGTCCTTCTCTAATTCAGGAGTGCTTCACAATGGCTCACAACTTGTTTCACATGTCGCTCAATGTCTCGAACCTGGATCGCTCGGTCGAGTTCTTCACGCGAATGCTCGGAGTCGAACCAGCCAAGTGCCGGCCCGACTACGCGAAATTCGAGACCGCCGATCCGCCGCTCGTGCTGTCTTTGGAACCACACGGCCACGCGAGCGACGGAGCACTCAATCACGTCGGCTTCCGCTTTCCCGATGCGGCGACGCTGGTCGATTATCAACGTCGGCTCGAATTGAACGGCATCAGCACTCAGCGTGAAGACAACGTCGAGTGCTGCTACGCCAAGCAATCGAAGTTCTGGGTCCGCGACCCGGACAACACGCTGTGGGAGTTCTACGTTTTGGAGAGCGATATTGATCACCGCGGTGTCGGCCAGAAGCTCGAAGAAATCGCTCCGCGCCACGCGCCGATCGCAGCGACGGCGATCTGGGAACATCGCCTCGGCCAACCGTTGCCTCTGCCATTGCCGCACGAGAATCACAGTCTCGACGAAGTTCGCATGCGCGGTTCGTTCAACATCCCGATCGACGTGACTCCCGCCAGTGTCTTCGCCGACGTCCGCCGAGTGCTCCGCGCGAACGGCCGCTTGCAACTGCACCTCCTGACTTCAGACCGCCCCGTCGCTGACAGCGACGTGAAACTGACCGGCGCGGCCGCACATGTCCGCCGAACCCCAGCGCTCAGCGACTTGATGCGAGACCTTACTCAAGCTGGTTTCGTGAATGTGAAGTTTGAAAAGTACGCGGCAGCTCCCTGCTTCCGCATCGGCGACGCGGCGTTGCGCGAGACTTTGCTGACCGCGATCAGTCCGTCCCGGCCAGCCGCGACTCTGCAAGGCAGCGTCCAGCAAAAGGCGTTCTATCGTGGCCCGTTCGCTCAAGTGACCGATGAATTTGGAACCACGTACCCGTGCGGACAGTTCGTCCCGATCCGCGACGAGCAAGCTCAAGCGTTGCTCGACGGTCCGCTCGCAGAGCATTTCATGATTTGCTCTGGTGGTGCGCAGAGCGCCGCGTGTTCGGCCAGTTGATCGCAAAATTTCTCGCCTGCCGTGCCGCCATCGAAAGCCTGAATTGACGAGTCGAGTTCTCTCCGTATCATCCGGTGCCTCGACAACGGATGTCGGTGCCAACTCTTCTGGATCCTTTCGACGGCGACAACGTGGCTTCCGAATCCCTGCAATCAGACCCTCTTCAATCGGATCAATGCGCCGAAAAGCTGCGTGCGCTCGGCGATCCGATTCGCATCAAGATCATTGATTCGCTGCGAGTCTGCCCGATGAACGTCAGCGAGTTGGCTGACTGTTTGGAATTGGAAGTCGTCACCGTCTCGCACCACTTGGGTGTTCTCCGCCACGCGGGCCTCGTCGAGCGCAAGAAGGAAGGCCGTTTCGTCGTCTACAGCCTTCACGAAGAAGTCTTCAAGCGAACGAGGGCCGCGCGGGTCACCGAACACATTGATCTCGGCTGCTGCCGGCTGGAGATTCCTCGCTAAAGAATCGGGACAGAGCCCCAACCCCAAACGTCACGCCACTCGGCGATATTCCGCGTCCAAGCCGCTCGCCAGAAACTGGATCACGCTCGGAGCCAGATGATTGAAGTACTCCCACGAGTGCCCGCCGTGTGATGTCGTGAAGTCACGCTCGAAGGGGACGCCGGACGAGTTCAATTTGCTGACGAGCTTCTCGACGCCGGGCAACGCATCGCGATCGGTCGGATCGCACGCGAGAAACTGATGCCGCGGCCAGTTCAAGCCCTGCACCTGCAACGTCGCCGTCTGCTGCCGAGCTGCTTCTTGATCGACGAACATCTCATCGAGCGGCAGTCCATGTCCCAGCCACTCCTGAAGGTCGATCACCGGCGAGATCGCGGCGACAACCGGGAATTCGTTCGGATGCCGATACGCCAACTGCAGGACCCCTTGTCCACCCATGCTCACGCCGAACGCGGCCAACGCGGGAGGCTTCACCTGCCAGGTTGCCTCCAACCACGGCAGCACGTTCGAGCGAATGTGCCCGAGCGGCGACAGCTCGGCATCAAACTCCGGGCAAACCACCGGCAGCCACCACGAACGCTTTCCATGCGGGCAAATCGCTCGCAGGCCGAGTCGTTCGAGTTCCACGGTGTACGCCGCGTTACCCGCGAGCGTCTGCAATCCGTGTCCGTGCAGAAAGAGCACAGCTCGCGCGGGATCACTCGGCCGAGACGGTTCAAAGATGTCGGCCGCTTTGCCGGCGATTTCTAGGGTTTGCCAACCAGACACGAGAAGCCTTTTCGATCACAGTTTCGCAGGAGGAGAAACAGAGTGCAGAGTGAAGAGTGCAAAATGCAAAATCAAGAAGTCGGCAACGACAACATCTGTCCGACACTCTTACCTTTGAACGAGTCACTTTGCACTGCTTTTCGCCCGACCATCACGTCAGCACGTCGCGCAGGACGTGCCCATGCACGTCGGTCAGGCGGCGTTCGATGCCGTTGTGATAAAAACTCAACCGTTCGTGATTCAGGCCGAGCAGATGCAGAATCGTGGCGTGCAGGTCGTAGATCGTGGAGGCGTTCTCGACCGCTTGATGACCGAACTCGTCGGTCGCGCCGTAAGAGAACGGAGTCTTTACGCCTGCGCCGGCCAGCCAGACGGTGAAGCCTTTCGGGTTGTGATCGCGGCCGTTCGCTCCCTTTTGGAAGGTTGGCATCCGTCCGAATTCCGTGACCCACGCGACGAGTGTGTCTTCCAGCAAACCGCGTTGCTTGAGATCGCGCAGCAGAGCGGCACACGGTTGATCGAGGATCGGCGCGTGAACCGAATACTGCTGCTGAAGAGTTTTGTGTCCATCCCAATTGCCGACACCTTCGCCCATCGCGTACGAGCCATTGAAGAGTTGCACGAATCGCACGCCCCGCTCGATCAGCCGCCGAGCCAGCAGGCAGTTCCGCGCGAAGCCGGCTTTGTTCTTGTTCTCGTCCTGAGTGCCGTAAGCCTCGTGAGTCGCTTTCGATTCGGCTTCGAGATTCGCGACGGTCGCCGCGCTGATCTGCATCTTCGCGGCGAGTTCATAGCTGGCGATTCGCGCGAGCAGTTCAGTGTCGCCCGGATTGCGTTCCAAATGCTTCTCGTTAAGCCGCCGCAG
>Ga0194119_10004540_pt1 | contig 21378 bp, 30 predicted proteins | sample TA2MahC100mmetaG_FD_148620 | JGI IMG/M metagenome (GOLD analysis project Ga0194119, IMG submission 148620) | Freshwater microbial communities from Lake Tanganyika, Tanzania - TA2015018 Mahale Deep Cast 100m | ecosystem: Environmental > Aquatic > Freshwater > Lake | place: Tanzania: Lake...
CCCACCCAGAGAAAGTCGAAGAACGTGACACGGCCAAGCACGACGATCGCCGCCATGAACAACGTGCACACGCCGTTAAAAAACTGGCACCAGAACAGGATCGGTTTTTTCCGGAAGCGGTCGCCAAGCACCCCACCCAGCAGGGAGAAGACGACTTGCGGCAACATGAAAGCGATGGTGACCCAGGCGAGGTTGAGCTTGGAAACGGTCATTTCATAGACGAGCCAGCCCTGTGCCACCAGCTGCATGTTGAGCGCAAAGGCTGACGCGAGCATGCCGATCCAGAGATAGGCGTAGTCGCGGACTTTCAGTGATGCAAACGTGGAGTGACCGATGTTCTTCTGATCAGTCATTCTTTTGATCAATCATCTTGGCTGGCCGGTGAACGGCGCAGCCGCTTGAGGTTACTGTCTTTCTTTTTGGCGTTGAGGCGTTCCTTTACGGACGACAGGGTTGGCCGCGTGGCGATGCGCCTGCGAGGTATGTGCCGCGCGCGGGTGATGAGGTCGATGAGACGCTGCAGCGCGAGTTCGCGGTTTTGCGATTGTGTGCGTGCGGTATCGACGAAAAAGAGGATCCGCCCATCCGTGGTCGCTTTCTGGCCGGCAAGCGCCAGCAGTCGATGCTGAACCGCGGCAGGCTCACCGAGCCGGGCGACATCAACGGAAAGTTGGACGGCAGTCGAAACCTTGTTGACGTTCTGTCCGCCCGGTCCGCGGGCGCGCACGAAGTCAAAACGCAGGGCCGCGTCAGGAATCTGGTCAGGGTGCATGATGAGTGAAGCATAATACGCGTCTTCAACTTCAGCTTCCGGTGTCTTCGTGTTTCGCAAAGTGGCGCGGTTCTTTTTCTTGTTATGTAGTTCGCTCTTTTTATCCATGGCGATGTTGTCCACGTCAGCCCACGCAAGCCGCAACGACGTGGCGCTGCACTTCAAGGTTCACTTTGACAACAAGACTCGCCTGATCGAAGCCACGATCGAAGTAGACCAGTCGCGATCAGTGCTCGACTTCGTTGACTTCCGTGCGCCAAAAACCCAGTTCCGGGATTTCATCGCAGGGGGTGAGTTCGAACGCAGCGGCGAGCGGATCCGTTGGCAGCCACCGCGAAACGGCGGAAAGCTCCGCTACCGCTATTTCGTTGATCGCAAGCGCGATCCGAACAGTGGGGACCGAGAGTATGACGCCCGGTTCACAAAGGACTGGGCGCTCCTGCGACTTGACCGGCTTTTCCCCGGTGCCCGCGTACGTATCAGCAAGAACGCGCGTGTCACCTCAACCCTTCGTCTTTCCGGGCCGAAAGACTGGGCGATCGAAACGCGATATGGCAAGTCGCTTGGTAAGACCCACACCGTTCCGGCGGAAACACGTTCGCGTTACCGGCGACCTGTGGGCTGGATGATCGCGGGTGATATCGGCATCCGTCGTGATGTTCTTGCCGGGGTCAATGTGTCGGTGGCGGGACCCAAGGGCCATGCCGTACGCAGACAGGATCTGCTCGCGTTTCTCGCCTGGACGCTGCCTCAACTGGTCAAGGTTTTCCCGGACATGCCGGCCGATCTGTTGATCGTTTCCGCGGGTGATCCCATGTGGCGGGGCGGGCTTTCTGGACCGGGCTCCTACTACCTGCATGCGGATCGTCCCCTCATCACGGAGAACGGCACGAGCCCGGTGTTACACGAGCTTATTCATGTGGCCAGCCGTCGGCATATGGCGGATGGTGAAGACTGGTTGGTGGAAGGCCTCGCGGAGTACTACTCGTTGCTGTTCCTCAGGCGCAGTGGGGGCATCACCGAAGACCGGCTCGATAAATCCCTCACGGCAATCAAGACGGTGGCCGATGAAGAGGGTGGCAAACTCGCGAACCCGTCACGGGGTGCGGACACCGCGCGGGCCACAGTGAAGCTCGCTGAACTGGATCGCCGTCTTCCCGGTGGGCTCGACGCCTGGATCCGGAGTGTGCCCAAAGGCAGCCGGATCGACTGCGCGTCACTGGATGCCTTTGCCAAAAAACACAAAGTGGCGTTCTGGAGTTGTGAGCTGCCATCCCGGTAAGCACGGGCCTGGGCTGCTTGCGGAGGGCCAGAAGAAGCTCGCTATACTGGCGGAGACTTGAGGGAGAGACACATGTCCACAGCAACATCTGCATCAGAAACCTTTCGCCTGGAAACCCGTGCCTGGCTTGCCGCGAATTGCCCGCCCGGTGCGCGGGGTCCCGGCCCGGTATCCAACGGCAATACGAAGATCAAGATTACTGATCCCGATACGCTGCTCTGGCTCGAGCGAATGATCGCCAAAGGCTGGACCGTTCCCAACTGGCCGAAGGCCTACGGTGGTGGTGGTCTTTCCAAGGAACAGTATGTGGTGCTGCTCGAAGAGATGCGGGCAATCAAAGCAAGGCCGGCCCTGTCGTCGTTTGGCACCAGCATGATCGGGCCGACGCTGCTGGAGTTCGGTACGGAGGACCAGAAGCTGCGTCACCTGCCGCGCATCGCGCGCGCGGAAGTGGAATGGTGTCAGGGTTACAGCGAACCGGGTTCTGGCTCTGACCTCGCCAGCCTGCGCACTCGGGCCGACGATAACGGCGATCACTTCGTGATCAACGGGTCGAAGATCTGGACGTCCGGGGCACACAATGCTGACTGGATGTTTTGTCTGGTACGCACGGACCACACTGCCGACAAACAGAAGGGCATCAGCTTCGTCCTGCTGCCGATGAATCAGCCGGGCGTAACGATCAAGCCGATCCGCATGCTCTCCGGCGAGTCTCCGTTCAACCAGGTGTTTCTCGATAGCGCCACCGCCAGCAAGACTGATCTGGTGGGCAGACTCAATGACGGCTGGACGGTCGGGAAGCGACTTTTGCAGCACGAGCGCAGTGGCATGGAAGCGCTTGTCTCCGGTGGTGCGGGTACGGAGTCAGACAGCCTCGTGAACGAAGCGAAGAGATCTTTTGGCCTTGCCGGCGGTCAGGTGGCGGATGCGGCGTTTCGAGAACGATTGCTGAAATACGAAATGCACAGCCGCGCCTATCGACTCTCCCAACGGCGCGCCGTGCAGGAATCGGATGGCGGCACACCTGGCGCGGTGACTTCGATCTTCAAGGTGGTCGGCAGCGAACTGCAGCAACTGCACCACGACCTGCAGCTCGAAATGCGCGGGCCACTGGCTTACGTGCCCGGTGATCCGGACGTCAAGCAGTGGCTGTTCCACCGTGCGGCCAGCATTTACAGCGGCAGCAACGAAGTGCAGCGCAACATTCTCGCCAAGCGCGTGCTCGGCCTGCCGGATTGAAGGCGGGTGGTTCAGGACACCAGAACCGCCTTGCCGATTACTTCACGGTTGACGATGGCTTCGAGCGCCCTGACGGTTTCTTCGAGGGGCAGTTGGTGTGAGACGTAGGGCCTGATCTTCCCCGTCGCGAGCCAGTCCACCAGCACGCGGTTGTCGCGTGCTGCCCACTCCGGGTTCAGCCGCTGCAGGGCGCCTACGGTGTAGCCGATCAGTTCAGCGTCCTTGATCAGCAGGTGGTTCATCTTTGCATTGCCGGGTCTGCCGCCGACGAAACCGACGATGAGGATGCGACCAAACGGCGCAATGCAGCGCATCGATTCCTCGAAAACTTCCGCACCTACCGGATCGTAGATGACGTCCGCACCACGATCATCGGTCAGTGCCTTCACCTCGTCGCGAAAGCCACTGGTGTAGTTGATCACGTGGTCTGCTCCCAAAGCCTTCGCCACCGCGAGTTTCGCTTCGGTGCTTGCGGTGGCGATGACCCGGGCGCCCATGAGTTTGCCCACATCAACTGCGGCGAGACCCACGCCACCGGCAGCGCCGTGAACGAGCAGCGTTTCGCCAGGCTGAATACGGGCCCGCTGTAGCCCGTAATACGCGGTGTGATAGTTGGCTCGAAAAGAAGCGGCCGCGACCAGATCCACACCGGCCGGTAACTTGGTCACCCTGTTCGCCGGCTGCAAAACGTATTCGACGCAGCCACCGCCGGTGAGCACGAGGTCACCCGGTACGACTCCGGTAACACCTTCCCCCACATCGGTAACTACGCCCGTACCCTCTCCTCCAACAACAAAAGGCAGGGGCGGTTTGACCTGATATTCCCCTTTTGCCATCAACACGTCGGTGAACGCGACACCCCGCGCCTTGATGTTGATGCGCAGTTCTCCCGGACCGGGTTTGGGAGGTTCGGGCACGTCCCGAACCACGAGGTCGTGAATGCCGGTCAGTTTTTCGCAGTACACCGCTTTCATGGCTTGCTCCGGAAGATGATTGAATGATCAAGTGATGGTGATGGCAGCGCCGATTTTGCCACGGGTCACCGGCCGAACTCAGACCTTGAACACACCTGATTCGAGATAATGATTTGCCCAGTCCCTGAACCTCAAACCTGCCGGGATCACGGGTGCTTCTTCGGGTTGCGTGAAATATTCCCAGATCTTGATGCGATCATTGATGACAAATAGGCGCATCAGCTCATCGATTCGAAAAGGCATGCCGCCATGCGCGAGGGTACTGCGCACGAACTCGTGCGCACAGCTCATGTCGAAGTCGATGAAGCTGTAGGCGTGCCGGAGCAGGTCCTGGGTACCGTTGCTGAAGCGCGCTTCGTGGAAATCAAAAAGGTCGCTGACCCGATACCCGTTCCTGGTTTCTGTAAGGCAGAGGTTGCCGGTTTTGTAGTCGACGTGAACGCAGGTGATGTGTGGCGCGTCCAGAGTTTCAGCGGCGCGACAGGTCATCTCGATCCACTCGGCTTCACTGTGATCGATCGCGCCCTGCATCGCCGCGCGCTCGGCGATTTCAAGGGTCTGGGCGATCACAAAGCGGGTATCACCACCTGTAAAGGGCGTCAGCTGCAGGGAGTCGACATCGACATCGGCCGCCGCAGTTGCCGATAGCTGGTGGCTCTCCGCCAGACATGATCACAGCACAATGGCGATGCTGAAGCGTCTTTCTGGCGCAATGTCGCGCGGGGAGAGCCAGCGCTCCTTGCATCCTGTTATCGACGCTCCATCGAGATTGCGCAGACCCACAGGCTGCAGTTGGTGGCGTTTTCCTGCATCAGTACGGGCGTCTATGGTTATCCCTTCGATCTGGCTGCCGAAACGGCCATCGCCACGGTCAAGGATGCACTGCGGGCAACGTCGTCCATCGAATCGGTGATCTTCTGCTGTTTCAGCGCGAACGACCACGCTCTGTATGAGGCGTTGCTGCAGGACTGAAGAGATTCGTTTGCCGGGCGGTTTATCGTGTGGGTCGTGCTGGTACGTCGAGCCCGACGCCGGACACGTGTCCATAGACAGCCCGCAGCCGCGCTACATCACTTACCGGTAATGCCGGCTTGTTGATGGACTCAATGTTGGCGTGCAGGTGTTCAAGGTCGCTGGTGCCGAACAGCACCACATCAACACCCGGTTCGTGCCGGATGAACCGGTAAGCCGCGTCTACCATCGTGCTGGCGCCGCCGGGATGAACGAGGAAGTCGAGGGGTGGCAGACCCAGTTCAGCGAGCGTTGATGCGAGTCGTTCAGGCTGCGCGAAGATGCCACGTACGACAAACATCAACAGAGTTCCAGCGCCGTACTGGCGCGTCAGTGGATAAACCCGGTCGCACGCATGTTGATGGAGCATGTGCTGCGCCACCATGACCGAATCCCACAGACCATCCCGCAGCGCTCCTTGGAGCATGTGGTGTTCCGGATCGAACGGTGGTGTTTCGGTGATGCCGAGAAAACGGAACTTGCCCTTGTCGCGTTCACTCAGGAGAATCGGCACCAGTTCATCGCACACGCGCGCATAGTTATCTGGTGCGACGGCGTGCAACTGGAAGATGTCGACATAGTCGGTACGCAGTTCCTTGAGCGAGTTGTCGAGACTGGCGATCAACTGGTCTGGTGTGGCGATTCTTGAGCCTCGGCCAAAAGCCGCCTTGGTGGCGATGACCAGCTGATCGCGGGGATGGCCACTGATGCCTCTGCCCACCACGCCTTCGGTTCCATAGACAGCAGCAGTATCGATGAGGTTCACGCCGGTTTCGATGGCAGCCCGGACGATCATGATTGCGTCCGCCTCACGCTTGCCGACGCCGAGTCCTAATCGGCTGAATCCGCCGCAGCCAAGGCCGGCGACGCTGACCTTGAGACCGGTTCTGCCGAACGTCGTATAGTGCATGGCCTCGTTTCCGACCTGTTGATGAAGTGACTGGCATGCAAGCAGTATTCGAATACCTGCCCGTACTCGAAGGCGACCTGTTGCGTCTTCGTCCCGCAACCGCCGCTGATTTTTAAGCCCTCTATTTAGTGGCTTCGGATCCAGCGATCTGGGCCGTGCATCCCGATCCCGAACGGTACAAACGGGATGTGTTCCAGCGCAACTTCTTCCAGCCGGCGATGCAAGGCAGTGGTGCGTTGATCGTCGAAGATCGGCGCAGTGGTGATGTCATCGGTTCATCCCGTTTCTATGAGTGGGATCCGGAGGCTCAGGAAGTGGCGATTGGCTATACCTTCCTGGCACGTTCCCATTGGGGTGGGGATTTGAATTGGCAGATGAAAGGACTGATGCTCGAACACGCTTTCCGGTGTGCGCAAAGGGTCTGGTTCCACATCGGTGTCGACAACATCCGATCGCGCAAGGCGATGGAGAAGATCGGTGGCCGTTTGTCCCACACGGAAATGCGGGTCCAGAACGGGCGTCAGGTCGAGAACTGTTATTTCTATATCGATCGCGATGACGATGCGGCGATCGTGAGTAACTTGCGTCGATGATCTGTGTGGGTGGTTGCCACTGCGGTGCAGTCCGGTTTGAAGTTGAAACCCCCGATACGGTGGAGGTTGAAGACTGCAACTGTTCCATCTGCTCGAAGGCCGGCTTTCTGCACCTGATTGTGCCGAAAGCACGTTTCAGGCTCTTGCAGGGCGCGGACTCACTTGTGACCTATCAGTTCAACACCGGTGTTGCCCGCCACACCTTCTGCAGGGTTTGCGGGATCAAGCCGTTCTATGTGCCTCGATCCAATCCCGACGGCGTTGATGTGAACGTTCGTTGTCTGGACTCGCCGCTGCCGAATATTCGCATCGTGCCGTTTGATGGTCGCAACTGGGAAGCCCATGCGGGTACGCTCGCGCACAAGAGCTTTGAGGGTGGTCCTGCCCAATAAGAACCTGATCTGATCGGAGACTCGTCCATGTGGACCTTGTACATCGCCAACAAGAACTATTCGTCGTGGTCGCTGCGACCCTGGGTACTGCTTCGGGAGCTCGGGATCCCGTTCAGTGAGCGACTGGTGCCGTTTGATTATCAGAAATCGGATCAGTTCCGGTCGTTTTCACCCACCGGGAAGGTGCCCTGCCTGGTGGACGGAGAAGTGGTGGTCTGGGATTCGCTTGCCATCGCTGAGTACGCAGCGGAGAAGTATCCGGCGGTGTGGCCCGCGGATCGCGTCCAGAGAGCATGGGCGCGATCAGTCAGCGCTGAAATGCACTCCGGGTTCAGCACGGTGCGCAATCATTGCGGCATGAACTGCGGAGTGCGGGTTTCACTTCACAATCAGCCCCCGGCGTTGCTCGCGGAGTGGGCGCGCATCGATGCCCTCTGGTGTGAAGGTATCGAGCGATTTGGTGGGCCGTTCCTCGCCGGTGATCGATTTACAGCAGCGGATGCGTTTTTTGCGCCGGTTGCTTTCCGGGTGCTGACGTATGCGCCGGCGTTAAGCCCAGTCGCAGTGAGTTATGCGGAGCGACTGCGCACGCTCGGCGCCATGCGCGATTGGTACGCAGCTGCGCTGGTCGAGCCTTGGCGCGATCCACCTCATGATGCGGAAATTCTTGAGTACGGAACGGTAACGGAGGATCTGCGCAAATCTTCCTGAATCTCGCACGTGACCTGTCTGGCTGAGCGGTTGGCGACATGAGTGCAACTCTCTGGCTGTTGCTCGCTGACGCCGTGTTGATCATTCACGCGGTCTTTGTCGCCTTTGTCGTGATCGGGCTTCTGCTGATTGTGATCGGGAATCACCTCGGCTGGGGGTTCGTCAACCGGTACGGGTTTCGCGCGCTGCACCTTACCGCCATCGGCGTCGTGGTGGTTGAGTCGTGGTTTGGCGTCGAGTGTCCGCTCACAACCCTCGAAAACTGGCTGCGTTTCAAGGCGGGCGTTTCGGTGTACCAGACGTCGTTCATTGAACACTGGGTAGGCGGCCTCATCTTCTATAACGCCCCGGAAATCGTGTTCACATTGATTTACACCGCCTTCGCTGCGATGGTGGTGGCGACCTGGTGGCGTTACCCGCCGCGACGATCCTGAGCGCATCCGTTGTCGATTTGAGTTGAAGGAGAATTCGAATGCCCACCGAAACTTTCCTGTCAGCAACGCCTGTGCTGGCTTCGCTCGATATCCATAGAAGCGTCGAGTTTTACGCCAGGAACCTCGGATTTGTAGCCCGGCATGTGGAGCAGGGTGTATACGGGGTCATGACTCGGGACGAAGTCGGTTTGCATTTCTGGGCATGTTCAGACCGCAACATCGCAGAAAACACCAGCTGCCGCTTTCGGGTCAGTGAAGTGGAAGCGCTCTATCAGCGTTGCCTGCAGGCGAACATCGTCCACCCGAATGCGAAGCTTGAATCGAAACCGTGGGGTACAACGGAATTCGCGATTACCGACCCTGATGGCAACCTGGTGTGGTTTTCGCGGGTGGATGCTGCATGAACACAGGAGTCCGCTTCGCCATGGCGGACAACGTGGCGTGGTGCACTCTGATCAGTTCTGAGCTCAACAACTCGCCGTCGGTTTCCCGCTTTGGCGGCGTCCTGTTCCGGCGCAGGGTGCCAGCATACTTCCCGAACTACATCAGCACTGATTGCGATGTCGCCGCCCGCAAACAGTGTGGATTGGCCGACGAACTCAGATCGCTTGGATTACCTGCAGGATTCGGGATCAAAGACAGCTACGCCAATCTTGATCTTTCAGACCAGGGTTTCCGGTGTGCCATTGAAGGTCAGTGGATCGCCTCCAGTGGCGAACAGCTGTCAGACACCCGGATTCCTCCCGACGTTTCGATTCTGTGGCTGAAGGAACGCCATGGTATCGAGGCCTGGATTCAATCGTCCGGAATCACTGCGATCGATGTCGACCGTTTCCTGGGATCTCCTCGTGCCGTGAGATCGGTTGCTTTCATCGCCTTGCTCAAGGCGGAGCGTATTCAGGCGGGTGCGATCATCAATGCCAATGAACGGGTGCTGGGTATCTCCAACGTGTTTTCACTCGCTCCGGAACTCGATGTGTGGCCGTTGCTCACGGCAGCCATCCGCCGCCGTGTTGGTCATGATTTGCTCGTGGGCTGGGAAGCAGGGGAGGCGCTTGAAGCGGCACAGGCCGCTGGATTCGAAGCAGTTCATCCCATGCGGGTCTGGATTGATGAGAGAGGGCAGAGATGAGCGAGGGCAGACATGAAGCACGCAGGACCTGAGGCACTCAAGCACCTGGCGCCATTGCTCAAGGACATTCGTTCGGTGCCATTCCTCAACGAGCGGAGGCCTGGGGTGTTCTACCGCAAGTCGGTCGCGTTCCTGCACTTTCATGAAGATGCGGAAGGGCCGTTCGCGGATCTGCGCACGTCAGGGAAAGAGTTCGTTCGTTATCGCGTCAAGACTGCGACGGAGCAAAAGAGTTTGTTGAAACGCATCGTTGCGGCAGGTGAGACCCCATGACCGTCACCGTTCTTTGTGCGTGGATGTTCACTACGCTCAGCGTACTCACGATCCTCTTCCAGATCGCTTTGGCCTTCGGCGCACCGTGGGGTGAATTCACCATGGGAGGCAAACACCGCGGAGTCTTGCCCGGAATGTGGCGATTGATTCCGGTGGTATCCACGCTGATTCTCGCCGGGTTCATCTTTATCGTGCTTGTCCGGGCAGGCGTCATTCTGGATGACTGGAAGCCGCTGTCGCACACCCTGATCTGGATCGTGGTCGGCTACAGCGTACTCGGCTGTATCGCCAATTCAGCCACACCCAGCCCCCGCGAGCGAATGGTCTGGCTGCCGGTGGTGATCGTATTGTCCGCGACCAGTCTTATCGTTGCGTTGAGTGCGCGCTGAGCCCGCTCTGCGCACAACGTATGCCGAGGTGGTTGGTTCCAGTACTGATCTCGCCCTTGCCGCGGGTGCCGACCTGGTAGCGAGAGCAGTACTCATGGGTGCAGAGGAATGATCCACCTCTGTGGACCTTTTTCGACAAACCCGGCTCATTGGGATCAAAGCTGTCCGCCGGGCCTTGTGGATCGACAGCAACCGTGCCGGAGCGCATGAGCGTCGCGTAATAGTCGGGCCGATACCAGTCGCTCACCCACTCCCAGATGTTGCCCGCCACATCATGTAGCCCATAACCGTTCGCTGGAAACTGCGCCACGGGTGCGGTTGAGATGTAGCCGTCTTCGGCGCTGTTGTGATCCGGAAAGTGACCCTGGAAGCTGTTGGTCATGATTCGTCCCTCGGGACGCAGTTCATCCCCCCAGGGATATCGTTTGTCTTCGAGCCCACCACGGGCGGCGTACTCCCACTCGGCCTCCGTTGGCAGACGTCCACCACGCCAGGCGCAGAACGCCTGCGCGTCTTCAAACGCCACATGCACAACGGGGTGCTGCTCGCGCCCGCGGATGGAACTGCCCGGACCCTCGGGCTGGCGCCAGTTGGCACCGATCACCCATCGCCACCACTGAAGAGAGTTGTTTAGGGGTACGGGTTGCCCCGGTGGGGCGAATACGGATGAGCCCGGTTGTAACAAGGCAGGATCGGGGTCGGGAAAATCCTTCGCGGCCAGCTGTCGCTCGGCGACAGTGACGTAATTCGTCTGGTCGATGAATCGGGTGAAAGCCGAATTTGTTACCTCGGTCGGTTCTATCCAGAAGCCGGTGATGCGCACACGGTGGATGGGGCGCGAATCAGTGGTCGCGTGCATCCCGATCCGGTTGTTGTCGATGCCTCCGGGGTCACGTGCGCCCATGGCGAACTCGCCGCCCGGAATCCAAACCATGCCAGGTGGTGGACTCTGGGCCGCCGCCGTCGCAGAAATCAACAGGCCGAGAAGAAGAACGATGGGATTCAAAGTCATGTTCCAGTTACCCGGATGGTCAGTATCACAAACATGAAGGATAAGGGGAGCAACTCGACTTGTGGCGCACGGCCTCTTGTTGGACTCCTGTATGGACGACTTCGATTCATCGGCGCAGCATAAAGGTTGTACCCTCGGCCAGGCGAACGATGAGCCTCGATCAGAACCAGAAAGGCGTGCTGCGCGGCATTCTGCCGGCGATTGTGGTGATGAGTGCAGTTCTCCCTCTGCCGCTGATCCTCGATGTCGCCCCTTGGCTTGAACCAGATCGCTCTCGCAGTCTACTTCTGACGGCGGTTCTCCTGGCCGCACCCATGGCCATTTGTATCGCGTCGATCGCGCGTTTCCGCTTTTTCTCGCCTGCGGACATTCACGGCAGTGGCCTCACTGCGGGATCGGATCGAATCAGGATTTTGCAGTCGGTGTTGCAAAACACACTGGAACAAACCGTACTGGCGGCGATCGTGCAGACCGCATGGATTCTGGTCGCTTCAAAACAGTGGCTTCCGGTTGCCAATCTGGCCGCCATTCTTTTCGTAGCGGGTCGAATCTTCTTTGCGACCGGATACGCCAAAGGTGCGCCGGCGCGGGCATTCGGATTTGGACTGACCTTTTATCCTTCGGTGGTGCTGCTTTTTGGGGCTAGTGGTGTTTGCCTTTCGGGGAGGCTCGTGAGAACTTCGAGCGCAGCATCATCTCCCATGTGTCTCTTCTCGAACCGGCCATTTCTCTGTCGCCATGACTCCGACTGAACTCAAACAGTTCGTGGATACCCATCGCTGGGCGATCGAGTCCACCGCCACTTCGGACGGAAAGCCTCAGGCCGCGGTCATCGGCATCGCCATGAGCGAGCAGCTCGAGATCGTCTTTGACACCTTGTCGACGAGCCGCAAGGCGATGAACCTCCGTGCCAATCCACGTATGGCTCTGGTGATCGGTGGATGGCATGACGATGATCCCCGTACGCTGCAGATCGAAGGCGACGTGGACTTTCCCGAAGGTGATGAGCTCAAGCGACTGGCAGAGGTCTACTATGCCGTCTTCCCTGATGGGCCTTCGCGCCTCGATTGGCCGGAGCTTGTCTATGTGCGGCTCCGGCCACGGTGGGCGCGGTTCAGTGATTATGTCGCGCAGCCACCTGTGATCGAAGAGTTTGATGTGCCTGGGTGATCGGTCGAGGCACTGAACGGTGTGGAGCTTCAAATGACAGACGCAACAGCGGTGATCGAGTACCTCCGGACCGGCGATGCGGATTCCCTCGCGGCAATGCTCGAAACATATCAGGAGTTGGCTCGCGCGCGGGATGCTCAGGGTGTTTCGGTCATCTGTCTCGCGGTCTATTTCGGTCAAACAAGAAGCGCGGAGCTGCTCGCCGCCTCTCGCACCGATCTCGATATCTTTGAAGCCAGTGTTCTCGGTTGCGTCGAACGTGTTCAGTTTTTGATCGCCCAGGATGCAGCGCTCAAGGATGCGTATTCGCCTGACGGTTTCCATCCGCTCGGCTACGCATGTTTTTTCGGGCGTCGCGATCTTTTTGACGCCCTTATCGCTTCGGGGGCTGAAATCAATGCCCCATCACGCAATCCGATGAAGGTCTGTCCGTTGCACAGTGCCGTGGCGAGCCCCGATCCTGATACGGCCTTGTACATGGCGAGGGCACTGATCGAGAGAGGCGCAACCGTCAATGCCCGGCAACAAGGGGAGTTCACGCCGCTTCACGAAGCCGCGCATCGTGGTCACCCGGTGCTGGTTGATCTGTTGCTCGCCAATGGCGCTGACAGGGGCCTTCGAAATCTTGAAGGCCATAATGCAGCCGAGCTCGCTCGCGCGTCGGGGCGTCCCGAGCTTGCGGCCCGGCTCGACTCGGCGTCGTAACTCGGCGGGTCTTTGCCATGGTGTGGTTCCAGAACTGGCGGGATGTTCGCTACCTCACTCAGGGCACGTTGCGACAGCAACAGGCCCTGGCCGCGTTGTCCAATACGCGGGTGCTCGATGTCCTTGTGGACTTTGATCCGATTCTCGCCGGAACGATTCCATTGGATGTCGATATCGATGGCAGTGACCTCGATATCATCTGCTGTGTACCGGATGCCATGCGCTTCGCAACGTGCGTCGTAGAAGCGTTTTCCGGCCTGGAGGGATTTTCTTTGCGCCGCGGCAACATTCATGGCGACTACACGACGCTGGCAGGATTTCGTGCCGATGGTTTTGAGTTCGAGATCTTTGGCCAAAACGTCCCGGTCGATCATCAGGCCGCAGTGGTCCACCTCGACGTGGAGGCGCGGTTGCTGGCGCTGAGTGGCGAAGCCTCGCGGGCGAAGATTCGGGAACTGAAACGTTCAGGCATGAAAACCGAGCCCGCTTTCGCGGCCTGGCTCCAGCTCGAAGGGGATCCTTGGGACGTGCTCTATTCGCTCGGCAGCGCCAACGATGCGACTCTGCGAAAACTCCTGGAAAAGGTGACGAAGGATCGAGTCAATGACTGAGATTCTACCGGCTCCGGAATCATGGCACTTGCAAGCGGGCTATGACGTCCGCTTCGAATGGGGTGAGTACGCGGCTGTTCACATCGCCCGTGAGGTTGATGTCGCGGTTATCGTCGATGTTCTCAGCTTCTCAACCGCTTTGGGTGTCGCATGTTCGCGCGGTGCGCAGGTTTTACCGTACCGGTTCAAGGACGCAACCGCCGGGTCGTTCGCGAAGCAGAGTGCTGCAGAACTCTCGGTAGATCGTGGAGCTCCCGGTTATTCGTTGTCACCTGGATCGATGAACGCCATTCCGGAAGGCACCCGGCTGGTATTGCCTTCGCCGAACGGCTCGACGTTGACGCTGTTGTGTCAGGCGGGTGACATCGTTGCCGGTTGTCTGCGCAATGCGAGCGGTGTTGCGCGATGGGCAGACGATACGAGGCGTTCCATCACCGTGATTGCCGCGGGTGAGCGCTGGCCCGACGGGACGCTGCGACCCGCCATTGAAGATTTGATCGGTGCTGGTGCGATCATCAGTCATCTCAGTGGCAGGAAGTCACCTGAAGCATTGGTGGCGGAAACAGCATGGCGTGCCGTTCAATCGGATGTACAGAGTGTCATCAGATCCAGCGCCTCGGGTCGCGAGCTCATCGAACGAGGCTATGGCGATGATGTAGACTAGGCAACGGACCTCGAGTGCAGCAGCTGTGTTCCGGTATTCCGCGACGGGTGTTATCGTCGGCTCACATAGACAGCCGGAGCCGTTTGATGCTCGAACTGCGACCCAACTGTGAGTGCTGCGACAAGGATCTGGCGCCGGATGCACTTGATGCGCGCATCTGCAGCCACGAGTGTACGTTCTGCACCGACCGCACCGACAAGGTCCTCAAGGGGCAATGCCCCAACTGCGGTGGTGTGTTGATGATGCGCCCGCCAAGGCCGGCGGCGCACCTTTCGCGAAATCCCGGCTCTCAGAAACGGATTCTCAAGGCGGGTGGTTGTGCTTCCACATCTCGATGAGCGTTCTTGAGCTTAGCGTTACCGCTGATTGCGTCGTCCGGGAGATGCGCCTCGAATCCGGTGCGGTTTCGGCCTGGCATATCGATCCCTGTCGTCGTTACAGCGTCGTGCTTGCCGGTGATCGGCTCGCCATAGAATTTGCAGGCGTTCCCGAGCGGGAAGAGTTCCCCGTGTACCGCGGCCTGTCCGGATGGGATGAACCGGAACCGCGGGTGCATCGTGCGATCAACACGGGTTCAGAGTCGTACGTTGAGCTGGTCACCTTCCTTCGAGCGGTACCGAATTCGGACGTGCAGCCGGAGCAGAGCCCAGCGTCGCTGCAGGGGCCGTTGTAGCGGGGAGGCTCCGCAGCTCCCAATTCCCGTTATCGCGCATCCGCAGGGCGATGATCCCGGTAGATTCCTTTCGCCCAATGAATGGGGGGATGGTTCTTCCATTCGCTCCACATAGCTTCAAGTGCCGCAGGCACTGGCGCGGCAGGGCGCATGTCCGGATGTTCGAGTTGCATGATCGGTGACAACAAAGCGGCGGCAGTCAGGTCAGCAACGCTGAAGGACTCTCCAACCAGAAACTTCTGCTGTGCCGTCCGCTCGGCAATCCAGTCGAGCGCCTGCTGCGTGATCACGCTGCAGTGTTTGACGTTTTCCGGATCAGTCACGCCGTTCGTCTTTGCCATCATCGGCTTCACGAGCGACAGAACCAGCCGATACACGCCTCTTTGCACCGCTGATGCTTCGCCGCCGAAAGTCCTCGCCGGGTACCCGAGTTCGTTGACAAAGACAGTGAAAACGATCGTCCGGGTTGCGGGCCCCAGGTCACGATCGAAACGGGACTGGATGTCCAACGCATCCTGGCGCTCCTTGGTATCTGCCGGATACAAGGCGGGCGAGGGGACACGTTGTTCGAGCGCATCGATGATCGCTGCCGACCCCGCGATCGCCCGGCCATCCAGCTCAAGAACCGGCGTTGAGGTTTGACCTGAGAGTTTCCTGATCGTGCCCTGGTGCGGCCCGGGCAGGAGGGTGTTTCGCTGGTGGACCAACCCTTTGAATGCCAGTGCCCACCGAACCTTGTCGTTGAAGTGGGAAGCGCGGAACTGGTGCAGGATGATGGTGGGTTCGGTCATCGGTTCAGCCTCCAGTTGGATGGGGGGAAGCAAGTGGATGTCAGGTTGACGACTGTATCTCCGGATCCATCTGCGCTGCGAGCACCGCCACCAGAAACTCCGCTACCCCTGACTTGAAGAAATCGTTGGTAGCACCCAGGCGCACGACTATCAGCTCCTGTTCCGGCATAACCCAGAGCTGATTGGTCTGCAATCCGGATGCGTAGTAGGTGCCGCGAGGCAGCTTGTGCATCCAGTGCTGAATCGGATGGTCCGGATCGATCAGCCACACCCCCGCACCATAAGGACGATGGGTCGCTTGCGGGGTTGGTGTGGTCATGTACTCGATCCACGACTCATCGACATATCGAGTACCGCTGTCTTCCCCGTCGTTAAGCAGCATGAGCCCAAGTCTCGCCCAGTCGTGGGCGCTGCTCATGATGAAAGAGGAGCCGATGAACTGACCGGTCTCGTCCGGTTCCATGTAGGTACTGTTCATGCCGAGCGATTCGAACAATTCGCGCCGCAGGAAACCAAGGGTTTCCGGGTGCCCACCCAATCGATCAGAGATCAGACGCGCGGCCAGCATCGTGCTACCGCTGGTGTAGGCAAACACCTCGCCCGGCGTATCGTCCAGGCCACGATTGATTGCGTACGTTGATGAATCACCGGTCTTGAACAGCATGGTGCTGTTGGCATCGGCGCCGGTCGTGTTCTCGAGGATGTTGATACCGCTGGTCATGCGCAGCAGCTGATCGAGGCTGATATGGATGCGCTCATCCTCTTCCCAGGGTTTGAAGAGCGCGACTTCATCCGCACCCAGAAACTGCCTGCGAGCCAACATGCCCGCGGCGAGGGCTGTCACCGTCTTGGCCATGGACCAGCCGGGCAGCGGTGTGGTTCCGTTGATGCCTTCCGCATAACGTTCAATCACTACATGACCCTGGTGCACCATGAGCAATGCCAGTGTGCCGGGAGCTGAAAAAACGGCATCTGCGGCCCCATGCAGTGCGGTGACATCGAAATATTGGCGACGATGTTGTGGGTCCGGTTCCCACGGCTCCGCAGCCATAGGCGGCCGCGGCGGCAGCAACTGCTCGATATCCGCGACTGATCGATCATGCAGCTGGATGCAACCGTAACCCGGGTGATGGACGGCGGTACTTTGGCGGAAACCGAGTGCAGTAACCACGACCTGTCTGCGCACCGGATCCGTTCGCAGTGACATCACGTGTACTGCGGGGCCGAGCAGCGGGCGAATGTAGGTGTCCATCGCCCGCTCGGCGGTGAATCCGGACACGTGGATGAGCGAGCAGACCTGCTTCGCCATGAGCCCGGCGCCGGCAGGCCCGGCGATTACCCCATACCAGGCGCTGATCGCCACGAACGAAAGGAACAATCCGGCCAGGAGGGACTTGAGATTCATGGCGCGCATGTTACGCGGCGGGGAAGCAAAGCGTGCGATCTGTATTCGGTTCGAATCTGGTACTTGGCACGCGGAGAAGCACGCGGGCACACTTGGCGCCATTGTTCTTTTCCTGTCGCGCGGATTCCGTAACAAACCGATGCTTCACATCAAGGATATGGTCCTGCGGGCAGGTGATCCGCCACTTAACCACACGTTTGACGACGCCGCGATTTCTGTTGTGCTCGGCGCAAACAGGTCGGGCAAGACGCTACTCTGTCGGGTGTTGGCCGGCCTCGCCGCACCGGTTTCGGGGAGTGTGTCGATTGACGGCTCTTTTGTTGAGACCGGCGCGCCGCAGCCTGTTGCGCTCGTTATGCAATCGTTCGTCAACTATCCCGCATGGACCGTCGCGGACAACATCGCCTCGCCACTGACTGCTCGCGGCGTACCCCGTTCCGAACGACGGCGGCGGGCGGCGGAAATTGCTTCGCGGCTCGGGCTCGAAGGGCTTCTGGATCGTTATCCGCACGAATTGTCTGGTGGGCAACAGCAGCGGGTGGCGATTGGTCGGGCGCTTGCGAAAGGTGCCCGGGTGCTGCTGCTGGATGAACCACTCGTCAATCTCGACTACAAGTTGCGCGAGGCGCTGCGAGATGAACTTCGTGCGCTGCTCATCGCTGAGGGACTCTGTGTCATTTACACAACCACGGATCCCGTGGACGCCTTTGTCATGGCCCATCAGGTGGTGCTGATTGAAGACCACGGCTTCGTCCAGACCGGCACACCACTCGACGTTTATCAATATCCGAAGAGTTTCACCGCGGCGGCGCTGATGAGCGAACCCACGGTTAACGTACTGAGTGAGGGGCACGCGGTTGCGGCGGTACGCCCGGAGCATGTGCGGCTCACTGAACCCAGTGCTGACTCTGCCCGCAAACTCTCGCTACAGGTTGAAGAAGTCGAAACCAATGGCGCTCATACCTTCATCCATGGCCTAGTCGGGCGCGATAGCTGGATCATCAAAGCGAATGGCATGGTGCACGCTGAGATTGATCAACCGCTAGCGATATGGGTGCGTGAAGCTGACGTGCTCCGGTTCGAGGCGCACTGAGGTGGCGAGCATCGAACTTGATCGCGTCAGCTTCCAGTACCGCGGTGCGAGGGGCGAAGCCATCCAGAACCTCTCGCTTCAGGTCGAAGACAAAGGCACGCACGCGTTGCTTGGAGCATCGGGCGCAGGCAAGACGACGGTGCTCAATCTTCTCTCCGGCCTGCTGCAACCATCGAGTGGTTCGATTCTCTTTGGCGGGCGGGATGTTGCCGGGGTTCCATCTGGCGAGCGACAGGTCGCGCAGGTTTTCCAGTTCCCGGTGTTGTATCCGCGCATGACGGTGCAGGAAAACCTGATGTTTCCGCTGGGCAATGCGGGCTGGAAAAAAGCCGATGCGGCGGCTCGGGCATTCGAGATCGCACGTGAACTCGGCATCGAAAACACATTGTCGTCCGGTGTTGGCGCGTTGACCGTGTTCGAACGTCAGCTTGTCGCCATCGGCCGGGCACTCGTGAGACCCGATGTCGCGCTGGTATTGCTTGACGAGCCGCTGACTGCTGTACAGCCGGAACTCAAGTGGCGGTTGCGTCGCGTCCTGCACAAGGTGCAGTCGGATCTCGGCGTCACGATGATCTATGTGACGCATGATCAGACTGAAGCGCTGACTTTCGCCCGCGCGGTGAGTGTTATGCAGGGTGGCCGTATCCTGCAAACCGGAAGTCCCCGGGATGTGTACGATCTTCCGGATCATCAGTATGTGGGCTTTTTCATCGGTAGCCCGGGAATGAATTTCCTCGATGCCGAGGTACGCCACGGGCGGGTACGTATTGATGGCATCGATGTCGCCACTACCACGGCAACTGATGGTTTATGTGTCGTAGGGTTTCGTGCGGATTGGGCGACGCTTGGTGCAGACGGATTGCCGGTACAGGTACTGGGCTTTCGCCCGGATGCGGTACAAAACGATTTGCCGGTGGGTGTTGTGGTGCTCGAGCGGGATCAGCGCAAGGTGCACGTCCGCGCCCAAGGCCGGGTTGAGCCGGGCTCTGCCTGGCTGCGCCTTGAGCGCCATCTGCTGTTTCGGGAGGGCTGCCGTGTCGCCTGAACAGAAGAACAATCGCGCCTGGTTGGCTGTACTTCCGGTCGTGCTGATTGTCGCCTTCAGCGGTGTCGTACCGCTGATGACAGTCGTTAACTACTCCGTCCAGGACATTCTGGATGTGCATACCCGCTTTTTTGTCGGGTTCGACTGGTACCGTGATGCGCTGCGCGATGAGCGGTTGCATGGGGCATTCCTGCGCCAGCTCGGGTTCAGTGCGACGGTGCTTCTCATCGAAGTGCCCCTGGGCATTCTGGTGGCACGCTGTATTCCTCGCGATAAGCACTCAACACCACTCCTGCTTGTGCTGTTCGCCATTCCGTTGCTGGTTCCCCTGAATGTCGTCGGCACCATCTGGCAGATCTTCGCGCGGGGAGACATTGGTCTGCTGGGTGCGGCGATCAACGGGCTCGGAATCGAGTTCAACTACACGCAGGTACCGCTGCATGCCTGGATCACGCTGGTACTGATGGATGTGTGGCACTGGACGTCACTGGTGGTGCTGCTTGCTTTTGCTGGCCTGTCAGCCATTCCGCCTGCCTATTACCAGGCCGCCGCGCTCGATGGTGCCAGCCGGTGGCAGATGTTTCGCCATGTTGAATTGCCGCACCTGCGTTCGGTGCTGTTGATCGCCGTGCTGCTGCGGCTGATGGACTCGCTGATGATCTACACCGAACCCCTCGTGCTCACCGGAGGAGGGCCGGGCAATACCACCACCTTCCTGAGCCAGTACCTGGCCACGATGGCCGTGGGGCAGTTTGACCTCGGTCCTGCTGCAGCGTTTTCAGTGATCTACTTCCTCATGATCCTGCTGCTCTGCTGGCTCTTTCATACGATGGTGGTGTCGCGTGATCAGTAGCCGACTCACGAACAAACTGGTGATCGCCGGCTACGCCCTGTTTCTGCTGCTGCCGCTGTACTGGCTGCTCGCCATGGCGCTCAAGACCAATCGCGACATCGTCAGCCGCCTCGAGTGGTTTCCTGCATCACTTACACTTGCGAACTTCGCCGAGATTTTCACCAATCCGGTGTGGCTCGACGGCTTCATCAATTCCCTCACCTATGTGCTGCTCAACACCGCCCTTTCACTCATGGTCGCGTTGCCGGCGGCGTTCTCCTTTTCACGTTATCGGTTCCTTGGCGACAAACATCTTTTTTTCTGGCTGCTTACCAACCGCATGTCACCGCCGGCCGTATTCCTACTGCCGTTCTTCCAGCTCTACTCCGCGCTTGAGCTGTTCGATACGCCTATTGCCGTGGCTCTTGCCCATTGCCTCTTCACGGTGCCACTCGCGGTCTGGATTCTGGAAGGTTTCATGTCGGGCATTCCGCGGACGGTGGATGACATGGCGAAGGTCGACGGTCACAGCACGCTGTCGTTCTTTTTCAGGATTTTCTTGCCAGCCCTCAAGGGTGGCATCGGGGTAACAGTCTTCTTCTGCTTCATGTTCTCCTGGGTAGAACTGCTACTGGCTCGCACGCTGACGGGTAGTGAAGCCAAACCGATGGTAGTGGTGATGACCCGTACGGTCAGTGCATCGGGCCTCGACTGGGGTGTCCTGGCGGCAGCCGGTGTGTTGACGGTACTGCCGGGTCTCATCGTGGTCTGGTTTGTACGCAATCACCTGGTGCGCGGATTTGCGCTGGGACGGGTCTGATGCACTGGATGGCCTGGACGTTGCCGACCGCGCTCTTCTTCATCGGGGTCGTACTGCTTTTGCTGATCATGAGTATTGCGCAAGTTCGCTTTCCGACAACGAAACGCCGGGGCTTCCTGCCCATCGCAACTACCCGAGGCGATCGCCTCTTCATCAGTCTGCTGGTTGCGGCGCTGATTCATCTGGGTTGGCTCGCAGCCACCGATGCAGCGGTGGTTATCGCCTCAGCGCTTGCGCTTGCAGCCGCAGCAGGCATCATGGCCCGGGGTTGACCGTTCTCATCCGGGAGGATTCCGTGCCTAAGTTTTTTCAACACCATGCGTTCACCGCCGCGGTGGTCCTTGCTCTGGTTGGTTGTGGCGGTTCTGAAGACGCTGCCAAAACGTCAGGCTCAGAGGCGGCTGCAACCATCGACTCCGCCGCGCTCGCAGGCAATGCGAAACGC
>Ga0194119_10004544_pt1 | contig 21367 bp, 27 predicted proteins | sample TA2MahC100mmetaG_FD_148620 | JGI IMG/M metagenome (GOLD analysis project Ga0194119, IMG submission 148620) | Freshwater microbial communities from Lake Tanganyika, Tanzania - TA2015018 Mahale Deep Cast 100m | ecosystem: Environmental > Aquatic > Freshwater > Lake | place: Tanzania: Lake...
GACGGACCCAGACTTTTACCGGCGGTACGTTGGCAACAAGCGTGGTCATCTTAACTCCTAATGAACTCCTAATCTACTTCAAATTAGGAGCAAATTAGAACTTGAAAAGTAAGGTGTCGGGTTGCCGCCTTCTAGGCTGTCTGCCTAACGCGCACAGGTGCCCGACGAAAATATTCTAACAAAAAAACCCGGTTGCTCAAGCCGGGATCATGGTTCCCTCCTGCCCTTGTCTTGGGTCTGCCTTTCGGTTTCGCCAGAAGCGTGGACTTTGAGCAAACTGACTATAGTTTATTTTTTCTTTGTCGGCATTCCTTTTTTCTTTGCAATCATTTCTTTAAATTTGTCGCGTGCAGCGGCTTGTTTATCAGTAACACCACTCTTGCCTTTGGCGGGAGCAGCCTTACCCGCAGGAGGCATGGGCTTGCCTTTGGGGGGCTTAGCTTTTTTGTTTTCCATAAAAATAGGTAATCACCTTTATTAATTATAGGCTTAATCCTTCTCCTTGCGTTCTTCTAAAAGTTTTTTCCACTTACACGGTTTTGCATTTTTCTGCCAGTTTTTTGGTGGGTTGGGAATTAAAGCCCGCAGTTTCCAAAAGAAATCAGCAAGCTGTTGTTCTTCTGAGTAGCGTTCAGTCAAGGGACGTAAGGGGGTTGTTTAGATTTTTTCTTTTCCTGTGGCACTACCAAACTTCTCCATGATCTCGTCCATCTGTTCCAGGGATTCGAGCCTGCTAATCATATCGGCTAACAGGTTGATCACGATGGGGTGTTCACCACGGGCGGCAAATGCAATGGCATCACGTAAGTTGTTGGCTGCCTGTTGCACAGACTCTTTGACCTGAGCAGAGATGGACATTTCAGATTCCTTTGGTGTCCTCACTATAGGGGCAATGATATACATTAGGGTTTATGAAGGATTGGTACCTTGTACATACCAATTCTCCCATGCCCCCTCTCAGCAAACTCAAGGCAAATAGTTGTGGTATCACAATCCCATCGCTTGGTTTTTGGGTTGATTTCCGAAAAACGTATACCTTGTGCGATTGGACCTGCCTTATAAACGCAGAAACAATTAAAGGTGGCCGCTAAGGGTAGGCATTCGGGGAGCTCAGAAATTTTGGGGCCAAAGTATTCGGAGTCCTCTGCATGCACTCTGGTAGCCCAGCTGTCATAAATCCAGTCAGGTACACCCATGCCCTGAGGTAATACGCTGTAACCAGACGCAATGTCAAGTTCGGAACGAATTATTTGACCAACGTCTACGGTGTTATACGTGACATCGGGTTCGATGCAGATGATCTTGTCGTAAGTCCCCAGGTCAACCATCTCATCAGCAATTGATAAAGTCTTGTTGCGTGCCAAGGCTAGGTACTTGACTCGCTCCTCCGCTTTGACCGAAGGAAAGTAAGGCCAATCCAAGTTGCGGATTACAATGTTGACCTTGTTCAGTTTCTTTTTAAGCAGCGGTTCGATAGCATTCAATGCCTGCTTGGTGCCATCGGTTGAGTCGTTCTCCAGGACGACAAGATCAAAAACAGTATCCTGGTGAACATCACATAGGCTTTGCAGCTGGTTGGCCCAGGTGGGTATGTGTTGAGCTCGGTTGCGAATGATGGTTGAGATCAGGCAGCGCATGTGTGTAACTCCTTGGCCAGTGCTTTGATCTGGCGCTCAGTGATGAAATGGTTGTTGCCAATATAGAAGGCGTGGTCATGAATTTCTTCACTGTTGGGCAAATACGGACTTTTCTTGTAGTCACTCATGAAAGGCTGACGGAGTAGGTTGCCGACCAGGAACGGACGTGTCTCCACACCAATCGACCGCAGGTGCTTGATTAGGTAATTACGTGTCTCAGATGATACACAATGAAACGGAAGGGTCATCGCGCTGTTGCCAAATGGGTTGGGTAGGTGCTTGATCCAGGGGTGACCCATTATGTGCGCATAGAACTGGAAGTAGTTTTGTTGGCGTTTGCTGACAAACCGATCTAGCTTCTTCAGTTGCACCAGGCCAATCACTGCACCTAATTCGTTGTTACGGAAGTTGTAACCTTCGGTTGGGAACAGAAAAGCAGGATCAATATCTGGGGCAGCAACCTCTTCTGCTAGTCGATATGAACCCTGCATCTCACGGGACATCCCATGGGAACGCTTGGCACGCATCAAGTTATACAGTTTTTCGCTGTCGGTACACACCATGCCCCCCTCAATGGTGGTCATGTGGTGGCCAAAGTAAAACGAGAAGGTTGAGCCCAGGCCTGCATTGCCAACTTTTTCGTTGTCAAGATTAAGGGCACCATGTGATTCGCAGCAGTCCTCCAGAAGAATTGCATTGGGCCAGTACTCTTTAATCTGTCTGAGGTTATTGGCAAACCCCATGATGTGCGTCACATAGATCACATCAGGCTCAATGTCCAGTTCCTTAAACCTCTTTAAAGATTCAAAGCACGGCGAGTAGGTTTCATAATCAATGTCATAAAAGAACAGCTCGTGTCCCTGCTGCTTGAACGTTGAGATGTTGGTTGCCCAGTTCACGGCAGGGCAGAAGATCTTTAGCTTGGCACGCTTGCCAAAGTGCAGCTCACGTACTGCGTCCAGTAGCAAGGTGTTTGCAGTGGTGCCGCTGCTAACAAACAAAGAGAACTTACGTTTCTGCCAGCGGGACCAGGCATTCTCGAACTCAAGGCACTTAGATCCGTTGGTGAAACGATCACTGGTCAGGATGAATTTGGTTAACTCAAATTTTTCCTTTACCCCAATGGTATTTTTTTGGAGTGGCCAATCAAATTGAGTCATGTCTACCGCTTTACATCCTGGTTATAGTAATAAGTATAGGCAAAAGTTTCAATGAAAAAAGCACTAATCACAGGAATTACGGGACAAGATGGTGCTTACTTAGCCCACAATCTTGTGTCCAGGGGATACAAAGTGCTTGGTCTTGTAAGGAATAATGCCAATCCAGGTAATAAAAATAAGCTGAAGTGGATCTTTCATGGGAATATCCCTTCGTCTGTCAAGTTTGAATACTCCGATATGACCGACGCAACGTCGGTGCACAGGGCAGTTAATAACTTTGCACCTGATGAGGTGTACAATCTGGCCGCCCAAAGCCACGTAGGTGTCAGCTTTAAATCACCAGGGAGTACCTCATATACAAACGCAATTGGGGTGCTGAATATTTTGGAGGCTTGCCGTAATGCCCATGCCAAACCAAAGTTTTACCAGGCCGCAACCTCTGAGATGTTCGGTAAAGTGCAGCAGGTGCCCCAGGTGGAATCCACACCCTTCTATCCGCGTAGTCCATATGGTGTCGCCAAGTTGTTTGGGTATTGGCTGACAATTAACTACCGAGAGAGCTATGGCCTTTTCGGTTGTAATGGCATCCTCTTTAATCACGAATCACCGTTGCGTGGAGAAGAGTTTGTCACCCGTAAAATCACCAAGGCCATTGGTCAAATCTGGAGGGGAAATCAGGAATTTGTTGAGCTTGGAAACCTGGATGCCAAACGGGACTGGGGCCATGCCCGTGACTACGTGGAGGCAATGTATCTCATGCTTCAGCAAGATGAGCCGGATGACTATGTAATTGCGACTGGACAACAAACCAGCGTACGTACATTCTGTGAGACAGCCTTTGAGAAAGCAGATATTCCCATCGAATGGGATGGGGAAGGCATTAATGAAGTTGGGTACTGCCGCAAACTAGATCAAGTTGTTATTCGGATCAACCCTGAGTACTATCGTCCGGCGGAGGTAGACTCTCTCCTTGGAGATTCCAGTTATGCACAGAGGAGGCTGGGGTGGAAACTTAACTCCACCCTGGACAAACTGGTGGAAGAGATGGTGGCCTACGACATCAACAATGCTTCTTGAAGACGATCTTGATGAAACTTTACAATATCGGGGTGGGGAACCACCTCTTTTTTGTGGATGACCTCAGCATGCAGCCTGGGATCTGCAATTACTTCATAACCATTGCTACGGATACCAGCGCAGAACTCCCAGTGTTCCACACCATCAATCACCGCCCATTCAACACCATCTTCACAATCTAAAGCGTCGGCTTTCACCATGGCAATTGAACCGAACGCACTGTTGCAGCTCACCGGTTGGCAGTCGTCCCAACGCATGCGATCCTTTGTACATAAAAAAGGATTGGCTGCAAACGTCAGACACTGCTTGTCGTCTCGATCCTTGAGGGACCAGCTATCAAAGTAAGAAGGACGGTCGGTATCCTCTACGTAATCACGTACGTTTTGTGTGGTGTTGGGTGAGACCATACCCCAGGTTGGGTTGGTGTCCAGGGCTTTGATCATTCCTGTGATTAACTCCGGTTCCCAATGCACATCACTGTCAGCAACCAGTAGGTAATCAAAGTTGTAATATGTCTGCAGTGGTGCCAGGGCCATGTTTCGATACCGTGCTTGGTACCGAACACGTTCAAGGGAAGAGACGCTACCCCACTTGGGTGCCGCAATACTTTCGGACAGCAGGATTCCTTTGCGTTTAGAAATCCAATCCATCAGGATGTGTGGCGTTCTATCTACGGAATCGTTTTCAAAAAAACTGTAAGCACAACGTATTTTCTCAGCGTGAAGTAATGTCTCCATTGCTTCAAATTGAGCAAGGGATCTATCGATGTAGTCTTCACTGTCGCGCCAAAGGGACAGGATGACCACAATCTTGGAGTCATTCATAGGTCGACGCGTGTGTACGGAACGTCTTGTTCTCGCAGCTTAGCCTCAAATGCGTCAGCTTCTGTAGTGTTAACATCCTCAAAAGCAAGGTTGTTGAAGCAACCTGTGCGGCAGTCCTCGTTGAAATCGAAGTAGAACCGCGTTAATTCAATAGCCATACACAATGTGCCATATAGAGTCGTGTAAGACCAATTCTAAGATCAACACCAGTGACAGAGCCAGCATTGCCAGTCGGCCATTCACGCGTTCTGCATACCAAATATGATCGTCAAAATTGTTGTGCCTTTCCCAGAATCGTATTTCGACACAGTGCTCCAGGGCAAATTCCCATACGACGCGTGCCGCCCAGGTAAAACACATTGTGTAACCTTTAATCCAGAGGGAAATTTTGTTCATTGCTGTGGTAACGACTTGAAAAAAACGGTGTAGGTTTCAATGCTTACGATAGCAATCAACGCCCCTGAAAGGATGTTGGTCGCCAAATAAGGGTCTTTCATTACACTTTTGCTAAATATTGAGTAAGATATTTGTAATATACAAAACCTTTAGTAGTGACTACACAGTGGCGTGACAGATTAACGCAATTAAATCAAGGCCCTGCTCGCATTACTCTTAACGGCAGACGGCACTATGTCACTCCACTGCCTTGTGGACCCGCACCTTCGGTAACAACAATCATCTCAGAGACCGCATCAGAAGCTAATAAACGTAAGCTGGAGATGTGGTCCAAGGCAAACCCTGGGGTTAAAGAGGCCGCTGCAGAGCGGGGGACAGCAGTTCACTATGGGATGGAACAATACCTCAAGGGGAATAAAAATCCGGAAATTCCTGAAGAATACAGGGACTTTTGGTCGGGAATGCCATCGATATTGGACCAGTTCACGGAGGTCCTTTGGGCGGAATCACCGATTCTTGACAAGTTTGATTTTACTATTGGTGCCGATGACGTGGCTCGCGTGTGGGGTTGCGATGCTTGCGGGAGATCTTGGGCTGGTGCACCTGACATTATTGGGGTGGTTGGTAATAAGCTCACTCTCGCTGACTTAAAAACCAGTGTCAAACCGTATAGCCGCAAGTGGCCCAAGGACTTTGAGAAGGGTTCGCCTGAATGGCGGGACTTGCTTGGAGGTCACATGAAATTTAAAAAGACGTGCAAGCAACTGGCTGCGTATGATCTGGCGATTGAACAAACCTTGGGAATGAAAGTTCAGCAAGCTGCCATCTTGGTTTCGACTCCGGTACGCACTCAAGTTTTTAAGATTTCCAGGGGATTTTTGAATTGCTTAAGGGAAGATTGGTACAAAATAGTAGAGGAGTACTACAAGCAGATTGAAGATGGCAACCAGTGCGATCCTGATTTAATTTAGCTATGGCTGAGACACAAGAGATTCATCTCTCCTTTACTCGCGAAGAGTTTGACTTGGTTCGCGGCTTCTTGAAGGCACGTAAAATCTATGAGCCGTATGGAGAAAAGTGGGGTTACCAAATGTGGCGTCCCTTCATGAAGGACTTTTTGGCCAAAATGGATAACATGGCAGCCTACTTAGAATGAAACTATTTTTTAGTTTTGAGGGCGGCCTTGGCTGCTGCAATTTTTTCCGCAGCTAATTTACTGGCTGCCGCTGCTTTTTTAGCAGATTCTTTTTTGGTCTCCGCAACTTTGGCGGCACCAGCCTTTTTGGCTTCCTGTGCTTTAGGTTTAGCTTCTTTTTTTTCTGCTACCTGAGTCTTCTTGGCTTCCCCAACAGCTTTTTGATAAGCAAGCTTGGCCTCTGCCAAGGCATCCTTTTTGTCTTGTGCGGATTTCGGATCCTTGGTCGCTTTTGCTGCAGACTGAACGGCGGCAAGTTTTTCTTGAACTAACTTTTGGGCGGCAGCTTTTTTTTCCTGTGTGGTTTGCTTTTGTTTTGTTTTGGCTTCTCCGACAGCCTTTTCATAAGCAAGCTTGGCCTCTGCCAGGGCATCCTTTTTATTCTGCTCAGCGTCAGCCGCCTTGGACGTAGCACTCGTAGACTTGGCTGCAGCTTGATCAGCCGCATACTTTGCTTTGAGCTGGGCAAGAGAAGTTTGATATTCTTGCTGTGCAGATTTAGCAGCAGCACCAATACCTTTCTTTGCTTCTACCAGTTCTTTTTGTGACTGTGCATATTTACCCTGTGGAGATTCCTTTTGAATCTTGTCAACCTGTTCTTTAAGCGCCGTCTGTGCTGTTTTAATACTTTTAGATGCTTTCTGACCCGGTGCCCCAAGAAGCTGTTGGTAATTAGAAAAAGCTTGTTGCTGTGCCGCTTTAATTTCATCTTGCGCTTTTTGGAGGGCTGTTGCCTTTTCTGTTTGAGCGCCTTTTACATCCTCGTAATATTTCTTTTTTCCACTGGCTTTTTCGTACGCAGCCTTGGTTTTACCAAGTTGAGTCTCAGCCTGGCTTAAGAGATTGACGTATCCCTTCGTCTTGTAATTGCCAATGGCTGTTTCCAGTTGCCCAATCTTGCTGCCAAGCTTGGCTACTTGTTGGGAAATAGTCGTATATGGATCGGGCGGTACTGGTTTGCCTTTGTTCGGAGGACCAGAGTAGCTCTGCTGATACGTTGGCATCTTTAGCAAGATCAACACTTATTATTGTATTTTAACAAAAGAAATGTTATCTCAACTTGCCGGGCAGATGCTTGATGCGGTAATGGCTTGGTGGAAAAAGGTGTGGTTCGAGGCACGTCTGAAGGCCCGTCTCGACATGATTGAATTAGAAAATAGGGTTCAGGCTGAACTTGAGTTAGAAAAAGAAAACAAACCCCTTTATATTGAGCATCCGATTGATCCTGATTTGCAGACAGGTGCTTCAAAAGATTTAGGCGGTGCTATGGAACTTAGGGCTCCTTGGTATAAGCCTGACGAGATTGATTGATGAGTCTAATAAGACTTAATAATCTAAGTAATTTTTACTGAACCGTATGGATTGCCGGCCGTAGGATAAAAGAACTCTCAAAACACCTCCGATGGAAATCTACGTTTCCGTTGGTGAGTGGATGAATAGTCTTCTCAATCGCATGAATAATGCGATGGATGGGGATTGTTTTTATCTGCCCACCATGATGCATCTACATGCGTTCATGCTTCTCAAAGAAGAAAAATTTGCAGATAAAAACTTTAAAGTGGAAGTTAAGCAGTAAAGAAAAATGGCGAACACAAACCAACAGGCGCTTCGCCCTGGAGAAATACGCCTTGATTACATCCCTTCTGAATGGCCGCTCACGCCGCTAGGGGCGAAGAAAGATCCATATGTCCAGGGGTGGCAGAACCGTCCGTTTGGCGTGCACGAGATCGAAGAGGAGACAACAACTGGGCGGTGCAAGGCTGTCGGTCTTCTCGGTGGTCCTGTCTTTAACCATCCTTATGGCTTGGTTTGGGTAGATATTGATGGCCCGAGCGTCTATTCACTCATTGAATCAATCGCTGGTTGCTCATTTGCAGAGGCACTTCCCCCCACGCTGACGATTCTGAGTGGGAAAGAAGGTCGTGAACGAAAGCTGTACAAATTAGATCGTGAGAAGCACAAGCATTTCGTTCGTAATAAGTACACCTGGCACGGCGACGAAAACAAGGAAAAACTGGAGATTCTCTGGCGTCGACACCAGGGTGTTCTCATGGGACTGCATCCGGATACAGATGGTTATTACACCTTTCCCGACCAAGGGTTCGAGTGGGTTAACTGTCTGCCTGAGTTGCCGGACTGGCTGCTGAACTCCATCATCAATAAAAATGTCAGGCAAGGTGTTCCCGCCAAAGAAACAACACGCATCGTTGGTCCCAATTTTGCAATCAACAGTGTGGTTGACCTAGATCGAGATATCAAGCTGGCAACGGAAGCAACCTGGGGTATGCCCCCAGGGGCAGCTGATGACTACGACATTTGGATCACTGTCGGTCAAACCTTGCATCAGTTGGATGAATCCCTACTGGATGTTTGGGATGAATGGTCGAAACAATCGGAAAAATATCAGGACGGTGAGTGCCATAAGCGGTGGCTCTCCTTTAACCAAGGGGGTGGCCGTGGTCTTGGTTCACTGCTGCATGTCGCCAAGGAACAAGGCTGGAGGCCTTCGCAAGACTATCGCGCCATGGGCGTTGAAGATTCAACGTTGGAACATGCCGCAAAAATTCTGGAAGAAATGGGTCTTGATCAAATGGAATTAACTGTTCGTTCGCTGGGTGTAACTGAAGCTTCTGGCCCTGCGCCAAAAAATAAATCGGCAAAGCCGTCTCGTGGCTGGAACAAGAAAACACAGGATGAGAAAGGAGAAGAAGAGACAAAGGGACGCAATGAATCATCGGATGTCATCACCACTAAAGTCCATCAATTTTATGGAAGCACCTTGAAATACAGCGAAAATCAAGGATGTTTTTATATTTATCAGCACCGTAGCCCAGGTGTCTGGTCCTCCCTTTCTGACGTGGAAATGAAAGGTTGTATCAAGGACAAGCTGGATTTACTGCGGGCAACAGCACTGCCACGTGGATACAGCATGAACATGATCAATGATGTCATGGAGCAGCTGCGGATTTCAACCATCCATGACGACTGGTACGAAGGTAACAAGTACCTCCTGTTCACCAATGGAATCTTGGACATCAATACTAGGGAACTGCTGCCCTTCGATCAAGAAATGCACATGACACAACAGTTACCCTATGACTACGATCCGAGGGCGACATGTGGACAAATTATTCAGTGGCTTAAGGATGTGCAAGACAATAACTGGGGTCGTGTTCAGGTGCTGCGGGCTTGGTTGCGTGCCGTCCTTTTAAGCCACTCTGAAATACAGAAGTTTGTTGAAATTGTTGGGCCAGGGAAATCTGGTAAATCAACTTACGCCAACCTGGCTCATGCTTTGGTCGGTGACGAAAACGCCATGATTTCCTCGCTGGAGCATCTAGAAAAAAACCGTTTTGAAACAGCAAATCTTTATAAGAAAAAGCTTCTGCTTTTCAATGATGTAGAGCGGTATGGTGGCTCGGTTTCGGTGCTTAAAGCGATCACTGGACGTGACTTAATCCGCAAAGAACGTAAGTTCCAGGCTGGTTCACAGAAGCCCTTTAAATTTGGCGGCCTCATCATCATTACAGCAAATGAACCCATTCAAACTACTGACCCGACTTCTGGTTTGGCTCGTCGTCGCCTCACCATTCCTTTTGACAAGCCTTTTACTGGTAACTCTGCAGAGCAACGAACCCTCATTGACATGGACGACGACGGCCGTCCATTCGGGGATTTTGCACCTCTTCTGCCTGGATTGGTAAACTGGGTGCTTGATATGAGCGAAGCGGAAATGAGGGAATACCTCATGGAAACAACAAAGAAAGTCAGCTTCTTTGCTAAGCACCATAGGGAACAAATTCTTAAATCCAATCAAGTCATGGATTGGATGGAACACTGTCTCGTTTTTGATTTGAATGTATCAAGTATTGTTGGCATTGCTGTGTATGATAAGACGCCGGAAGATAACATATACAAAAATTGGAAGGTGCAGCTGTACGCCAATTATTGCGAATTTTCTAGGGGATCAAACAATAACATCCTGGGCCGTAGTCGATTCGAAACGTTGCTCCTGGATGTATGTGTCCATCAGCTACAGCTGAATGTCTACAAAGATTACAGGCATAAGCGGGGAATGCAGCTGATGAATATCGCGTGTCGCACATCAAATCAAAAATATGAAACTTATCCGTCCATCATAGAGGTCGGATTAAATAAAAAAAAGTATCTTGATTTGTATGGTGATGCATTAGACAAGAAAAGTAATGAGACAATAGAGATTGAAGAAACAACACAGTGAGCAACGGACGCCATCTAATACTCGATTTGTACGAGTGCGATCAAGAGTTGCTGGACGACTATGACGAATTGTCGCGCCTTTTAGAAGCTTCTCTTTTGATGGCTAATGCCACTATTATTCGAATCTTTGGTGAAAAATTTAAACCGCAGGGGGTGACACTGCTTGCACTCCTTGCGGAATCTCATGCGTCGATTCACACATGGCCGGAGATGAAGTATTGCGCAATCGATCTATATACCTGTGGCGACAAAACCAAAACACATAAGGCAGCAGAATTTTTAAAGTACAAACTTAAGGCGCAAATAGCGGAAGAAAGAGAAATTACACGGTCCACTACACCATCGATTTGTGTATAGTTAAGCGAGATATAACAGGTAAATGACTAAAAAACCAAAGCTTTTGTGGTGTGGCGACATTGTTGCCATGACTGGTTTTGCTCGTGTTACTGAAAATGTCATCTCACGGTTGGATGATAATTTCGAAATTGTTGTGCTGGGAAATAACTGGTGGGGTGACCCAAGTCCCCTGCAGAAACGCTTCAAGATGTATCCGTCATCCAATCGATTCCAGCAGGAACCCTTTGGTGTCGAGCGGATTCGTGAGGTGGTCGAACGTGAACAACCCGATGTGGTATTCACAATCAATGACATCTGGATCATTAACAACCAATACAACCAGATCAAGGATCTGCACCAACAAAAGAAATTTAAGTTCGTGGGTTACGCCCCCATGGACTCCTATAACTGGCAGGGTGCGCTAAGTGAAACCTCCAACGAGTGGGATGCTGTCATCTCCTATACAGAATTTGGGGCCTATGAATTTGTTAAAGGTGGTATTCAAAAACCTATTGCCGTCATCCCCCATGGTGTAACGCCCGGTCAGTTTTATCCCAAGGACAAGCTGGAGGCACGGAAACGTCTGGGTTTGAATCCAGATATTTTTATTGTGTTCAACGGTAACCGTAATCAATTCCGCAAACGGATCGACCTCACCATCTCAGCTTTTGCCAAGTTCGCCAAGGATCGGCCTGACACACAGCTGTACGTACACATGGGGCTTAAGGACCAGGGCTGGGACCTGCTGCCACTCTTTGGACGTGAGATGCAGAAGCAGGGGCTTGATCCCAACGGTCGCATCATTATGACCGCAAACTCCCCCAGTCCGCCGAACGTGGACGTTGGGATGCTGAATGACATCTATAACGCTTGTGATGTGGGCGTTAATACCTGTAAGGGTGAAGGCTGGGGCCTGGTCAACTTTGAACACGCTGCCTGTCGCGTAGCACAGGTGGTGCCGAACCATACGTCCTGTAAAGAAATCTTTGAGAACTATGGCAGGTTGATTGAGTGCAACCACGTCGATGTAGACGTGAACATGTCCAGGGAAATGCCGTGCCCCTCCGACGATCACCTCGCTGAGATCCTTGCAGAACTATACGAAAATAGGGAAGAGCTGGATCGTGTGGCAGAAGCATGCTACCAGCGAGCAACAGATATTCAATTCAGCTGGGATACGGTCGCCTCTCAATTTGGTGGCATCTTTGAAGATGTACTGAAAGAGGTAAGCCATGATGTGGAGAAGCCCCTGGTAACCAATAGCAAAAAGAAAAGGAAGAAGAAGAAGGAGCTGGCGGCAGTAGCCTGATTCCGAAGCCCATTCCCCCGTCATCCTCTACGGAAGGCGGGGTTTTTTGTTGCCCGTATTGTCCCACATTGTGTCTCAAGTAAGTAGGCAGAAGCAGAAACTTGGGCAGATGCGCAAGAAACACACAATAGATCCGTATCTACTTAATCATGATGCTCGGTACATAATGGCGAAAATGTAGTCATTCATAGTGCTTCTCATGAGACAAAAGTAAGAAGCACACAATAGGCGACTACATTTTGCGAAATATGTACCCGACTCTTTATTTAAGTAAAACTAAGTGTATAGTGTGATTTGCACGCATGGCTTCATGCCCCACAACTACAAGGCGCTGCCACCGCTCTGGTCCCTACAGGAAAAACTGGAATTGACGGACGAACACCCCAGTGCCCTGCGGGTTCGCAAAACAGGACAGTTTGTAGAGAGGCGGGACAGAATTAGTGGTTTCTACCTGGTGTCCATTGACAATCAGGTTTATATGGCGCATCGCGTGGTCTACTACCTGCGCACAGGTCGGTGTCCTGATCGGCACGGTGTCAAACACGCGCATCCAAACGTCGACAACGACAACCGAAAGGAGTTGTTTGCCTGCTTGCAACCCCCTAAAAAACCTAAGAAATCTCCCTTTGCCCAAGATTATGGAGAGTGGGTCTGATGGCAAACATGCTTTCGTCCACCGAAAAAACCAACTTCAGATATGTCCCGGATATTGACTCGCTAGACGATTCTCAACTTGCGTCCCATGGGTATTACAGAGGGTATCCATGTGCTCACCGCCATCGCATCCGAGATCAACAAAATCACTGGTGTTATCACTGTGCCATCAAGATCAAATCCAATATCTGTGGGTTCAATCTCAACTTTCTTCATCCGTATTACAACCACAAATATGAAGAGTTGTGGAAGAAAATTACCATTGGTGATCCAGAGGAGTGTTGGGAGTTGGATTTACCAGGCTCTCGTTCACCAAGAAGGATTGCTTTCCCGTCCTATCGGGCTTTTTACACTGGGCGAGCGTCGGAAAATGTGACACCACAGAAGGCAATATATCAATGTGCCTGGGGGGATGTGGGGTCTTTGTCCGTCAGTCGCGTTTGTGGAAACCCTCGATGTGGCAACCCCCTGCACATGGTCAGTAGTTGGAATGTGGGCATGCCCCCCACGCACGTTAATCCGTTCACACTTGACTTTAAACCTGAGTTGTTAATGCTTTTGTCCCGAGCAGTAAAAGCTGGTCGCGAACAAGAACTAATCGAGCGTTATTACCGTCAAACTATTTTGCACCCCTTACTTGTTCCAGAACCTCCTGATTACGACGAGGGTTAAGCACCTCAAGATTAAAATAAAGAAAATGAAATCAAATTGAATAATGTCTCGTAATGCAGCGTTAGCACAATCTAAACGCAACGCAGACAAGCCTTTGGTTTTGGGGACGTTTTCCGCGACATCTCTCCGTTACTTAAGGGGACGCCTGGGACCGCAAAATAAAGTCGTTGGCTATGCTGATACTAACTTCACTTCCAACGGTGGTTTTGGTGGTGGTACATATAATCATTGGTTTCAAATCAACATAAATAAAAACGCTTGGATTATTGTCGCCAAGGGGCCGCCAAGACCGAAGTTTATTAAGGTTTCTGCATATGATTTAAATCATGTGCCGATTGTTGGTCTGCCTATCTTTGATGCGGATTCCATTGAAGACGGGTTGCGTGCGAATGGTGAGGTTTATATTCCGTACTTAAACACTCTAATGAGTGCTCAATCGGATACTTATAACAGTTACAACCGCCAACGGTTAGATCGTGGGGATGATCGTTACTTTGCATTAAATGCAGGCAGCTATCTCATTTGTATTTCAACGACGCGCAACGAGCTTCTTGATTATGAAGTCGGCATTGTCATTGAATTTCCGCCCACGGAAATGTTTATCTCCCTGGAGGACGAGGACTCTCCTTCGCTTCTACTACAGGAAACGGCAATTGACTTTGCTCTTACGGTCAATATTGGATCACCTGTCACCACCAATACAACCATCTCCTCTATCACTAATCAACCGAATGGTTTTACCGAAACCGCTTGCACGATTAACTCGGGCGTGACGGTAACTGTGTTAAGCGGTTCCACTTGGATGATTGGTGAGCAAATTCCGTCTGCTCAGGCACAGGACTTCGCAATTCTTGCCGAACCCGGAAATGATGAATACTTTAATACCATCCATGATCATTCACTGTCAGAATGGACTGACTCCTGGAATCGTGATCATCAGGATACTGATCGTATTCCTGATCTCTTTGCGCCCTTGACAAATAGACTATGACCAATTACATCGCTAAGATTTTGTATAGACTGTTTGTTGTTCATAAAAATCCCAAAAATTATTTAAAGTACTATTGCAGCACTCATCCATGGGCAGCTGAATGTCGCATTTATGATGTCTAATGGACAATGAAAAAATCCAGGTTACAACGGCGCAAAAAGATTGGGACGATTTTTTTGCCGGGGGGTACGATTTTAAAGATGCGCTTAGTCCCGTGGATTCGTACGCAGAACGGGTGCGTTTGGCTTGCGAGTTTAGCTGTAGCCAAATCCATGAGGCAGATCAACGATTGGATGAACTTACGGAAGAAGAGATCTTCCCGACAGCTCAATATGAATTTGACCGGTAAGTTTGGGGTCAAGCCCCAGGCCATTGCCATTCTTCAAGTTCGCAAGTGGGTTGAAGAACTCCCCCCGGGGGATATGTTAACCCTAAGGTGTGAATCCGCTACTCCGGAAAAACAGTTCAGAGTGTGGAAAAAATGGTTTACAAAGTATGAAGATACACGGTGGGAAATAAACGAGAAGTTTAAATCTTTCTGGTTTTACAAACCTTTGTCAGTAGAATAAAAGAAACGGAGTTAATCTCATGACCGGAACCTTCCAAAAGTACATTGAAGTCGCCCTCGCTATTCATGCTTCCGCCTCTGTCATTTGCGCTTTGACCCCCACCCCAAAAGACGATAAGTTTTTAGTCAAAGCTTATAAAGTGATTGAGACCCTTGCGCTTGTTGTTGGTAAAGCTAAGCAGCGTTGATTAATTGACTGTCTGAAACCAAAACACTATACCGTTGTTTTCTTCTATCCATTCACGTGTGACGTGTGCTTCCTTTTTGGACATCGTCACACATTTTTTTTCATCTCCAATCTCCCAGCAGATGTTCACTCTGCTTAATAAACTGGTTTTAGTTTTCATCGTTTAATAATTCCACCGGACCTTTGGCTTGCTTGAACGCATACCAAGATGGACAAAGCCACGATCTGCGCCATAGCCTAGGGAATACGGCCAGTTTTTGTCGCACCATTCTTGAACAACATGGATGTCTGCATCTTTGATGTAAAAGTCAACCGCTCCAACATCCGGGGCAGAGAATAAGTGTTCAGAGTTTCGTGCACCTCCGATGGATTGGTTGATGAGCGGTGGCCGATTGCCACTAGTGATAAAGATGGGCTTGTTACCAAATTGTGCTCTTACTTTTTCCAAGAAACGGCACAGTTCTAGAGCTGTCTCACATTGATATTGTTTAGTAAAACGTCTTGATTCTTCGCCAAGAGTTAGTTCACCATACGTGATGTGTGGCGTAATTTTATAATTAAACGGACTCCAGGGATTAAACTTTTGTGCCTGTGGAGGATCGTTGGGTTTTACTGCGGTTCCGCTGGTGCCAAGCTGTTTGTCCATGATTTGGATGAGCTTGGTGGCATACCGGGGATCCGTTGCGTAGCCCTCTTTGGCAAGTAATTGGGCGCACTCATTTCTACTATTGGCTCTATTAACTCCCTTGTAATTTTTATAGTCTTTGTACCAACGTGTGACCAAATGATCCACGCAAGAATAGAGATCTGGAAAACGCTTAAACCAATCTTTGATGGTGACTTCTTTCCCACCATAAACCTCTTTGGTTTCCACATAACATCCCTTACCGTCTTCGTCTTTAATGCCGAAATAATTGAAGTCACAAGAAGTGTGTTTACCCCACCCTGACTCCAATGCCCACTGGGCTGCTAAAACTTCCGGGTATTTAGCCCCAGCTTGTTTTGCTGCAGAGATTATGCCTGCCCAGTTATTTTCAAATGCAGATTTTGACGGCGCAGCAGTGCGGTATTTGTCGGCAAATTCGTCGAGTACATCATCTGAAATATTAATTTGCAGCCATTCAAGTGCATCAATCTGATGCGGCAAACTTTTGAAATTCTCTGCCACATCTGTAAGTTTTATTGTCATGGGCCCAAAGCTGTTAATACAACTTTAGGCCAGGTCAATAATCAGACGTTATCTGCGCGTTCAGCGGCGAGTTCGTCTTCCGAAATAGGCTCTTCTTCTGGGGTAAAGTCCAGGGTTTCAACCAGTTGGCCAATAAGGTTGGCAGCAAACTGAATGAGGTTGTTATCGCCAGTGGCACGGGCAGAACCAAAGGAGTTGATTGCGCTGATTAGTTCGGACTTTTTGCAAGCCATGATAAACAAATGACTTTAAAAAGTATAGCAAGTATTTACCAGGGTTTTCCGTTGGCGTGAGATGGGTGTAACTTTTCTTGCACTTGTTGGTAGAGCCCTTCTTGAATCGAAACAATTGTATCAGGCCCAAGGACTTCAAACACCCATTGCAAAACGTCTTCTTCTGTCAATTCGCTATAAGGTTTGTAATTATTAGGGTCTGGCTCGGGGAAACCAACACTTCCGTAAGCGTACGCGGATTCACCATTTTCTTCATAGGTTGCAGTCCAGCCGCCAGCATAAACACAACCTTCGGGGCAGGTATCGCCATCGGGAAGTTTGCGATCAACCCCAGGTACCGACCAAACAACGCCAGAAACAGTCATGATAACTACTTGTTTTCCTCTATCATAAACGCACCCTCCCCCCTCTGTATTCATGAACTCCATCAAGGGTAAAACGTTTGTTTTCTGCGTTCCAGGACGTACGTTCTCTTCTGAGTTTATGCTGAGTTTTATTGAGCTTCTGTCTTTTGTTTCCGCCGAAGGTGGCAACTTTAAAATTTCTGTTCAATATTATCCAATTGTTAATGCTTCCAGGTGTAAATGCCTTGGTGCTGATGTGATGCGCGGTAAGAACCAAGTGCCTTTCGGCGGGAAAATTAAATATGATTATTTACTGTGGATTGATTCTGACGTTATTTTTACTCAAAAACAATTTATTGAATTGTTTAACATGAATAAAGATATTGCATCTGGCTGGTATGCGCAACCATCGGTTTCTGCTGATGGTTCAAACTTTACTCCTGTTACTGAAACAGCTGAAGAAGAAACTTTTAATCAAATGGGTTCGTTTGAATTCCTAACTGTTAAAGACATGGAAAATAAAAGTAAACCATTCAAAGCAGATTACATTGGCTTTGGTTGGGTATTAATTAAAAAAGGAGTATTTGAAAAACTTGAGTATCCATGGTTTGCACCACGGATGCGCTATATGGAAAATGGTGTTCAGGACTTGTGTTCAGAAGATGTGGCGTTTTGTATTGACGCAAAAAATGCGGGATTTGAGGTCTGGGTAGATCCCAAATGCCGCGTTGGTCATGAGAAAACTCTAGTAATTTAGTTTAAAAGACAAATGAGCAAAGGCATCTTCAGTGAACCGTTCATAATTCAGGCATCTCATATTCTTTAGTGCTGTTGCAATAGTGTTTGAAAATAATTTCACTGGTATTTCCAGCCCAAGATGCCACTTGCGGTACTGGAATGCCCTCTTCAATCCAACGACTAATGGCAGTGTGACGACAGTCGTAGGGACGATATAAATGTGTAATTAATGCAGCCCGATGAAGAGGCTGTAATTTTTTACGGAAATAGCTTTGAAAAGCAAGCCTGTCCCAGGGAAAAATAAAACGATTATCCTGTGGTAATTGCTTAAGGATTTCTTGACACTTACTGTTTAATGGCACCCAGCGGCGCTTGTTGGTTTTGGTGCTGTCCTTGAGTCCGTGCGTCAGCGTGTAGTTTTGATGCACAAGAATTTTGTTGTCTTTGATGTCATCCCAAAACAGTGCTCGCACTTCCCCTGTTCGCATTCCTGTCTGAAGCATAAATTCCGCATACCAAGCCCAGTTGATGTTTTTGTAACTGAGCTTTGCCTCCAATGCAGCAAGCACAAGGCCCACTTCGTTGCGTGGAATAACAATGACCTCTTCATCCCGCTGAGGTGCTTTGGGCATTTTGAAGCTTGCCAGGGGATTCTTGTCAATGAAAGCAACATCCTCCTGTGCTGCCCAGCGGTACATTGCTTTGGTATACATGGCCACACGCCTGGAAGTAAGCACTGGCTTTTCCCCCAAGATCCAAATCATGATCTTGCGTGCGTCTTCAAAATCTTGGATGGGGCAGCGCCCCAGCCATTTAGTGACTTGACGGTAGTCGCTGGTAAGACTAGTGGGACAGAGGGAAATGCTACGTTCGTCAACAAATGACTGCCACACACCAGAAAGTGTGGACGCAGCAAGGTCTGTGCGATAAGATAAGCCCATCGGTCTAGATCAGTAGATCGGTCAGGGGTCAGGGTGTTGCCGCACCGCTGATCCACCTCTTTCATAGCACACTACGCGACCAGCTTGCTTTTGGGGAGCACCAGGGAAACTGCGTAGTGATTGGCACTACTGGACCCAATGGTTTACTTGCTCTAGGCTTTGCAGATGCTGGGTCCGCTTCACTGGAGTTTAGGACCACCAGCTATTCAAACCTTGCTCAAATCGTAGCCAGCAATCCTTCTAGCGATTCCGGCGAGATCACATTTAGAACTCGCACTGGAGGTAGTGCATTTGATCGTGCAAAAATCGACTCCAGCGGACGCTTGTTAGTTGGCACGTCTTCTAGCCCTACAACAGGACAAGGCCAGTACGCACGGATTGTTGCTCAGGGCTATAACGGTGATGCAACTGGTGGCGGCATCATTTCTATTCAGCGCGGCTCTGCTGCAACTGGATCAGGAAGTGCCATTGGTGAAATCTGCTTTGGAGACAACACTGGCGCAACGTTTGCAAAAATTGGTTGCGATGCTGATGCGACTGTTTCTTCTGCGAGTGACCTTCCAGGGAGATTAACGTTCTCGACTACCGCCGACGGGGCGAGTTCTCCGACGGAGCGGATGAGGATTACAAATGCTGGCCTTGTAGGCATAGGGACCAGTAGTCCTGTTGCGAACCTTGAAGTAAGCGGAAATCAACCACAGATACGGCTTAACACAACTACTCTTGGCTATTCGGGACTGATATTTTCAACTACCGGAACTAATGATGGAGGTATTTACTACTACGGAACTGATGACCGTATGGAGTTTTATACCGGCGATACATCTGGTAATCCTGAAATGGTCCTTACTGCCACAGGCCGTTTAGGAATTGGCACCACGAGCCCTGCGCATCAGTTACAACTTTCAACAGATTCCGCTGGCAAGCCATCTACAAATACTTGGACGATTGTCTCTGATGAGCGCATCAAGGAGGAGATTGAATTAGCTGATCTTGACATCTGCTATGAAGCTATTAAAAACATTCCGCTTAAGCGTTTTAAGTGGAAAGACGATGTTTATACTGAGCAACAGGTGCGCGACCGCCATAAACTTGGTTGGATTGCTCAAGACGTAGAAGCAGTGTTTCCAAAGTCTGTTGGCGTCTATGAGTTGAAATATAATCAAGTTTTTGAAGAAATAATTGTTCCTGTTGTTGAAGAAGAACTAGACAGTGATGGTAATGTAATTACACCTGCCCAGCCTGAACGCATCGAAAAAGGCGAGCTGATCAGCGAAGAAGTGATTGAAGATTGCCGAGACTTAAATGCAGACCAGCTTTACGCTGCTATGTACGGCGCAATTCAAAAACTGATTAGCAAGGTGGAAACTTTGGAAGCTGAAGTAGCAGCTCTCAAAGCCCAGTAGTCCCCTTCACTACTATGCCTGACACCGCCTGGGAAGAATATTGCGAAGCCAGTCTCGACTTGAGTAATCAAGATGATGTTGGCGATCCAGTGGAAGAACCTCTTGATTTAGATGTCGTATCTAACGAAGGGGACTACTCAATCCCAGCAGCAGTTAGCCGGGCTTCCAAGGTTTCAATCTTGGCAACAGCTTCCTGCAGTGCAGCCGTCAGCAGTGGCACAAGTTTGGATTTGTCTATGCCTTGGTAGATGGGATTGCCTTCGTCATCTACGGCATCCTTTTCCCCGTGAATTGCCTCGGGAACAATGTCCTGAACTTCGTGGGCGATGAAGCCATCAACCGTTTTGTCAGGGTCAGCGATAAAGTTGAAGCGGTGAGGCTTCAACTGTTGCAGACGGGTGATGCCGTTGATTAGAGGAGCTACATTTTCCTTTAGGCGATGGTCGGAAGATTCATTGTAAGCAGTTGAAGTGTTTGTAATGCTGATGTAGCCAACTGTTGCACCTTGGTGCTGAAAAGCAATTACGTCTGCTGATCCCGAAGATATGCTTGAAGTATGGTTCCATATTTGCCCAACTTTAATTCCCTGACCCCAGCTTTGGCAGCAAATAAGGGCGCCAAGATCAGTCGTAGTGCCGATAAGAATGTTACCATTATTTTTAATGATCATTCTTTCGGTCGGGTTAGATAAGCCATCTTTTGTAGTCGAGAACGTTAATGCGCTTGGAAGAGATGAACTACTCCAAGAACCGCCATCCCGCAAACCTTTAATCGTTGCGGCGGTTTTATGGGTGTTGTCCGAAAATGCAAGCTCGCCCAATACAGCCGTGGAGCCTGGGGAGGCACTACCAAGAGCGGCTCTAACAATGGCTCCGCCAGTAGAAGAGAAACTGTTTCCTTGGAAAATTGCAGTAGATGTATCACCAGCACTAGTCGTGCCAACTAACAAACGTCCCGATGTATCTACCCTGCATCGCTCAGTTGCTGCTATGCGGAAGATTAGAGGCTGGCTATCAACAGTGCCAATGGTTCCGTTATTGATGAACTGAAGACCACTAGTTCCAAGTGACCCAAGGGCTAATTGACCGCTAGTAACCTGAAGATTTCCGCTTCCAACGGTTAAAGATTCGCTAGGACTCGTAGTGCCAATCCCTAAACGTCCGCTGGTGTCGATGCGGGCGCGTTCAGTATCACCAACAAGAAACTGAATTGGAGCCGAAACCCTGGATCCTACTTTGTAAAGAGCATTTGTGTTGTCGTATTGAACGTAA
>Ga0194119_10004547_pt1 | contig 21356 bp, 22 predicted proteins | sample TA2MahC100mmetaG_FD_148620 | JGI IMG/M metagenome (GOLD analysis project Ga0194119, IMG submission 148620) | Freshwater microbial communities from Lake Tanganyika, Tanzania - TA2015018 Mahale Deep Cast 100m | ecosystem: Environmental > Aquatic > Freshwater > Lake | place: Tanzania: Lake...
GTGGGTTCAAATCCCACGCCCTCCGCCATAGAAAACTAGATAAATAGGCATCTGTGTGCCAACTCATAGGGGTTCGCCTAGAAAACCCTGAGAGGCAATAGGAAAATTGCGGAAGTCGATCAGGAGGCGTGCTTTGGCTACCGGAGTCTTTTCCAGCACAAGAGCGTCGATAAAAGAGCGCACACTTCGTAATGATAGTTGGTGGTTACAACCTGCAATTACTGTTGCAGTTCTTCTCTCATTTATTGTCTATGCAACATTCCGCGCCTTTGAGAAGAAGTATTACTTTGCTGAGCCACTAATTTCTCCGTTTTATTCGCCATGCCTTTCAACTGCTTGTATTGATGGCGCGGCGCACTTCGGAACTCCAATCGGAACAATAACTTTATTTGGAATGGTGATTTCACCCGCTCTATTTATTCTTATCTTCCCACTCGGATTTAGATTGACCTGTTATTACTATCGCAAGGCTTATTACCGCTCTTTTTGGATGTCACCACCAGCTTGCGCAGTTGCTGAACCGCATTCGAAGTACACCGGCGAAACACGAGCGCCACTCATTTTGCAAAATGGACACCGTTGGTTCTTTTATTTTGGTCTGATTTTCAACATCATTCTTACCTACGACGCGGTCATCGCTTTCAAAAACTCCGAAGGTGAGTGGGGACATATGAGCGTTGGAACGTTAGTGCTCCTGCTAAATGCAACGATGCTCTGGCTCTACTCTGCCTCATGCCATACCTGTCGCCACACTATTGGTGGCAGATTGCGTAATTTCTCAAAGCATCCAATCCGCTACAAGATGTGGACTTGGGTCTCGAGTTTAAATGAGCGGCATCCGGTTTATGCCTGGATTTCTCTCTTTGTCGTAGCGCTCACCGATCTCTACGTGCGGTTAGTTGCATCCGGATCGATCACGAATTTCTACTTCTTTTAGGCGACATCCATGACACAAGCGAGCACTGGAATCAAAGCGAGCGACATTAAATTCAGCCGTTACCGCTTTGATGTTGTTGTAATTGGTGCCGGCGGTGCTGGATTACGCGCGGCTGTAGAGGCGCGTCAAGCAGGACTTCGCGTAGCAATCATCTGTAAATCACTCTTTGGCAAAGCCCACACTGTTATGGCAGAAGGTGGCGCAGCAGCCGCAATGGGAAATGTGAATGAGAATGATGGTTGGAAAGTTCATTTCCGCGACACGATGCGCGGTGGAAAGTTCTTAAATAACTGGCGAATGGCCGAGCTGCACGCAAAGGAATCACCAGATCGAATTTGGGAGTTAGAGACTTGGGGCGCACTATTTGATCGCACCAAAGATGGACGTATCTCGCAGCGAAACTTTGGTGGGCATGAGTACCCCCGTTTAGCGCATGTTGGAGATCGCACCGGACTTGAGTTGATTCGCACGATGCAACAGAAGATTGTCGCTATGCAACAGAAGGATAAGAAGGAACATGGCGATGCCGAGAAATACATAAAGGTCTTCGCAGAGTTAACGATTACATCTATTCTTAAAGATGGAAATAAGGTCTCGGGTTGCTATGGATATTGGCGCGAGTCTGGCGATGAAGTTCTATTTGAAGCACCCGCAGTTGTACTTGCAACTGGTGGAATTGGTAAGTCTTTTAAAATCACTTCAAATTCTTGGGAGGGCACCGGCGATGGCCACGCGCTCGCGTTAAAAGCTGGTTCGGCGCTTGTTGATATGGAATTCGTTCAATTCCATCCAACTGGCATGGTTTGGCCACCATCGGTTCGCGGAATCCTTGTAACAGAATCCGTTCGCGGTGATGGCGGAGTGCTTACCAACAATAAAGGTGAGCGTTTTATGTTCAATTACATCCCTGAAGTATTCAAAGATAAATATGCCGATAACGAGGCTGAAGCAGATCGTTGGTACAAAGACCAAAACAACAATCGTCGCCCACCAGAATTACTTCCACGCGATGAAGTAGCGCGTGCAATCAATGCTGAAGTTAAAGCGGGGCGTGGGTCTGAGCATGGTGGCGTTTACCTAGATGTTTCAAAGCGCCTGCCGGCTGATGAGATAAAGAAGCGCTTGCCTTCAATGTGGCATCAATTTAAAGAGCTTGCCGACGTTGACATCACAGAACAAGCAATGGAAGTTGGACCTACCTGCCACTACGTAATGGGTGGCGTGAAAGTCGAACCAGATACTGCAGCTGCTTATGGCGTGCCTGGTTTGTTTGCTGCCGGAGAAGTTGCTGGCGGAATGCATGGTTCAAATCGTCTTGGTGGAAATTCACTCTCTGATCTACTTGTATTTGGTCGTAGAGCGGGAGCTGGCGCAGCTGAATATGTAAAGGGCTTGAAGGGCAAGACCCCAGAAGTTAGCGATAAGGAAATCGAAATAGCGCACGATCACATCAATGATCCCTTTAAGCGTGAGGGAAATGAAAATCCATACGCGCTCCAACAAGAGCTACAGAACATCACCCAGGATCTTGTGGGAATTATTCGAACCGAGAGTGAATTGAAGGAATCTCTAAAGAAGATTGAATCAATTCGTGAACGCTCCAAGAAAGTGAAAGTGGAAGGTGGAAAGGTATTCAACCCAGGCTTCCATCTAGCAATTGATTTGGAGAATATGTTGCTCGTATCCGAATCAATAGCTCGCTCTGCGTTAGAGCGGGAAGAATCTCGTGGAGGCCATACTCGCGACGATTATCCAAAGATGGATCCCGAGTGGCGCCAATACAACCACCTAACAACATGGAGTGGAAAGAAAGTTGAAATTGAATCTGAGAAGGCAAAGAATCTTCCAGATGAGCTGTTGGGACTATTTGAGATGGATGAGTTAAAGAAGTATTTCACCGAGAAGGAACTCACGAAAGGTGGGAAGTAAATGACCCGCAAAGTGAAGATGCGCATTTGGCGCGGCGATTCCAATAATGGTGATTTCAAAGATGTAGAGGTAGAAGCAAATGAGGGTGAAGTTGTCCTTGATGTAATCCACCGAGTTCAAGCAACTCAGATGTCAGATTTAGCTGTGCGCTGGAACTGCAAGGCCGGAAAGTGTGGATCCTGTTCGATGGAAATCAATGGAAAGCCTCGTCTTGCTTGCATGACTCGGATGAATTCATATTCAGATGACGAGACGATAACCGTGACTCCACTTCGCGCTTTCCCAGTCATTAGAGATCTGGTCACAGATGTCTCATTTAACTACAAGAAAGCTATGGAAGTGCCGGCATTTGAAGGCCCAGAAGATTTGAAGCCCGGCGAATACCGGATGCAACAGGTAGATGTTGAACGGAGCCAAGAGTTCCGTAAATGCATCGAGTGTTTCCTATGCCAAGACACATGCCATGTAATCCGCGATCATGAAGAGAATAAGAAGTCTTTCGCCGGTCCAAGATTCTTTATCCGCATTGCAGAGCTAGATATGCACCCACTAGATCGACTTCGTAACCGTAAAAAGAAAGCCCAAGAAGAGCATGGTCTTGGAATGTGCAACATCACCAAGTGTTGTACTGAAGTTTGCCCTGAACATATCAAGATCACCGACAACGCGATTATCCCTATGAAAGAGCGCGTGGTTGATGTCAAATACGATCCCGTTAGATGGTTGGGCTCAAAGATTCGTAAGCGCGAAGAGATTAACTAGTGTCATTAGTACTGCGCTGGGCAACTCTCGCTGGTGCATTCTGGGTTACGACTCTGATTGTTGATGGAATCCAGATAAAGGAAGGCGCTTGGAACTACTTTTGGGTAGCTGCTTTGTTTGGCTTGATAAATACGTTCATCGGTTCACTTTTGAAACTTTTCACATTACCTGCAGTAATTCTTACCTTTGGGCTCTTCGTATTTGTAATTAATGCGGCGATGTTGATGTTGACTGATGGCTGGAGTGATGTGATAACAATCGACTCATTCACATCTGCTCTCATTGGAAGTCTTTTGATAAGTATTTTCTCTGGAATTGCAAACAAGTTGATAAAGAGAGCGTGAAAAAGCTTCTTGTAATTGCAGCCGGGGGAGTCGCCGGCTCCTTGCTTCGGTATCTCTTTGGTGAGTCAATCTCAACTTATTCAATAACTATATTTATAGCGAACCTACTTGGTGTAGGCGTAGCTGGTGTAATAGCGCTGAGGGTTAAACCATCTGAACTAAGTCGCCTTTTTTGGATTCCAGGGTTTGCAGGGTCACTCACGACATTCTCATCTGTTGCTTTAATACATGCGCAACGGAGCGATCTTTTAGCAATTGCCTACTTCTACACGATGGTGGCTCTAAGCCTCCTACTTTTGTTAGCGATTAAGCCAAGAAGCGAAGAAGTGTCATGAGGCTAACTCTCTTTCTAATCGGAGCAGGTATCGGTGCTCCAACTCGATATGTGATTGATCAATTTTTCCGAGGGAACTACAAGTTCCCATTTGGCATTTTGATAGTTAATGCAGTTGGTTCATTCCTACTTGGATTAGTCGCGAAGCAAGACTCTGACCTAACGTTCCTACTTTTTGGCTTTTGTGGCGCGCTAACAACATGGTCTGCATTTGCGCTAGATCTCTTTGCAGAGCGCAGAGAGCGAAGCCTTTTTGCTGTGAATCTCTTTGGAAACTACCTAATCGGAGTGGCAGCGGCACTTCTCGGACTGTGGATTGCGGGATAATCGCCCAATGCGACGTTTAGCAGTAATTCTTGCTGGCGTACTTTTTCTTTCAGCTTGTGGAAACTCTGAACCAGTAGAAACAAATTATGTTTCGGTTCCATTGTCTTGCGCGGACACAAAGGTTCTAGCTGCCTTTCCTGAGAAGGTTCCAAATCCCAAGTATCTCCCCGCGGATTGGGAACCAGCAGAAGGCACTGATCTATTTGAAGCCTACAAAGTTGGCGGAATTGCCTGTAGTTATGGAATAGGTGAAGCAGAAGTTGGCGCAACAGTCATTTGGGCTCCAGATGATGGCAGCTTATTTAACGAGCTATCAAAGGGATGGAAAGACGCGGGATTACAAGAGATTGACCTTGCGGATATTGATGAAGAGAAAGCTTTTGTATTGACTGAAGGGATAGAGGGCAAGGGCGAGTATCACGTATGGAAAGTAAATGTTCTACAGGGTGGTTATTGGATTCAAGTTGGCGCGACATTTTTTGGCTCTATTGATGAAGCTATTCCTCTAGTAAAAGCGGCATACGAATCTCTTTTGTCTCCCGAGGAATCAGCAGCACAGAGCGTCCTCGGTTGCTACTTCACCGATGCCGAGTTCCAGCTTTCAATTCTAAACATCACAAATCACGAGCACACTAGCGTTGCCGGAAATCTAATTCTTAAACCGTTTCAAAAAGATATGGCAAAAGGAACATTTAGCGGCAATTACGAAAACGGAATCCTGCGCGCTATCTATACCTTCCAATCCGAAGGTATTGAATCGCAGCGAGAGATATTCTTGAAACGAGTTAAGAATGGATTCATACCTGGATATGGACCAGTAGAAGTAATTGATAACAAACTTGAGAGATTGCAACGACCGCTACAGCTTAAGTGGCAAGAGAAGGAAATCTTTAATCCAGGTGAGGAGTGCACAACCGTTTTGAAAGCACTCGAATGACAGGAAAAAGACTCATAATCCATCCCGGTTTTCACAAATCAGGTACTACAGCTCTACAGGAATCTCTATACAAAGAGAGGGATCTGCTCGCAGCCAACGGCGTTCTTTACCCTCATATGGGTAGAAAATCACACCACAGAGCAGCTTGGGCGATTTCAGAAAGAACTTGGGGCTGGGAGAAGCGAGGAGGTGAGAAGACATCAAAAAAATATTGGGAGAATCTAGTAAGGCGAATTAACACTGCCAAAGAAAACGCAGTCATTATAAGTAGCGAATTCTTCTCAGAGCTTGATGGCGAGAAAATTAGGAAAATCCGAAGCGATCTAAAAGGTCGTGAAATTGAAATTCTTCTTACCTTAAGGCCGCTGGCAAAACTACTACCTTCTTCTTATCAACAATATTTAAAGTATGGATTGAAGGTTAAGTACGAAGAGTGGCTTCATGAGATCTTTGAAAATCGGGAGAAGACCAAGGTTTCGCCATCTTTTTGGCGTCGCCACGAACACGGCAAAGTGATTGCTCGCTGGGTAGATATCTTTGGCAGCAGCAAAGTAACTCTCCTAATTGCCGATGAAGCAAAACCTGACTTTCTTTTCAATGAGGTCAACGACTTTCTTAAGTTGCCTAAAGGGACTCTTACCTCGGTACAAACTGGGAGTAATCGCTCTTTGAATATGGAAGAAATCTCACTCCTATTGGAGATTAACAAGCAGTTTCCTAAGGAACGTTCGTGGGATGAATATAAAGTTTTTATAAGGGATGGTTATGTTCGCCAGTTAACTGATTTTGTAGTCCCAGCCAATGACAAATCTCGATTACTTACTCCAGATTGGGCGGTTGAGAGAGCTAACAATATTGGGCGTGAAACGATAAGTGAACTTAAGAATTTAGGGGTTTCTATAATTGGAAATCTAGATTCTCTTGGTAGTGCGAGTGTTCCGATTGGGCAACCTGTTTATCCAGAGACAATAGATATCAAAACAGTAGCTTCGGCAATGCTTGCCTTTGACGAGAAGCGAGTCAATAAATTCCCAGCATCTTGGGTTCTGAAGAGTCTTAAAATGAGGATCATCAAACAAATTAAGTTACGTTCAAAACGTTTGGGTTAGTTCTTTCTCCACAACTCTGCTAACCAAGCCTCGATTTCATCAGGATGTCTTGGCATCGCATCACTTAGATTCTTAAAGCCATCCTTGGTAACGAGAACATCGTCTTCAATTCGAACACCAATTCCGCGGTACTCCGCTGGAAATAAAGTGTCATCGGGGTGGATGTAGAGCCCGGGTTCGACGGTGACAATCATTCCCTCTTCAAGAATTCCCTCGGTATAGGCTTCTTTGCGCGCTTGAGCGCAGTCATGAACATCCATTCCAAGCATGTGCCCGGTTCCATGCACAGTCCAACGGCGGTGTAAGCCAACATCTGGCTTTAAAGATTCTTCTGCCGATATCGGAAGAATTCCCATCTCTTCTAAACCATTTGCAATCACACCCATTGCTGCGTGATGGAAGTCCCTGAACTTTGCTCCTGGTTTAACGGCTTGCATACCAGCTTTCTGTGCTTCATAAACCAAGGTATAGATTTTCCGTTGAGCCGGTGTGAACTTCCCATTTATGGGAAGAGTTCTAGTTATATCGGCGGTATAAAGAGACTCGACTTCAACGCCAGCATCAATCAAAATCAAATCACCATTCTTCAACTCACCATCATTCTTTATCCAGTGAAGTATGCATGCGTGAGAACCAGAAGCAACGATGCTGTCATAGCCAAGATCATTTCCTTCATACCTTGCTCGAGTAAAGAAAGCTCCTTCAATTAATCTCTCTCCGCGCTTCTTCCCAACAGCACTTGGAATTGCCTTAATCATGTCTTCAAAACCACGATGGGTCGCATCGACCGCTCTCTGCATTTCATCAATTTCAAATTTGTCTTTAATTAGACGTGCTTCGGAAAGCCAGGTGACAAACTCTTTATTAGCCTCACTTTCTGGCAGGAATTCATCAATGAAGGAATCTTGTTCACGTACAACCAGTGAATCTTTAGTAACTGAGAGAAAATCCTCTAGATCATCTATATGTCTTACCTCTATATCGTAAGCAAATTCAGTCTCTTCTAAAGTCATCCTTCGGCCAATCCAAAACTCACCATGTTTAGGATTTCTATAAAACTCATCGCTGTTTTCACGCACTGATCTCGGGTGAATGAATAAAAGTGAATCATGTCCATTGGGGGTAGGTTCCATAACCAAGACAGAATCAGGAACCGCATCGGTTCCATTAATTCCCGTCAACCATGAGTAAGCAGAATAAGGTCTAAATCTGTAATCAGAATCGTTGCTCCGCACTTTGAAATTACCCGCTGGAATTATCAATCTCTTTCCAGGAAATGCCTTCGAAAGGCTCTCACGTCTTTTAACTGCAAAAGGAGTAGCTGGACTCTTCTTTAGTCCTTCTAAAGGTGAAGGCGCCCAACCTTGTTCCATGAACTTCTTGAGTGGTTCAGGCGTGGGAATATCGTGCGTGCGTAAGTTGGACTTCTTACTCTTCTTTTCGCACTTATTAAATGTCACACCCGAAGAATACCCCGGGCAAGACCATTTGCTAAGTAAAGGTAAACTCCGCTTCTAATTGGAGACGTCGCATAGCCCGGTCTAGTGCGCCTCACTGCTAATGAGGTTTTCCTGAAAGGGAATCGGAGGTTCAAATCCTCTCGTCTCCGCCGGTAAGAAATCGATAAGAATGAATGGGAATGGCTCCGATAGGTGAGGTCATGCTTCGAGAGATTGAAGAGATTCCCCAAGTCCTGGAGAGAATCACCAATAGCTTTGATGCGGATGCAAGAGCGAAGACGCTACTAACGGAAAACGATTTTGATTCAGTATTCATTCTAGCTTGAGGGACTTCTGATAACGCTGCTCACTTTCTGAAGTACTTGATTGAAACCAAGCTAGGCCTTGCTTGCGGGTTAGCTTCGCCATCGGCGGCAACTCACTACCCTGCGAAATTGCTTTATGCAAAGACGCTGGTCATTGCAATTAGTCAAAGTGGTCAATCAATTGACTTGGTTTTATTTGCAAAGGCTGCAAAAGCTGGCGAAGGATTTTTACCTTCGATGACCAATGACATTGATTCATCTTTAGCAAAGTTGGCAGAGCATCACATTCCAATCTTGGCTGGTCCGGAATTAGCAGTTCCTGCTACTAAGTCATATGTGGGGCAATTTATGATTTCCTACTTATTGGTTCAATCCTGGATTGAAGCGGAGCCAAGTTCGAAAGTTATTATCGCCAGAGCGAAAGATATATTAGCGGAACAGGATCTATGTATTGAATTTGAAGAAGAGTTAAATAGGGAATTCTCTGGGCGTCGACGGGATGTAGAATTCCGCGTAATTGGAGACGTCGCATAGCCCGGTCTAGTGCGCCTCACTTGATGAGGTTTCAGTTGGAGCTGATTCAGTCGCTTCGCTAACTACTTCTTCTGCGACCTTCTCACTCATTACTTCTCTTCGTCGACGATTTCAGCATCTTCAACGCCATCTTCCTTAGGTGGCTGAGATGATGCCTGTGCGGCGTTGGCAGCGTAGAGAGCGGGGCTATCTTGGCGGGGTAGTCTCAGGAAAATGTGGGTGGAATACTTCTCTTGCGCTCTTGACTCAGCTTCAAAGATTGTAGACACTAGGTAACGTAACTGTAATCGATTACAGTTTAATGGAGGAAATGAGTGTCGAATAAGGCAACGATTGGCCTTGTTGCACAGAGAGCCGGCCTCTCTGTTGCCTCTGTTTCTCGCGTAATAAATGGAGCATTGGTTCGGCCAGAGACAGTCAAAAGAGTCAGAGCGGCAATTGAGGAATTGGCATATCAACCAAATTCAGCTGCCCGTGCACTAAAGGTGCGAGTATCCGAACAAATTTGTCTCTCTTTTGCTGATGTTGGAAATCCCGTCTATCTGTCACTCACTCGAGGAATTAGTCGAGTCTTTCGAGATTCCAAATATCGACTGATCCTGTCCACATCAGTTAGTAATGAATCGGAAATTGAACGCCATCTTTTGGGACTTGGAAGTGGTTACGCAGATGGGTTGATCATCTCGCCAATTGTTTCCAACGAGAAAATTATTAAACTTCTCCAAGGCCTAAAGGTTCCCACTGTGTTGATAGGAACACTCCCTCCTGGTGTAGAGATTGATAATGTCAGCATTGATTCTGCTCAAGGCATTGAACTTGCAGTAGTGCACCTAAGAGAATCGGGTCGCAAGAGAGTAGCTTTTATAAATGGGCCCATGAGTACAAATCCAGGTAAACGTCGATACCAAGGATTCCTTAAAGCAATGAAAAAAAACAAATTTGAGCTCCTCGATGACTCAATTATCTTTTTATCTGACTTCACAAGTCAGGCAGCGATAGACGGCATAAAAAGTGCGGAAAGAATAAAGAAATTTGACGCAATTATTTGTGCAAATGATTTAATAGCAGCGGGCGTTATGCGTTTACTATTGAATGATAATATAGAGGTTGGTCCTGAAGTTGCTGTTGTAGGAATGGATAACACTGAGTTAGGGCAGATTATGTATCCATCTCTGACAAGTATTGATCTTCGATCTGAGCAACGCGGTGAAATGGCAGCTACATTGCTACTAGAAAGAATGAGTAATTCAAGCCTTCCTCCAAAGAAGGTAGTTACAAAACCTAGCATTGTTATCCGGGATTCGAGTCGGAAATGAAATTAAAAGTGCGAGGCAAGAGTCGAGTGAAACTCTATAATCGAGGTGCCTGGCTCTTTACAATCCCAGCATTTATTCCCTTGTTTCTTCTTAGCATTGTTCCACTTGCTAGAGCAGTTTGGACGGGCTTTACAGATTTACAAGCGGGGCTCGGGTTTGAACCTAAATTCATTGGATTTGAGAATTTTCGCCGACTAGCTGGGGATATATTCTTTTGGGATTCATTTCAAATAGGAGCGCTTTGGGCATCAGCAGTTACAACACTCTCTCTAATACTTGGATTTGGATTGGCACTTTTACTTAATCAGAATCTAAGGTTTTTAGGATTAATGAGAGTTCTCTCTTTGATTCCATGGGCTATGCCACCAGTAATTGTGGCAATCATGTGGCAAATACTTCTAAATCCAGGTATTGGACCAGTTGATTCAATATTACGGTTCTTCAAGTTCCCATTCGCAGAGAAAAACCTACTTGGCGATTTCGAAACAGCCTTCCCAACAGTCGTTGTAATTGGTGCCTGGATCGGAATGCCAATAATCACAGTATCAATTCTTGCCGCGCTTCAAGGAATTCCACAGGAAGTTATCGAATCTGCGAAGATAGATGGTGCAAATGCTTGGAATCGGTTTCGTTACGTGACTCTTCCAGCGGTACGATCCATCACAACTGCTTTAGTTGCATTAAATATTATTTGGAATTTCAATTCATTTGGACTGGTGTTTGTCTTGACCGCCGGAGGACCTGGAGGCAAGACTTACTTGCCGGCGCTATTTGTCTACAATGAATCTTTTAAGTATGGCAATTTTGGTTATGCAGCTGCAATGGGAATTGTCATGACTGTTACCGTGATGTTAATGCTTATAGTTTATTTAAAGGCTAGATCTCGACAGGATGAAAAATAATGGCTATTGAGAAGAAGCTCAGCTTTGGTATCGCTATTCAGTATTTGATTGTGCTGTTATATCTCTTCTTTCTAGGGTTTCCCTTTCTTTGGATGTTCATAACCTCTTTTAAGACACCTATCGAGCTACTTGAGCTGGATCAGTCACTAATTCCTGAAAGTTTTTATATTCAAAATTACATTGATATTCTAGAGAAACGAGGATTAGTAAGATCTGCTGCAAACAGTGCAATAGTTGCAATTGGATCTACAGTCCTAACCATGTTGGTTGCGATACCTGCAGGTTATGCCATGGCACGATTAAAGGCATTTTATGCGAAGGCTACTACGGGCTGGATCCTCTTTAGCCAAGTATTTCCACTTTCATTAGTGATTATTCCGCTTTTTCTTGCGATTAGAACACTGGGGCTTCTGGATTCATTGCAAGGATTAATCCTTGTTTATGTTGTGGCTAACCTACCTTTTGCATTATGGATGTTGCGCGGTTATGTGGCAAATATTCCTGTTGACCTTGAGGAAGCGGGAGCAATAGATGGCGCCTCGATGTTTCAAATTTTGAAGACAATCGTTATTCCCCTACTTGCTCCAGGAATAGTAGCTACTTCACTGTTCACTCTATTGAATTCTTGGAATGAGTTCTTCTTTGCATTAGTTTTGATCCAAACCCCAGAAAATGAAACTTTGCCACTCACGCTTGCACGTTTCGTCGGCTCAGAGGGTCAAGTACTTCTTGGCCCCCTAGCGGCGGGTGCTTTCCTTGCAACGATTCCATCACTTGTCGTCTTTGGAATCATACAACGCAGAATTTCCAGTGGTCTATTAGCCGGAGCAGTGAAAGGTTGATGGACTGATGGAAATAAAAACAACTACTAAGGAAGGAAAAATAATGAACCCTCGTTCGACTACGAAGTATCGTAAGCGAGCATCGATTCTTTCTGTCTTTGCACTTGTGGTGTCGCTCCTCGGAGCCACGCTTTCTGTGCCAGCAAAAGCTGCAGGAGTCGAGTTGACCTATTGGTCATTCCACTATCTCAAGGCCACAACTGAGGCCACAGAGAAGATTGTGGCCAACTGGAATAAGGAGAACCCAAATGTTAAGGTCAAGATTGTCTATGTCGATGTAAATAATTACCTAGATAAGCTGACTACATCATTTGCTGGGGGAACCGCACCTGACATCTTTACCAGTGAAGCGGCATCTATTGTTGCTTATTCAAAGGGTGGCTACCTTGCGGATTTAACTCGCGAAATGTCAAAGTTGAAGCCAACAATGCCTGCAGGGCTATGGAAAATAAGTAGTTATGGTGGCCGACTATATGGCGTGCCCATGATGACTCAGACTTATACCCCATTTGCAAACGTTGATAAATTCAAAAAAGCAGGGGTTGAGATTCCTAAGAGCACAATGACTTGGGATGAACTACGTACCCTTGCCAAAAAGCTCACTACACCCTCTGAATATGGCTTAGCCTGGGCCCTTCGTCAGCCTGCTGCTCTATTTATGATTATGAGCACAAACTTCGGTGGAACTTACTTCCGTGGCCTTTCATCTTCAGGCGGCGCAAGTTTGAGTATCACCAATAAAGAACTTGAGGTGCCTACACGTATTCACCAGATGATTTATGAGGATAAGTCCATTGATCCTGCATCAATCGTGCTAGGTGGTGGCGCAAATATCGCTCCATTCATTGCTGGAAAGACGGCAATCCTGATGGGCGCAAGCTATATTGCATCTGACCTTGATGTCGCGGCAAAAGAGAAGGGTTTTAACTGGACAGCGTTACCACTTCCAACTGGAAGCGTTTCTAATCAACAGGGCGCTAATCCACAGACACTTTCAGTTTCTTCTCAAAGCAAATACAAGAAAGAATCAGCAGCTTTCATTCGCTATATGATGCAAGAAGACAATCTCACTTCTATGGCATTGGCCGAAGCACTTATTCCCTCTACGACTGGCTCAGCCAAAAAAGCTCTAGAAATCAAGAAGAGCAGCCCCGGTTGGACCCAGATATTAAACGATGCCGGGGCACTTACTGTTGCTCCTTTCGTTCTGGTTCCTGCTTACCAGAAGTGGAAGGATGTCGTTGCTCAGCCAACTTGGCAGCAATGGGTCCAAGGAAAGATAACCCGAACCGAGATGATTAAGAGGCTTAACGATGGCTGGAAGGCCATCCGCTAGCTGATGTCATCAGAGAGGAATCTTTTCTGAGTTAACGAGGGGTTACTCAAGGGTTGTTCTTTCGGTGACGGAAGGGCAACCCTTGATGTAGCGGTGTCTTGAATCTTTACCCAAACAAACGATAAGGAGTGGAAATGACAGCGCTAGAGCAAGGTGCCGTTGGAGCACTAACAGGTGCGGCAATTGGTGATGCGCTCGGCGGTGCAACAGAGGGATATTCGTCGGAACAAATCCAGAGTCGGTACGGGGGATTTGTAGAAGGGATTGTTTCTCCTTTTAACCCCGACTGGCAAAATGCACGCCCCGTATCCCCTTTTCACAAAGGGGATGGCCATATAACTGATGATTCATTGATGACAGAATCCTTGGTGAGTGTCTATTCGCAAGTGGTGGACCATCTTGATGCATTTACTTTTGCTCGATACATCATTCCTGAACTGATCGAGAAGAAACGCTGGATTCCTGAATTACACCAAGAAACTCTTTTGATCCATCGAGTTTTTCACGCCGAGAAATGGTTAGTCCATAAGTTACATCACTCTCATGCTGATCCCCGTGAAGCGGGAGTAGGAAATATGGTGAATTGCGGAGCTTCAATGTATATGGCTCCCGTGGGTATTGTTAATGCCGGTGACCCATTAGCAGCTTACAAAGAGGCTATTGAAATTTCTGGTGCACATCAATCCAGCTTTGGACGCGAAGCTGCTGGAGTGTTCGCTGCTGCAGTTGCTGCCGCTATGAATCCACGAAGTACCATTGATGAAATTCTAGAGATCAGCGTTGAAGTTGCGCATGATGGAACAAAGAGTGCCATTCAAGCAGTTCTAAAGGCTGCGAGTGAAATAGATGATTGGAGGGCAAGTCTTAAGAAACTACGCTCATCAATCGCCCCATATGATTCAATGGCGGAGTCTTACCGAGAGCCGGGGCCTGATGCAAGAAAACCTTCCAGACTAAAATCGATTGAAGAGCTACCAGTAGCGCTTGCCCTATTGAAAATTACCAAAGGTAATATTAAAGAAGGAATTCTAGCTGCAACAAATTATGGTCGCGATTCAGACTCCATTGCCACAATGATAGGTGCTATTTCGGGTGCAAAAAACGGAAGAAATTCCATACCAAGTGAATGGCTCGAAACAGTGGAGCGCGAAAGCAGGCGAGATTTCCTTGCTCTTGGAAAGAGAATGTCTGACGTAGCTCGCGAGATTCAGACTAAGGATTTGGAACGAGAGAAAATAATTTCATATGCACGCGAGGGTATATTTTCAAATCAACCAAGTTATTCTTCCAAATGACGTCCATTCTTGAGCGCGCACAAGGTGCGATGGCTGGGTTAGCCGTAGGAGATGCTCTAGGCAGGCCTGTAGAAGGAATGTCTGCAGAACAGATCAGGAATACATATGGTTCGGTATCGGATTTTGTAAACATAACCCCAGGGGGAAGTGACGATACAGAATATGCACTATTGACCGGAAGCGCTCTCCTTAAATTTGGTACAGGAATCTCATCAGATGATTTTGCCAATTTTTGGTTAGAAAAAGTTTGTTCGCAAATAGGTTCTTTTGCGGGCGCTGGATTCTCAGAGATGAACGCCATTGCAAATCTTCGTAAAGGACTTCGCCCTCCTCAAAGCGGGCAACACAATCACTCATGGAGTGATGGATTAGCAATGAGAGTCGCGCCGATAGGGGTCATTGCTCAGGGCAATTTCGATCTAACAAAATCAATAACAACAGCAGATGGCATGGTCAGTCACGCAGGCGAGGGAATTCACTCGGGCGTTGTAATAGCAGTGGCAGTCTCCTCGGCTATGACAGGTAAAAGCGCAGACGAAGTATTTAAAGACTCAATCTCCTTGATACCGAAAGATTCCTGGACTTACCGCGCCATGCAAGAGGTACAGGAGATTGTAAATTCTCAAAGAAAGAAGCCTGTACATGAAATTGCAGATCATCTTTTAGCCAGAGTGGCGGTTACCGATTACTTTTATGCAGATCTCGCTCCTGAAGCAGTTTCTCTAGCAATGGCCTCAATACTTTACGGCGAAGGCGATTTTGCAAAGACACTTCTTTTTGCTGTAAATCTAGGTCGGGATGCGGACACAATTGCAGCAATGGCTGGCGCAGTTGTCGGGACGATGGCTGGATATTCTGAAATTCCAAGTAACTGGAAGGGCGCTGTCACAACCGTTGGGGGAACCTGTCTCGAGTTCGCAAAAGGCCTAAACCCCTATGACATGGCTGGAGAACTCTTGAAAGTGTCGCCATGACATTGATGTTGGAAGAACGTTTAGCTGGGCTAGTTTATGGCCTTGCCCTGGGCGAGGGAACAGCCCTACCTTCTGCAATACATCGATTATCGATTTTGGCACCAAAGAGAGTTTTGCGAATGAGAACGTTAGGTGAATATGCTGATAATCAAAAACAGACTACTCGCCCTTTTCCTTACACGCATGCTCAAGCAAGTCACTTGCTTAACCCAAGCCCATCTGATGCTACAGAGTGGTTCGCTTTTGTTGCTGACTATATGCTGTCAAACCAAGAGTCATTAGCTGCGTGGCAAGCGTTAGCAAAGCAATCATCAGATATCCGGGCTAGAACTGGGACAAAGATTGCCTTGCGGAATCTTCTAGAGGGCAAGAATCCACCTGCATCTGGCCATGATAATCCTCATTATTTTGACGACATTGCGATGATCAGGGCACTTGCGATTGCGGCAGTACATGGTCGCGATAGAGATGTTCTAAATAATAAAGTTTTGGCAGATTCCTCTATCACCCATGGTGAAGACGGAGTCTTTTGTGCGCTGGCAGTTGCTTATTTGATGGCCTCGCTGTTAGAGGGCGAGAGCATCCCCCAAGCTATTGCGGGTGCGCTTCAACAAATTCCTGATAGCTCTTGGTCCAATTATCTTATTAGCTCGATGATTCAAAAATCCGCTGGAGTGAAAGAGACTTTAGTTAGATATTCAATTTTAGAGAGTAGCGAAATTGAAAATATATATGCATATCCAATTTCAGCACCAGAAACACTGGGCCTTCTGCTTTCTCATCTTCAAAATTGTTCTGACCCAAATGAGCTGATGTTCTCGGGCTTGCTTCATAAACGAAAACTTGATTCCTTACCCGCTCTGATGGGAGCGGTTGCTGGGGCACGCTTTGGAATATCTTGGATTCCTGCAGAATTTAGGAGCGATTCGCTCCAGCTAGATGGAGTTAGTATTCCTAAGCTAAAAGCAATGACGCTTGGTAGCCTGGTTTCTCGGTTATCTAAGGACAGCTAATGGCAGCCCTTTCGGGATTGCGTGTCTTAGATTGTGCCACTCTCTTTGCTGGCCCAACTGCTTCTCTCATGCTTGGAGATTTTGGTGCCGATGTAATCAAAATTGAGCATCCCGAAAAAGGTGATCCGGTCCGCCAGCACGGATATAAAAAGAAGGACCTATCCCTTTGGTGGCTATATCTATCTAGAAATAAGAAGAGTCTTGCTCTAGATCTAAGCAAACCTCGTGGTTCAGAGATAGCAAAGAAACTAGTAACTCAATCAGATGTTCTTATTGAAAACTTTCGCCCTGGAACATTGGAGAAGTGGGGTTTAGGTCCAGAGGCTTTATTTGAGATTAATCCCCGCCTTGTAATTGCACGCGTTACAGGCTTTGGACAATCAGGTCCTTATAAATCCAGACCAGGATTTGGCACTTTAGCTGAGGCCATGAGCGGGTTTGCTGATCTGACAGGTTTACCGGAAGGACCTCCAACTTTGCCCGCATTTGGTCTTGCAGATGCAATTGCAGGCATAGCAACTGCGCAAGCCATAATGACCGCACTTTTCGCCTTGAACAACTCAAAATCAGAGAGTTTTGGCAAAGGACAAGTCATTGATACTTCACTTATAGAACCGATTATGGCAACCCTAGGTCCCCAGGCATTAATCTTTGATCAAATGGGCTTAAAGCAGCAACGTATGGGAAATCGCACTGCAAACAACGCACCACGCAATACTTATCAAACGAGGGATAAGAAATGGGTTGCAATTTCTACTTCAGCTCCTTCAATCGCGGCTCGAGTCATGACTCTAGTTGGGCACCCTGAGGTGATTGAAAAACCATGGTTCAATGAAGGCAGAACCCGGGTTGAACATGCCGATGAGCTTGATTTATATGTTTCAGAGTGGATTGCTCAACGTGATTGCCGTGAGGTCATAAGCGCCTTCAATGAAGCTGAAGCAGCCGTAGCTCCAATTTATGATATTGAAGACATAATTTCTGATGCTCAGATTCAGGCGAGAGATACAATTACGCAAGTTGAAGACAATCACCTTGGAATAGTTCGAATGCAGAATGTTATGTATAAATTATCAAAAACACCGGGGGAGATACGTTTCACAGGGCGCCCAAAAGGTGCAGACACTCGGACAATTCTCATGGAATTGCTTGCCTATCAAGAATCTGAAATCCTTAACTTACATAAGGAGAACGTGATTTTCGATGCTAGCGCGTAGCTATCTATATGTCCCTGGTGACAATTCTAAACTCCTCATCAAGGCTGAGGACTCCAGTGCAGATGCTCTAATCCTTGATCTGGAAGATAGTGTCAAGCCAGATAGAAAGACGGTGGCTGAAGATTTAGTTAGAAGATTTCTAATGCAGACAAAAAAAGACCAGGTCCAGATACGTATTGAACCCACCCGACTAGGGGCTTTAGGTGATCTTGTAAATCATGAAAGAGTCTCCAAGATTGTTTTACCAAAAGTGGCGTCAGTAAAGGAGATAGAGGAATTCAATAAGATAAATGAATCTAATAAACCACTTCGCATTTTGATTGAGAGTCCACAAGCACTTGAGAGGATTAGTGCAATTGCTCAAGCCAAGAATGTTCGGTCTCTTGGAATCGGAGAGTTAGATTTTTTCTCGGGCATTTCACTATCTAAGGAGGTCCATAGTGATTTGAAGTCGGCAATACGGAGCAAGTTGGTTTTGACCTCAGCCGCCTATGACTTAAATCCACCGGTAGCACCGGTTTCTACAAACTATAAAGATTCCAGCACTTTTAGCAACGAGTCCCAGGAATTCTTAACTTGGGGTTACTGGGGAAGGGCATGTATTCATCCTGCACAGGTTGAGATAGCAAATGAAGTCTTCTGTATTTCCCCAGAGTTACTTAGTGAAGCCAGGGAAGTTCTTGAATTACTAAATAATTCAAAACAGGGAGCAACTACAGACAAAGAAGGGAAAATGATTGACCTAGCTCACATTAGGTGGGCAAGGCGAATCTTGGAGCTTTAGATCCGAGGAGTATTTTTAAGTAGAGGCAAAGGGCATATAAAATGGGTGTCTAGTCCTTGTTTAACACAAACTCGATTGAGTTATCCACCGGTGCATCTAGTCTATTTCTAAGCGCAAAGGCAATACAAAGAACGGGAAGCATTGTCATCAAAGCACATCCAGCAATAGTTTGCCTTATTCCAAATACTTCACTACCCCATCCAATAATCGGAGTGGCCAATGGAGCACCTGCAATAAAGACAAATTGATAGATTCCTAGCACTTGGCCTCGAATACGTTGGTCTGTGGTTAACTGCGTGGAGGAGTTGGCGGCAATCACGGTAGTCAGTGCTGCTGCACCAACAAAAGGAAGTATTGTTGCGAAAGATTCAAAGGTTTGTAAAAATGAGGAAGCTAAAAGAAGAAAAGAGAATACGACTGAGGAAAAAATTACGAATTTCGTTGATTGAAAACGTTCGAATTGGGAAGAAATAAGTGCTGCCAAGAAAGTTCCGATTGCTAAACAAGTTCCAAGAAATCCAAAATAAGCTGATCCGAGCCCAAACTCTTTTGTGGTCATTAATATGTTGAAGATCTCAAAATGGAGACCAAATGCCCCCATAAAGAAGCAGACCGACATAATGACATACAAGTCAGGCCTGGACTTCACATAGCGCAAAGCTTTGCCTAGTGTTTGTTCAACTTCATGCATATCTTTTATGAAAAGTTCAGACTCTCTTATCTTTAACATTGCAATCAGGACAAAGAGAAATGAGATTCCGTTAATGGCAATGGCGGGTCCTGTTCCAAGAGTTGCAATCAGAGTTCCAGAAATAGCTGGCCCTAGCACTCGTCCAAGATTGAAGCTCGTGGAATTAAGACTTATTGCATTAGCAAGATCACTTGATCCAACTAGTTCACCTACAAAACTTTGCCTAACTGGTTTATCAATTCCATCAATTAAACCTTGTAAGAAAGCTAGAAACATAACATGCCAAATTCGAACAATTTCGGTAATAATCAACATTCCAAGTAGTACATTCACTAAAAACGCAAAACTGTTAGTAATCACTAATACATTACGTTTATTAAATCTATCGGCGATATAGCCACCGATCAAGATAACCAATAAAAATGGGATGAATTGGAGGGCAGCGAGAATGCCAAGATATGTTCCACTATTGGTTAATTGGATTACTATCCAGGCTTGCGCAACTCGCCCCACCCAAAAGCCAAGGTTCGAGATTAAATTTGCAGCAAAGGAAATACGATAGTTTCGATGAGAGAAAGCTCGCCAATTATTTCTAATCTTATTCAACGACCCAAGCCTTTAGGGAGTCATTCATATCTGAAGCCTACTTAGGAGCTAATAAATCTGAAAGGCAATCTAATTTCATCCAGATCAGCAGGAGGTGGAAAGTCTTGACTTCTCTAGTAGTTTCCTATGTTGGAAAGACTCACTTTTCAGGGGTGAGATACTTAGGGTAAATGAAAGCAAAAACCAAGAACGGTTTTCTGCCAAATATATACCAACGCTGCGGCCTGGAGTTTGAATGGCGGAAGAAGTGGGCAGCAGAGATAGCCGAATCTGCTGGACGCCGTATGACTGAACTTGGGAAGAAAGGGCGGGTAGAGCTTGTAGAACCTGACTTCATCTTTGCCTGCGATAAGTGGCTTTGTCAGATTTGTTTCCGCCCGATTCCGAAATTTGTTTCCTCGCCCTATGACCCTCAAAGAGCGACTATTGACCATAGGTTGCCACTTGCCGCTGGAGGAAGTCACACTTATGCAAATCTTCAATCGCCCCATCTTGGATGTAATTCATCTAAAGGTGCACGACCACAGCCACCTACATAAAAGTAGTTGCAAGATATAAGAAGAAATGACAGACCTAATCTGGAGTTGCCCTAAGTGCGGTGGAAGTGATGACCGAATGGAGGCGGTACCTGGCACTCGTCAGTTCTGGCTATTTGGTAAGTGCAAGACTAAGTTGATAGCTATCTGCATTGATTGCTGGACGGAGATGGGTTTCGTAGGAACTCTCTAGTTTTTGCCCATGTTTTGCCCATCAACAAGGTGAAATTGGGGGAATTCGTTCGTTCTACGAAGGCGTTAGAATATGTAAACAAAGGGAGATGGCACCTGGGTGGTATGTAGGCGCCTCACTGCTAATGAGGTTTTCCCGAGAGGGAATCGGAGGTTCAAATCCTATCGTCTCCGCTTCAAAGAGTTAGTAAGGAGCTTACGTCATCACTAGATCACCTGTGCTTAACAAGGGTGGCTCTATATGAGCATCGATGGCTTGTCTATCTGTGCGATAGACCGTTGTAAGAATTTCCACGTTCCGGTACTTGATGGGGAATGGTGGATACATAGATGCCAACTTTGGAGTTGACCAGATAATTTCAAAATTAGTAACCAAGTATCAAATCTTCTCTGCGATTACTTTTCCAGGGTTAAGGATCCAATTTGGATCGAGGGTTTGCTTTATCTCCTTCATGAGCTCGACTGCGCTCTCACCGGTTTCCTCGACCAGTAACTCAATCTTTCCCATGCCAATCCCATGTTCGCCGGTACAAGTTCCCCCCATTTCGATGATTCTCGAGGCCATTTCATGTGTGACTTCCCTTATCTCATCATGTTCGGCGTGATTTGAGGGATCATTAATTATCATGCAGTGAAAGTTGCCATCTGCCACATGGCCAAAAATGCTAAACGGA
>Ga0194119_10004559_pt1 | contig 21328 bp, 17 predicted proteins | sample TA2MahC100mmetaG_FD_148620 | JGI IMG/M metagenome (GOLD analysis project Ga0194119, IMG submission 148620) | Freshwater microbial communities from Lake Tanganyika, Tanzania - TA2015018 Mahale Deep Cast 100m | ecosystem: Environmental > Aquatic > Freshwater > Lake | place: Tanzania: Lake...
GCAGAAAATCGACCTGCCCCATCAACATGAAACACTCGAGAACCTCGGGTGCTGCGCGTATGGCCTCTTCGAAGTTGTGTAGCGAGTCGGGCTGGTCGCGACTGAAACGCACCTCGACGAACACCTCGAGGTTGAGACCAAGCTTGCGCCGATCAAGCACCGCCACCTGCTCCTTGATCACCCCGAGTTTCTCGAGTCGCTGCACCCGACGCCAGCAGGGCGAGGCAGAAAGACCCACGGCTGCCGCCAATTTGGCGAGCGGCTGCACCCCCTCGCGCTGTAGCAAAGACAGCAAAGTTTGGTCTATCTGATCGAATTCGGAGCGCAATTTTTTTCTCTTAAAGAGATATAAAAATTGATTTTATTGCTAATAACGAGACTTACACAAGATCCGCTGCTGACGATCGAGTATTGACAGCAAACATTTTGTTATAGGACAACCCTGCTTCGGACCCGTAGATTGCGCCCAACACTTTATCCACGCGAGGGACTCCCGATGCCTGCCAACCGAGCTCATTCAACTCATTCAACCGTTCGACGAGTCATTGCTTCGATCCTGCTCGCGCAGGGGGCGGTCGGCGTCGCACACGCTCAAACCGCCCTACTCGAAGAGATCGTCGTTACAGCGCAAAAGCGTGCTGAGAGTTTGCAGAACACCCCGATCGCCATCTCCGCCGTGACGGGCGATGCCATCGAAAAACTCAACATCGATGACATCGGCGCCATTGCCGCAGCCAACCCCTCTCTCGTCTACAGCGAAGCGGGTGGCGAGGCACAGCTCTACATTCGCGGCATCGGCAGCAACATTTTTAGTATCGGCGTCGATCAAAGCGTCGCGACACACATCGATGGCGTCTACACCGGCCGCGCCAACATGGGGCTCACGCAGTTTCTCGATATCGATCGCGTCGAAATCCTGCGCGGCCCGCAGGGCACACTTTATGGCCGCAATGCCACGGGCGGCGCCATCAATATCATCTCGCGCGCACCCACGGATGATTTCGAGGGTTACGTGTCAGGCCTCGTCGGCAGCTTCGATCGCGTTGACGTTCGCGGCGCCGTCTCAGGGCCTATTGCGGAAAATCTTTCCGGTCGCATTGCGGTTCGGCGCCTGAAAGATGACGGCTACACCAAAGATCTGGACCCGCGCGGCGCCAACAAGATCGATGACAACGATCTGACCGCCATTCGCGGCTCGCTACGCTGGCAGGCTGACGGTCTCACGGCAACCTTGATCGCCGAACACAGCGAATTCGAAAACGGCAACACCAGTATTTTCCCGATCGATAACACTGGCCTCGCCGAAAGCTTCGGTGCACGAGCAAATCGCGATATCCGCAAGACTTACAACAACACGCCGAGTTTTCACAAATGGAACACCAGCGGCTTGACAGGCAATATTGATTGGGCGGTCAGCGATTCGACCAACCTCAATCTCACTCTCGGCTATCGCGATTGGGACAGCGACTTTCTCTTCAACACCGACGGCACGGAAATCGAGATCACGCGATCGTCATTCATCTATGCGAGCGAGCAACTCTCGGCCGAGTTGCGCCTCTCGGGTGAAAAAGACTGGGGTCGCTGGCTCGTCGGCGCGTACTGGTTCGACGAGGACAAGTACGGCGCGCTTGGCTTGGTTCGCGCAGGCTTCACGCCCCCAGCGGTGTTACCGCCCCGTTCGTTCATCTTCCGCGCCAATGGCACGGGCGAAGCAACCGCCCTCTTTGGTCAGCTTGACTTCAAACTCGCTGACGCATGGACCTTGAGCGCAGGTCTGCGCTACAGCGATGAAAAGAAAACCGATTTGTTGCGTCAATCGATCCTGCTGCCCGACAACGAATTGCTGGGCCTCTTTACGCCGAACGCCATCCCTGACGCCACGGCAGCAACAACGCGCAGCGTGAGTCGCAGCTGGGATGCGTGGACGCCGCGTGTGGGTTTGGAATATCGGCCCTCGAGCGACCGCCTGTTCTATTTGACCTATAGCGAGGGCTTCAAGTCGGGCGGCTTCAATGATCTGTCTGTCGTCAATCCCCCATTCAATCCCGAGTTCATCGACAGTATCGAAATCGGCGCGAAAACCGAATGGCTCGACGGGCGCCTGCGCGCCAATGCCAGCGCGTTCTACTACGACTACACCGATTTGCAGGTCTCGGTATTTGCGAGCACAGGCAGCATCACGACCACATTCACCACCAACGCAGCCGAAGCTACAGTCAAAGGACTCGAAGTGGACCTCATCGCAAAACCAACCGACGCACTCGGTATTTCGGTTTCGCTTGCACTCCTTGATGCCAGCTACGATCGTTTCGTAACGCCGTACGGCAGCTGCAACGCAGCCAACGTCAGTCTTGACCCACGCTGCGCGGGTCGAGTGGGTCTACCCCGCTTGATCGACGTGGCGGGCAACAAGCTCAATAACGCTCCTGAGTTCAAGGGCTCGATCTCCGCCAACTACAGCATCAACCTTGCGAATGGTGGGCAAATCAATCTCTTGGGTACCGCGCATCATCAAGGACGCGTGTACTTCTTGCCCGCCAACACCAGTGTGATGTCGCAGGCCTCATACACTCTCGTTGATGCCCGAGTCGGCTACGAAAATGCGGCGGGCAACTTCGCGGTGGGTGCGTTCGTCAAGAACCTGACCGATGAGGCCTACTTCCATAATATTGTGCAGTTCACCTCGACGAGCGATGCGCGCAAGGACGTCTTCGCGATCGGCAACGCCCTCGGTTATCCGGCGGCGGGTCGCCAGTGGGGTCTCGAAGTGACTTACCGTTTCGGAAACTAATATGGCACGCCCGCACGTCATGTTCGTTCAGGCCCAGATGATCCCGTGGTCAACGGGGTGTCACGGCGCGCTCTACGACGACGTTCACTCCAAGATGTTGAGTAAGGACGACACTGATTGCAGTGCGACGACGATCATTCGTTATCCGGCTGGCTGGCAGCGTGGCGAGAGAAAGACGCTCTCTTGCCACGAAGAGTTCTTAGTCTTGGATGGCTCGATATCCATCAACGGTAGGCTTTACGAAAAACACACTTACGGCTTTCTCCCGGCGGGTTATCCACGCGAGAAGGCGACCAGCGCTCATGGGGCCGTGCTGCTGACCATGTTTTACGGTCTACCGAAAACGCTCACGGACTCGGCCGGCAGTTTTGATGAAAAGCTGCTGGTCGAGTACGTCAACCCGCTATTGATAGAGTGGGACCCAGGTCTCGTTGACCCGCAGCTCTCGAAGGGCGTTGCCATAAAGCCGCTGCGCACGGACCCTTATACGGGTGAGACATCGTTCCTCTATTGCTCACCGCCACACCGCGTACCACCCGGCATGGCCAAGCCGCAGTGGACACACCCGATGGTCGAAGAGCTCTACACCCTAGAGGGCGACTATGTGTGGGGCGATCTCGGTCGCATGCAACGCGGCGGCTACTGTTGGTGGCGTGAGGACATCTATCACGGGCCATCGGGTACGGATACGGGGTATAACCTCTTTGTGCGTACCGTCAATGGGCCGCTCGTCAATACTTTTGATACCGTTAAAAAACCCTTCACTTGGGAACCGGAGCACAAGCCTATCCTGCCGCCCGAGCTCGCGCCTTATGGGCAGCCCTTGCCCTTCGCGCCCAACTACTGACCATGTCAAGAAGCGACTGGCCGCCTGCCTCGCAAGCCCGATACGCCGTCATCGTTTTGATGGTGGCGTATCTGTTCTCGTATGTTGATAGGCAGATCCTCTCGATGCTGGTTGGACCGATCAAGGCTGATCTGGGTCTTACCGACACCGAAATCAGTCTGCTGCACGGACTCGCTTTCGCGCTGTTCTACACCGTGTTCGGGATCTGGCCGATAGGAACCTGGGCTGACAAAGGCAATCGTCGCAACATCATCGCCGGTGGTGTTTTTCTTTGGTCACTGATGACAGCAGTTTGCGGTCGCATGACCAATTTCACGGGTCTCTTCGCCGCCCGAGTGGGTGTTGGCGTCGGCGAAGCCGCGCTGACACCCACGGCATACTCGATGCTCGCCGATTATTTTCCGCCGGAAAAACGCGGGCGTGCGCTCGGGCTGTTTTCGATGGGCGTGTACTTCGGCATTGGTGTCGCCATCATGGTGACTGGTGCCCTCGTGCAGTACGTTTCTGGCTTGCCCCCGATCGACCTGCCGCTCATCGGCGAGATCCGCGGCTGGCAGATTCCTTTTTTGCTGCTAGGCCCTCCCGGCATTCTGGTCGCACTTTGGATGATGACCGTGAAGGAACCACCGCGACGGGGCGGCTCGGTTGAGCTGCCGAGTTTTGCTGCGGTGGTCGCGCATCTTCTCGCGCACAAGGCGTTCTATCTGAATTTTTTCTTTGGCGTCTCGTGTCTGACGCTGCTTTTCAACGGCATCGCATTCTGGTTTCCCGCCCACCTCATGCGCAGCTTTGGCGTCGATGCGCTGTTCGTGGCATTCACCTATGGCCCCATCATGTTCATTGCGGGTGCCGCAGGAATTCTGACCGGCGGCATTCTGGCTGACCGCTGGCGAGCAGCCGGCAATCAGCACGCCGAAATTCGTGTTGCCATTGTAAGTGCGCTTTTTCTCTGGCCAATATCGATCGCCACGTTTCAAGCGGGCAACGTCACGCTCGCGCTGATTCTCGCTGTACCCACTTTGTTCTTTTCAAGTTTCCCGTTCGGCGCCGCTTCATCAGCCATTCAACTCGTCACGCCCAATCAATTGCGTGCCCGTGTCTCGGCAATCTATCTGCTCGTGATCAATATCATCGGCATCGGGCTCGGTGCGACGGTCGCCTCAGCCATTTCCGATTACATCTTCGCTGACGAGAATCGTATCGGGGACGGTATCTCGTTGGTCGCACTCGTCAGCGCGCCACTTGCAGCGTTGCTTTTCTGGCGTTGCCAAAAGACGTTCAAGGCGTTGCAGCAAGCCTAAGCGCAGCCATCCTCTCGGATGCGCTTCCTCGCCACCCATCCCGTTGACGGGCCGGCGTTAGATCACTTGCCCATCAGGACAACACGATTTTTACTTACACATTCTCTTACACACTGCTTAGTGACACGTGTAAGTCTTTGATGGCCAACAGGGATTGCTGAGTCCAGTCTTCTCATAATCCCTTGGTCCTTGGTTCGAATCCAAGCGGGCCCAGTCTTACAAATCAATGAGTTAGATTTCTGTTGATTTGCCTTTTTACTTCAGTGGAAAAGCAATCCCTTGAAGTAAGTTCGAACTCCCGATCAATCAACCACTTACGATCGCAGGTCGCTTACACACCTACTTACACACTCGGGCTTGAAAAGGTGGTCTTTGATTAGTGCCCTCGCTCTCTATTTCTCTGCATCGCCTCCAGCAAAATCTCTCGGTACACGAGCCGACATCCGTGAAGAGAAGTCTGTACCGTTTTTGGTAGCGAGGGTAGTGACTCGAGTTTTGAGAGGTTGGAGTCGATGTACGCGAGAACTTCGGCTGAGTGGGCGTCCTTGGGATTGATCGTCTGGATCCGATTGAACATCTCTATAAGAAGCACGCCAAGCGAACCCAGATCGGTGGCGGACTGCAGGTTCTCTGGCCCAACGGAGGTTTCGATGATGCCTTGCTGATACAGATCGCAAGCGCTTTGAATTTCAGTGGGGCTGATCCTCGTCAGCCAAAATGACTCAGTGAGATAGGTGTTGAGATCGGACTCATCGGTTCGGTTGAATTCCACAGGATCGAGATCCCAGAACGTCTCGGAGAGTCCCTCGTCAGTCGTTGTGTAAAGTCGATAGACTTTTGTGAGCCCACGCTCAAGACAAAGGATCTCGAGCGTATCCGTCAGCGTCTTACTGGTCCGTGTCGCCAATACTCGCGGGGCAGGGTGTGTCATGCACAATGTTGTTTGAATGCTTTAGGCTTTAACAATGAGTGACGAATATAATGTAATCAACAACGCGTATTTTCGTAGTGATCCGCAGTATTGAGCTGCTTGAACTTCTCGAGCTCTAGGAACGCGAGGTTCGACAGCAGTTCCTGGATCGCTCGCTCCGTAAGGCGTATTTCGTCGGGTCTGATCGAAGGTATGTCCGATGATTCTACGACCGCTACGAACCCGACTAGGGCGGTACGATGGAAGCCCGGTAGGACCAAACGGAATTCGTCGTGACTGCCAAGTTCTGCACCAAGCATTGGCGTTTTCGCAGCTCGAAGACCCACAGGGAGTGAGTCATCGGTCGAAATCTGTTTGCCGCTTCCCTGTCCAACATACACATCCCCGCGCCGCTCGAATAGCTCGATATTGGCGCCGCGAAAAAATTCAGAAAGACTTTTTTGAAACGCGCTCTTCAGAGCATTCGGACTCTCGAAGTGAGCCATCTCGTTAATGAATCGCCTCAAACTTTCCTCACGCTGCCCGAGTGTGCTGAAGATCGTTTTCTTCAAGAAAGTATCCATTACTCCTGAAAATTGCTTCGCAACGAATATCAGCAGCGCGGCGCTGCCATTGACGAGGTTCTTCTGTGCTTCCGTATCGAAGACCGACGTTCCTTCCAATGTCGTCTTAAGTGTCCAGAAACCGATGATCAGCAGTCCTCCGGCGACGGTATAGACGAAGAAACGATTGATAACGAAATTAAAATTGATTAGTTGCTTCGCAAGACAGACGTAGATGAATCCGAGCGCACACAGCGGCTGGATCGGTTCGAGTATGGAATAGATCGGACTGATCCACGGTGCATTTAGGTCAAGCGAAACAAGAAAAAACAGCGTGACCAAAACCCCCTTGAATATATAGATCGCAAAGAAGCCAAGTAGCGAGGTGGCAACCCAGAAGATTTTATTTGTTGAAACGGGTGGGGTATTGAAAAGCACCCGCAGTGCTGCGGCGAAACAAAAGAACATCAGGATTGTCATTCCTGAGTTAGCGAGCGCGGGAATGACGTTACCACCCGCAGTCTCGGCGATGTGGCCGATATTCTCAGGAAGAACATATACGATCATGGAGCAAATCAAGGAAATGATCAGCACAATACTCGCCAAGCGGGAGATCGATCGCGACAGTGCAGTTGCAGTAACGCTAACCTCCGTCGATACGTCTAACCAAAACCGCAGAAAGAAAAAGATCGATATCGGAGCAAGGACGGTCGGGATCCAAAGATCTACCAGCAGCGTGTTTGTCGACTCCGAATCGCCGATCCAGGTCCCCCATAGGAGGAAGCCCGCCGCTAACCAGCGATAGGATGCGCTAGGTTGACTGACGACGCCGACGAAGATCGCCGCCAGAAGACACCCGAGAGCGCTGAGTTTTTGGAAGGACCAGAGGGTTTCGGCGGTAGATGAAGATCCAACGATCGACACTTTGTGTAGTGGCGAGGAATACGTGGTAGCTACATAGGTCACTGCGATCACGATTGCGGTCCCAAAGATTATTCGCCAGCTTACTTTCATTGTACGGACCTGCTATCCGGTCAAGGTGGGGGACATTGTAGTCGGGGCGAGGATTACTTAGAGAGTCCAGGGGTTCGACGAAGAAAATGGAGTGGTTTCACTATTCGCAGAACTTACTACTCCTTAACGACCCGGCACAGTATTCTCCCGGTCTAATTGCACCAGCGTACCGATCTGGAGGCGGCTTTGGTAGGCGCGAGTTCCCGCCAAGAACAGATCTGCTCGGAGTCCTGTTATCCTCGTAACGATCCGCAGGAACGAGCAAAAGCCTAGACAACGGCAAAGACGATTCGGTAACAACGACGCGCGTCAAGCACGCTGATTGTCGTTTAAACGACAAATACCAAACTCAGAGCATCAAACAGTCACGTCAAAACTGAATTCTTACTCTCGCGTATCTTTCTTTGATCTTTGACTAAGCTCTCAGTGCGGAGGTGTTTTTGATGAGGGAAACTGCTGTCAAAATCACGATACTCACTTACACATTCTCTTACACACTGCTTAGTGACATCTTTAAGTCGTTGAAGGCCAACAGGGATTGCTGAGTCCAGTCTTCTCATAATCCCTTGGTCCGCAGGTGTGAATCCAAGCGGGCCCAGTCTTTCAAGTCTTACCGACCGGATCTCCAGCTCACCCGGCGATTCCAGCGGGTGACGTCTTCAGGCGGAGCCGCAGGGACTTTGCCGCCCTGATGCCTAGCCTAAATGTCGTCTGCTATGTGCTTATCTGCCGCTGGCGGTTTGATCCAACGGAAGAACATCAAACCCAATACCATACCGATGATTGTTGCCACGATATCGTCGGGATCGAAGTACAAACCCCGACTCAATTGTTGACCGAACTCCCAAGCGATGAGGCCCACGCGACGTCCCCCCGGATTTAGTTCCGGTCGGGTCTAGAGACTGGCGGTTAGTGTATCTGCCTTTTGACTGATCTGTTTTGCGTATTCCGTTGGCGTTAATCCGCCAAGTGTTTGCTTCGGTCTTTCATCGTTGTATTCCCTTCGCCAAGTCTCGATCACGCCGCGGGCGTGATCGAGAGAAGTAAACCAATGCTCGTTCAGGCACTCGTCTCGAAGCCTGCCGTTGAAGCTCTCGATGTAGGCGTTCTGGTTGGGTTTGCCAGGATCGATTTGCCGCAAGTTGATGTTTCGGTCGTGCGCCCAGTTGAGCATTGCCTTGCCAACGAACTCCGGTCCGTGATCACTGCGAATGATCTTCGGTAAGCCTCGCCCCATCGCCAATTGATCGAGATGACGCGTCAACTGCAATCCACCCATGCTGTGATCCGGGATGACCGCAACGGATTCGTGAGTCGCATCGTCGACAACGGTCAAGCATTTCAACGTGCGTCCACTTGCGGTTCGATCAAAGACAAAATCCATCGACCAGACTGACCTGACCCGGTATTTTTGGTCCATGTTTAATGTTCATAAAAGGGACAGGGGCCGTGGACGATGGCGAAGCAGAGATATACGACCGAGGAGATCCTACGTGAGCTTCCGCGGGTCGATGTGCTGATCGGCCAAGGGCAGGCCCCCGCAGAGATGAGAACGTGATGAGATGAGCTGCGGACACCCCATTGTCGTTTAAACGACAAATGCCCAATGCGAAAACATCAGAGAGCTGCGTCAAAACCGAATTCTGACTCTGGCGCATCTTTCTTTGATCGTTGACTAAGCTCTCTGTGCGTAAGTGTTTTTGCAGGCGAACTCGACTGTCAAAAACCCGATATTTACTTACACATTATCTTCCACACAGCTTAGTGAGCGGCGGTGCGCGCTGTTCCCCGCCGCGTCCAAGGCGTACGCACCCAATAACGAGGATTTCCCGTCAACGATAGCCATCAGGAATTCACTTCGACACGACCACGCTCTCAATGAGTGGCGGACCCGGTCATCGGCGTTGATCTCTTGCCAACGGCGTATGATCACCGTCTCGGGATTCATTATTTTGACGGTCACTATCTCTTTATGAGGTCAAGTATGAGATTGCTCGTCTCGGCAACGCTGCTCGTCGTCGGAGTTATCCATTTGCTGCCCTTGTCCGGGGTGCTAGGCGGCGCGCGCCTTGTCTCGTTGTACGGCGTTCCGATCGGCGATCCGAATATGGAAATACTTATGCGGCACCGGGCCGTGCTCTTCGGGTTACTCGGCGCTTTCCTGATCTATGCCGCCGTCAAGCCGCCATTGCAGGGGATTGCGCTATTGGCAGGGCTCATTAGTGTGGCGTCTTTCATGATTTTGGCGTGGTCAGTAGGCGGATTCAACGCGCAGCTTGCCACCGTATTCAAGGCAGATGTCGTTGCGCTTGGGTGCCTTGCGATCGGGGTCATCGCGTGGTGGCGCGCAACGGCATCGGGGCAGCCCGTATGACATCGGGCACCTACGTCGTCATTTTTGTGAGCTCGCGATCCAATGCGGATCAAGAGGGCTATGCGGCGATGGCGAACCACATGGGGCGACTTGCGCGCGCGCAATCCGGCTTCATCGAAATGCAGAGCGTTCGTGATCCTGACGGTACAGGCATCACGGTGTGTTACTGGGAGTCCGAGGCGGCAATCGCCGGATGGAAGCGGCATGTCGACCATGCGGCTGCTCAGCAGCGCGGGAAAGATGCGTGGTACTTGGATTACCGCGTCACGATTGCCCGAGTCGAACGAAGCTATGGCAAGGTCGTCGCTGCCGGATAGAGTCTAGCCTGCCTAAAGTCATGAATGCCCCATCGATGAGGCGCAGCATCAGCGACTTTCATCGGCTGGCGCCGCTCGAGAAATCGCATAGCCGACGACGGCCGAAAGTCGCGTAGCATAGATCAAAGATTAGCTGCGAGTACAACACGATGCTGCACACGGATGCACGCGCGGGTATCATGCAAGCTTTACCCCCTGTACGCTCGCGGCAAACCCATGAAAAACGCGCTACTAATCCTTTTTTTCTTTGTCTCTTCTTTGCTGCTCCATGCAGCCGATCCGGCGGTGGCCGAATGCGATCGCCTCGCGGCGCATCCCGAGGATCCGCAGCGCGTGACCCCCGGAGTCCCCCAATCGCAGATCGATTTCGCGAAGGCCATAGCCGTCTGCGAACGGGCCACGAACGCAGAGCCCGCGAACGGGCGATCGCGTTACCAGCTCGCGCGGGTGCTCTTCTACAGCGGACAGAACGAGCGTGCCGTACAGGAAATGCAACGCTCGGCCGATTCAGGGCACATCCAGGCCCAGTACATTTTCGGGACCTTCATCGCGCGCAACCGACCTTTTGCGCCGACGGACATCTGTCTCGCCGAGCGTTATTGGCGGCAGTCGGCCGAGGCCGGCCGGCAGGCCGCACGGGTCCAGTATCTGCGCTTTACCGTAAAGGGGCGTTTCGACTCGTGCTCCAGCGTGGCCGATGACGCCCAGCTGTCCCGCTTCGTGGACGCGATCGCGAAAGACGCCGGCGGAGTGTACGAGCAGCTCTTCGTCGAGGATTTCCGCGAGGCACTAGCCAAGCGTCCCTCAGCCGCGGTCAGGGATCTCTGGCGTCGCTGTTCAGCCGAAAAATCATTGACCACGCCTCACGCACTGCTCACGAAACGCTTCGGCGATAACCCGGCGGCGACTTCGCAGTTGAGTCGACTCATTCTGTCGGGAGAGAAGACGATTACCGCCACGTCGCCTTGGCTCCATGAGAAAAATCCTGCGCTCGCTCCGGTGCTCGGGAGTTTCTTCGTGATGGTCGATGCCGAGGGCGCGCCGCTCGCGGTGATGCGCACGACCGGATTGCGTACGATGCCATTCGATCAGGTTACGGCCGACTATTCGCGCTACGAGGGACTGCCGGTACGGCCGATCGAAACCTGGCGTGACGTGCATCGTCGCTACTTCACGCGTGTATTGGCTCCGCTCGGTAAGGAGTGGCGCGCTGACATGCCGGTGACCATGGAGCGATTCGAGGTGGTCTGCCGACGTTGAGCCGTTATCGATAGGCGCGTGAGCACTGATGACAACCGACCTCGCTGCGCAAAGTCCGTATGCGAGGTGGTCCCGCAGCGTTGTATATTCGACCCGTTCATCTGAAGGAGATACGACGGTGACCGAACCCGCAACGGCCGTGCAGCTACCCCGCCACACCAAGGGTAAGCGGCCACATTTTTTCGACGATCCTGCGATCGATCAGATGATGACTTTTTTGCTCGAACTGACCACCGAGGTCGGGGTGTTGCGGGACCGTCTCGACACCGTCGAACGTTTGCTCGACCAGCACGGCAGCGTCACACGAGCCGCCATCGAGAGCTTCCAGCCCTCGCCTCAGCTCGAGGACGAGCGCAACGCTTGGCGTGCCGCGTATCTCAAGCGTGTGCTCCGTATGCACACTCCTGACTGAACTGAAGACGAGGATCAGCAGCCATGGTCGCAAATCCCAAAGATATTCCGGTACCAAGCATCGAAGAGCTCTTTCAGCCGACACACGATGAGCGTGCGCGGCAGAACATGGTCAGCATGATTCGCAAACACGCGATCATCGACATGCGCAAAGCCATGAAGGACGACTACGACAATCGCGTCGAACCGAAGCTCGAGCGAGAGGGCGGCAAGCCCGAGGATTGGGCCGCCATCGAGAAATCGATGGAGCACGAGGCCTCATACCGCTTCTACAGCGCCATGCGCTACAACGCCCAGGAGATGTGCTACCTCTCGGTGCAACCCACCGTCGAACGTGCCTTGCCGCAGATGATCGATCTTGCGCGCGATCTTGCACGTCGTCGGCCGGTGGGCGGATCGTTGCGCTTGAACCCCGAACTGCGTCTGCCCAAGTACATCACCTCGCTCGATGTGCATCTGGCGCCGGGTTGGGTGCATGCGGAGCACACGACGGACGACGTCGCGCAGGGTGCGGTCGTGTCTTTCGGTGGCAAGGTGTTCACAGGCCAACACCCCTATCGCAAAAAGCCTGGCGCGGTCGGCGAGTCCATCTCCTATTGGCTGCGAAGAAAATTTCCCGACCTCAAGCCGCGACGCATCCTTGACTTGGGCACCACGGCGGGCAAAAACCTCTTCCCGTATTGCGATGCGTATCCGCAGGCCGAAGCGTACGGGATCGATGTCGGCGCTCCGGTCTTGCGCTACGGTTATGCGGTCGCCCAGCACGAGGGCTATCCGGTTCACTTCAGTCAACAGGACGCGGAGAACACGGATTTTCCGGATGGGCACTTCGATCTCATCGTCTCGAGCTTCTTTTTCCATGAAGTATCGCTCAAGGCCACACGCAAGATCCTGCGCGAGTGCAAGCGGCTGCTCGCGCCGGGCGGCGTGATGGTGCACATGGAGCTGCCGGATGAGACCTCCGTCAGTGCCTACGAAAACTTTTTCTGGAACTGGGACACGCTCAATAACAACGAGCCGTGGTACACCTCCTACCGCGCACAGGATCCGCTCAATCTTTGTGTCGAGGCGGGGTTTGAGCGCGAGGCGAGCTTCAAGCTGCGGGTCCCGGACATCCTCACCTTCGGTGCCGAGAAGCACGAAAAATTCATGCGCGGAGAAATCGCTTCGCCCGCCCACGGCAGCGGCGGCTGGTTCGTCTTCGGCGCCCGCAAGCCGCTCTGAGTCGCGCGGGTTACGAGCGTGCGCGGCAGACGTCGATTTTTGACCGGGGCGAGTACGCTCGCCGGGCTGACGCTGCTCGCGCAGAATCGCGCGGCGCTCGCGCTCGACACCGCGACCGATTACCAACTCATCATCGTGGGTGCCGGGACGGCAGGCATTCCTGCGGCCATCTTTGCAGCGGCGCGCGGCGCACGAGTCTTGATGATCGATGCTGCCCCAGACATCGGTGGCACGCTGCATCTGTCCACCGGACAGATGAGTGCGGCGGGCACTCGGCTGCAAGCACAGCTCGGCATCAAAGACTCGGCGCAGTTGCATTACGACGATGTGATGCGTATCAGCAAAAACAGCGCTGACCCGCAACTCGTGCGACTGGCCGTCGATCACGCGGCGGACACTTTCGATTGGCTCATGGACAAGGGATTCCGTCCGTTGCCCGATCACCCGGTGCTTGGGCAAGGCCACGAGCCTTACTCCGAACGCCGCTACTATTGGGCCGCAAATGGCGGACGCGACATTCTCGCCGTCTTGCGCGCCGAGCTCGCGCCCCACCTCGCCTCAGGTCGCGTCGATCTGTTGCTCGGGACGCCGGTCACCGCACTGCTCACCGATGACGCCGGAAGCGTCGAGGCGGTGCGAGTGCAGGCGGGCGATCGCGAGCGGGTATTTCGCGCTCGTCATGTGTTGCTCAGTTGCGGCGGGTACGTGTCGAATCCCGAACTCTTTGAGCAGCTCTCGGGGGTACGCGACTATGGCGACAACGGCTACGCCTATTCACAGGGTGCGGGCATCAAACTCGGCGTCGCCGTGGGCGGCTTCGTTCGCGGCCGTGAAAACTATCTCAGCAACTTCGGTTCCATCCTCGCCGACGATCAGTTCCCGGCAAAGGTATTTGCGCGTTTTCAGGTCATTCCGCAGTTGCGTGCGCCTTGGGAGATTTTTGTCAATGTGCGAGGTGAGCGTTTCATTCGCGAGGACGAGCCGAGTTTCGATCGACGCGAGGTAGCGCTATTGCCGCAGCCCGACCTGCGCTTTTGGGTGATTTTTGATGATGAAATCTTTGCCAATGCGCCGCCCGGGGTGATCGGATTCTCGCGCGATGAGATGCGTGACGCCTTTGATGTGCACAGCTGGTTCCAGAAGGCGGATTCGCTCGAGGCGCTCGCCAAACAAGCAGGCATCGATGCAGCGGGGCTGCGAGCGACGGTCGAGGAATACAACCGCGCGGTTGCGACGGGGAAGGATCGGTTCGGGCGCAGGCATTTGCCGCGTCCGATCGCCAAAGGTCCGTTCTATGCGATTCGTCATCAAGGCCACTCGACCACATCCACCGTGGGTCTCGCGGTCGATGAGCAACTGCGCGTGATTCGTGCGCGCGACGAGCCGATCCGCAATCTCCATGCCGCTGGCGAGTTGCTGGGCGCTGGTCAGTTGATGGGTCAGTCTTTTGTTGGTGGCATGATGGTGACGCCCGCCATGACTTTCGGGCGTTTGCTCGGTCAACGCCTGCCGCTCTAAGCGGGCGGCCTCAGACTCCCTCACCCCAGCTTGCCGCACGCTGCACGGCGATGCGATAACCGTTGCGGCCCATCGTGACGAGGACGACGCCGATCATGCCGCCAACGAAGCACATGACGGCGAGGCTCGGCGCAATGCCGGTCGGGTAGTTGAAGACGTAGTCCGAGAGCAGGCCGACAGCGCCCGAACCGACGGCGATGCCCACCAAGCCGATCAGCAGCGTGTATACCGAAACGACCTGACCGCGCAGTTGATTCGGCGTGACCTGATTGAGCGCCGTCAACGCAGCGGTCAACGCCCAAGTAGCAAACAAGGATGTACCCGCGTGACCGATCAACGCCCACTCCGGCGTCGGCGCGAGGCACTTGGCGGTACCAAATATCACCCACGCGAGGCACTGCAGGCCCATGACGAGGATCGGGCCATCCTGCCGACGTTTCTTTGCCAACCAACTCAGCACCCAACCGGCGGTGATGGCACTCAGAATGCCGCAGGGCACACCAACAATGGCGAGCGACATCGCGATGTCCTTGGCTTCCATGCCGTGCACCCGCACGAACAAGGTGGGGAACCAGGCGAGCTGTGCGTTGACGATCATGACGTTCATGATCGAGCCGATCATCACCACGACGAGCGCCGTGCGATTAGTCGACAGTTCGCGCCACAGCGGCAGCAATGAAAGCTTGGCGGAAGGCTCGGTGAGGATCCCGCGTCGCTCGGGTTCGCGGATCGAGACGGCCATCAGCACGCCGATCAGCAGGCCCGGGATCCCGACGATCAGGAACACGATTTGCCAGTTGGCGAAGTCGCCGAGCAGACTTGGTGACCACGCGCGCACGTCATCGGCGAGGCCGATGGCGATGCCGCCGAGCAAGTAGGCGACACCGATACCGATCGAGCCGCCCATGGCAAAAATGCCGTAGGCGCGTGGCCGCATTGTCGGCGGAAAGTAATCGGCGATGAGCGACGAGGATCCGGGCGTGGTGGTCGCCTCGCCCGCGCCCATGACGACTCGTGAAGAAAACAGCGTCCAGAAGGACGTCGCAAAGCCCCCGGCCAGAGTTCCGCAGGACGAGATGAGGGCACCGCTCCAAATCACCGAGGTTCTTTTCCAGCGGTCGACGAGATAGCCGATGGGCAGCGTGAAGAGCGAGAAGAAGAGCGCGAATGCCAATCCCTGTATGACGCCCATCTCGGTGTCGGAGAGACCGAGATCCGTCTTGATGGGTTGTACCAGCAGCCCGATGACGATTCGATCAACTACGCCGCTCGCATAGGAGATCACGAGCAGCGACACGACGTACCAAGAGTAGAGCGGTTTCGGCCAGGGCTTTGCGATTTCGTTCACGGAATCGATCCTAGCATTATCCCCGTCCGGAACATGACGCAACTCGAACAGATTGATACCCTCGATTTATTGCCCGGATAAAAGGAAGACTCTCGTGATTCGTGCATTGCTGTCGTTGGTGATTTTTTTCTTCGCTGCGTCCTCGCTCGATGCTGCTCAGCCTACGCTGCTGCGCATCAAGGCCGCGACCTTTGTCAGCCACGATCTCGCGGCGGTCGAGCGTGACTATGGCCAATGGCTCGGCTACAAAGTGCGCGAGCGCGGCAAGGTCGATGCGCAGCTCGCGCGCAGTTGGGGTGCCGAGCGCAGCGCGGGGCGTCCGTACATTCTCATGAGTGCCGACGGTGACTCCGACGTATTCGTGCGCGTGGTCGAGGGGCCCGCTCCGCCGAAAAGTCTCGAGCCACTCACGAGCTGGGGCTGGAGCGGCATCGAAATCGTGGTCGACGATCCGGTCGCACTACATGAAAGGTTTCGTGCTTCGCCGTTCAAGGTCATCGGCGAGCCGGCACCGCTCGGGGCGTTTCCGACGATCGTGGCATTTCAAGTCGTCGGCCCGAGCGGCGAGGTGCTTTACCTGACCGCCGAGACCGGTGATCGAAGCAAATCCGTGTTGCCCTCGCCGAACGGCGAAGTGGGTCGTGTGTTCATCATGGTGCTCGGCGGTCCCGACATCAACGCGTTGCTCGATTTCTACAGCAGCAAGTTCACGCTGGTGCGCAACAACCCGCGGATGATGAATGTAGGTGTGGTGCGTCGGGCACAGAGACTCGCCGACGACGAGATGACTCCGCTCGCCACGGCACGACTCGCCGAGCGCGGCAACCTCATCGAGTTCGACGGTTACAGTCCGCGCACGCAGGCGCGGCCAAAAGCCCCCGGGGAGTTGGGGCCGGGCATCGTGTCGACGACCTTCACGGTGGCTGATCTCGATGCGCTCGTACTCGATTGGCTCACGCCACCGCGACGAGTCGAGGGACTCATCTATCAAGGCAGACGGGCGGCGAGCGTGCGCGGTCCCGCGGGCGAGCTCATTGAACTCGTCGAGGCTGCGCCCCCGACGGCGCCGTAACGGGTCAGAGCGGCAGGGTGTTGCCGAGCCAACGGCCGAGAGCCAGCGCGGGCGTCAGCATCATGCCGGGCACGAATGCGTTGCCGAGCGTCACCCCGCTGCCCAAGGCCTCGCCGGCCGCGTACAGATTGGGGATGGGTCGTCCCTGACCATCAAGCACCTTGAGGTCGGCATCAACCACGATGCCCGCGGACGAGGTCGCCGAGTGGCCAAGATGCGTGATGGCGTAGAACGGCGCTGCGGCGATCGGGCGCGGTAGATGCTGTCGTCCGAGAGGATCAGTACGCTGCGTGACGGCAAGGTTGTAGTCCCGGACCGTGTTCTCAAGCCCTGCGACGTCGATCGAACATTTGCGCGCGAGCTCGGCGATGCTACCCGCGCTCACGAACATCGGGTGATTGTCGAAGTGCTCGAGCAGTTTCTCGCGACTCCACTGCGGCAGGCCGGGAGGCGCCGCGCGCAGGATGTCGGCATCAAAGATGACGCGATAGCGGGTGGCGCTCTGACGGATCAACGCGCGTTCGCGCACGCTGACGAGCGGCTCGTCCTCGCGCACGAAGCGTTGTCCCTGATCATTGACCCAGATCTCCCAAGGCAAGCGTCGTTGCGGCACGGTTTCGAAGCGCACATACACTTTGGCGGGATAGCGGTCCGTAGTAAGGATAGAGCCAGTGCCGGCCCGATGCAGATCGCCGCCGCGCAACGTCCCGCCGACTTTCTGCGCCATCAGCAGGCCGTCGCCCAAAGAATGCGGGTACGAGCTCGCTACATAGGCCGAAACGCCGGCGAGCTCGCGGAATAGTTCCGGGTTCATCGCGTAACCGCCAGTCGTGAGCAGGATATGTTTTCCACGCGCGGTGAAGCCATCGGCGCTGCGCACGCCGACTACGGCGCCGCTCGCATCCCTGATCAATCGGTTGATCCGCGTGCTGAGCCGCAATGTGACTCGACCGCTGTCGAGTTCCGGTTGCAGTTCGCGCCGCACCACCGCAAGGATGGCGGGGCCGTTGTCTTTAGCCCAAAGATATCGGGGTGTGTTGTAAGCCTTGCGACCGGGGCTGTCTCCGGTGACCGGGTGATCAGGCAGCGGTTCGAGCCCATGGGCGAGCAGCCAGTCGATCGTCGCCGGAGCTTCGTCCACGGTTCGTCGCACGATCGACGAGTCGGCGAGTCCCTGGGTCAGCGCCATGGCATCTGCGTAGTGCTGATCCGGGGAATCCGCGATGCCTTTGCGTCGCTGCAATGAGGAACCGCCCGCCGCGACCTGCCCGTTGGCGATGTGCAGCGTGCCACCGACATCTTCGCCGGCATCGATCAACAGGACCCGCGCACCACGACGCGAAGCGAAGATGGCCGCGGGCAGCCCTGCGGTACCGGCACCGACGATGACGAGATCGTAGACATCAGTCGCTGCGCCGCGGGAATCGGCGGTAAGCCCCATTGGCGTGATCGATAACGCGCCTGCCGCACCCAGCGAATTACCAATGAATGATCGTCGTTTCATGTGTCCAGCCAGCGTTCAATTGATCCAGTGTTGAAGGTAGTTTAGGCAACTATTTTGGCGGTTATCAGGAAGACCCGAGGGCTGGGGTCGATAGCCGAGGGTGCTTCGGCGGTCTTTTGAGTCTATCCTGCTTCCCAAATTGACCAGTACGAACGATTTGAGCATAGTGCTGCGTCGTCTGTAACGACCGAGCGCAGGGGTTGGGCAGTCGGAGTGGCTCCGCATTCCCCATCACGCGCCTATTGTAAACGACTATTTTCCGCAGGTTTTTCCGGGAATTAATCAGCATCCGGATTTTCAGGAGTTGGCTATGCGAAGTTCATTTTCCCGTTCGTTTACCGCGCTCGGCGCGCTGTCCGTCTGCGCCGCCGCAACGGCCACTGCAGCGACCGAACCGAGCCTGGTCATCGAGGAGGTCACCGTTACGGCGCGCAAGTTCGAGGAATCGCTGCAGGATGCGCCGGTCAGCGTGTCGGCGTTCACCGCCTCCGCGCTCGAGGCCGCCGGCCTCAAGAGCATCTCGGACATTTCCAACTACACGCCCGGCCTGTACTTCCAGAAGGACCAGGGGCGCCGGTTCGACCGTCCGGTGCTGCGCGGCATGTCGAACATTCTCGGTGTCAACAACGTCGCCAATTTCATCGACGGCGCCTATGTCGGTGGTTCGATCCAGTCGACCGAGATCCAGAATCTCGAGCGAGTCGAGGTAATCAAGGGACCGCAGGCGGCACTGTTCGGCCGGTCTACCTTCGCCGGGGCGATCAACTACATCAGCCGCCAGCCGAGCAACGAGTTCAGCGGCAAGGTCGATTCGACCGTTGCCAGTCACGATGAGTATGAAGTCGGCGGGTACGTCTCCGGGCCGCTGATTCCCGATACACTGCTGTTTTATGCCGCTGCGCGCTACTACGAGAAGGGCGGCGAGTGGCAGAACTATGACGGTCGTTCGATCGGTGGCGAGCAGTCAAAGGGCGCTTCGCTGGCGCTGACGTTCAATGCGACCGAGGCCTTGCGCATCAAGGCGCGCATGACCTACGACAAGTCGGACGATGAGTCGCCGCCGAACGCGCTCCAGACGCGGTTCGCGAACAACTGCTTCGTGACCAATCCGCCGACCTCGAACACACCCGCCTTTTGCGGTGAACTGGTCGGTGGTCCGCTGGAACTGGATCTCGACCGGCTGACCGATCCGGGCGTCAATGCCGAGACCCGACGCGCCAATCTGCAGTTCGATTGGGACCTGCAGGGCTGGACTCTGGCCGGCGTGGTTGGCTACAGCGACTACCAAGAGGAACGGCAGTTCGACGCCGACTTCCAGCGCTTCCTCGGCGGCGCTCCTGCCGGTCAGACGCACCGGAAAGATGAGGGCCTGTCAGAGGAATACTCCTATGAACTGCGTCTATCTTCACCGCAGGAGAACCGGTTCCGCGGACTGGTCGGCGTGTTCTACCTCGATGCCACCCAGGGCGCAGGTATCGACGATCCGTTCACGTGGCGCCGGTCCTACCCGATCGAGCAGAACTTCCAGACCGCCCTGCGCACTCCGCAGGTTCCCGGTTACCGCTATGTCGACAATCTGGCCTGGTTCGGCAGCGTCGCCTACGACCTAACCGACCAGCTGACCATGACTGGCGAGTTGCGTGTCGCCACTGACGAGATCAAACAGGTCAGCCCGACTCGCACACAGACCGCCGAATACGACGCCACGCTGCCGCGCTTCATCGTCGACTATAAACTCAACGAGGACTTGCTGCTGTATGGCATCGCGGCGAAGGGCAACAAGCCGGGCGGCTTCAACGGCAACGTCAACCTGCCGGTTGATCTGCAGAGCTATGACGAGGAGTCGGCCTGGAATTACGAGCTCGGCGCCAAGTCGACGCTGCTCGACGGTCGCGCGCTCTTCAACGTCGCCGCGTATTTCATCGACTGGGAAGGCCAGCAGCTGACCAACAACTTCCAGCCAGCGGTCGGTACTCCGCTGTCCTTCATCACCAACGTCGGCGACGTCGAGACCCTCGGCATCGAGTTCGACACCAAGATCAAGCTGACCGAGAACCTGTCCATTGATGCGCTGTATTCGTACGTGTTGACGGAGTACGTTGGTGGCGGCACGCCCGAGGTCACGGCACTCAATGGCCGCCCTCAATCCAACAACATCGTTGGTAATGAGGTACCGCGCAGCCCGCGTCACCAGTTCGGCGCGAGCGTCAACTGGCGCCAGCCGGTCTCCGATCAGCTCGAGTTCGTAGCCCGCGTCGATGCGAACTATCGCAGCAAGTCGTTCGTGCAGGTCGACAATCTGCAGTGGGTCGGCGATCGGACGCTGGCCAACGTGCGTCTCGGGCTCGAGTCGGATCGCTGGACGCTGACCGCGTGGGTCGAAAACCTGTTCGACGACGATACCCTGGTCGGCGGCACCCGCTATGTCGACTTCAAGAACGACAACGTCCCCGGGGCCGGATTTCCGCGCGGCTATCTGGTCACGCTGGCGCCCGGTCGACAGTACGGCCTGACTGCCACTTATCGGTTCGGCGCCGGCAATTGATCTCGTCCCCGTCGCGACCGCGCGCCGGATCTGCGGCGCGTCGTCGCGCGGCGCCGACGAACCGGTTGGCGGAAGTCGAACAGTAATCCCTTCTGACCCGATCAATCAGACCGACAGGGATAGCACGCTATACGCCTACAGAATTTCTTCAACTGCCTGACAGAACTTTTTAATTCTCTTTTTGCCTTGCAATGGTTGTCGACCAAATACGGTCCGCTTGTTGCCAGAGTAGCTGGAAGCTTCCGTCTGATCGCGCAGCAGTGGTTGGAAACTGAGACACACCAGGGTTGGAGTCGAGCTCTGTGACTTCTCCCATCGGGTCGCCCGTC
>Ga0194119_10004565_pt1 | contig 21314 bp, 21 predicted proteins | sample TA2MahC100mmetaG_FD_148620 | JGI IMG/M metagenome (GOLD analysis project Ga0194119, IMG submission 148620) | Freshwater microbial communities from Lake Tanganyika, Tanzania - TA2015018 Mahale Deep Cast 100m | ecosystem: Environmental > Aquatic > Freshwater > Lake | place: Tanzania: Lake...
TTCAACACTTATTACTTGACTTTTATTGTTCGTTGTTCTTCTCTTTACTTTTTTAAAGTATTTCAATTTTTTTTTATTCTCACCACATTTCTTTTTCACATCTTTTTTATAAATTTTATTTTTTATTGGGTGCCAAATGTGAAGATATTTTTTCATTCCATCCTTATAAGCAAAATTGACACATATTTCACCATCTAAATTGATTGTTATCCTTATAAGCAAAATTGCCACATATTTGACCATCTAAATTGCATTTTTACACTTTCATTACACCTTTTAACAAAATATTTTCCTTAATAAGTTCTTCGTTATTCATTAAGGTAATGTAATAAATTATTTTTATATAATTTTCACTATATAAAAATCGGCGTTTGAAATGTTAAAAGGTGTAAAATTTAATTCTCATTCAACATATTCGAATCAATATAAATATATTTATATAATGATTTAATAGTGAATGAAGTTTAAGCAAGAATTTACATATGAAAAAAGAGTTGAAGAATCATATCGAGTATTGACCAAATTTCCAGATATGTTACCGGTTGTATGTGAAAAAAGTTCCTTTACTTCAAAAGAATGTCCGGACATTGATAAAAAAAAATATTTGGTTCCAAAAGATCTGACGGTGGGTCAGTTTTTATATATAGTGCGAAAACGATTAGTTCTTCCGCCTGAAAAGGCTATTTTTTTATTTGTGGAAAAGACGATTCCGCCATCCGCTGCCTTTATCATTGACATCTATAACATCTATAAAGATAAAGACGGATTTTTATATATTGAATACGGTTTTGAAAATGTGTTTGGATAAAGTGAATAATAATAAATGTATTTTATATATGGAAGCAATTTATGCAGTGGATTTACATAATGGACTTTCGAAACACGGTATCATTCCATGGAAGTCCAAAAAAGATTTATCCTTTTTTGCAAGCAAAACAAAAAACAATGTTGTGATTATGGGTAGACATACCTATTTCTCTCTACCAGATAATGTTCGACCCTTGAAGGATCGATTGAATATAGTCCTAACATCAAACTTGGTGAATAAAGAAATAAAGAATGTGCTTTTCACAAACAATATCCATATATATAAAGAAATTCAAGAAAACAAAGATGCATATATCCAACAATACCCATATTTGAAATCAGACTTTATTATTTTTGTGATTGGAGGCAAACAAATATATGACAAATTGATTCCAATATGCAATAAAGTATGGGTCACTCAAATCAAAAAAGAGTATGATTGTGATTTGTTGTTGGATTATCATTATGAAAATTCTCATTCATGTAAAAATATCGAAGAAGACGATGAATTGACAATTTTGGTTTATGAAAAATTATAATAAAAAGAAATTTAATTTTTATTGTGATTCCAAAAATGAGTGTTTTGAAAAAAAAATTGAAATACTTTTTTTAATTAAACTGAAAATAAACCATTATATCAAATCAAATTGTTTATACCTTATTCACAAGCGCTATCACAATCACTATTATTTAAAATGAGACCAATCACCAGTATTTTCATTCCACAATTGGAAATGAATGTTAGTCCTGCATATATTACAAAAGTATTTCATAAAAATGGCATTGCATCATTGGGCAAAATTATTTTAAAACCATCAAAAAAGTATTTCAGATCAAATAAGGCATATATCGAAATTAAAAGATGGTATGAAACTGAAGCATCTTATAATTTTATTACCAGATTACGTAGAGACAAATCGCGTATTGTTTATAAGGACGATTATTCATGGATGGTGAAAGTGAATCCAAACATGAATGTCTTCAATGAGGACGTGGACAATAGTAGTACTGTTGCAGTTTGTTCAATGGATGAGATGGATGATCTTGACTGGGATGTGAATAGAGAAAAGACATTTATGTTAAAGAATGTGGTGAACAAAATGAGAGAATCCATTGAAGATAATAACGATATGGAACACTATTTGAGTGAAATAGGATTGTTATTAAAAAATGAAAAAGAAAGAAATGATGTCATTGCAAATAGATGGGTTGACATGGGTTCTGTGAAAATGTTTCAAAAAGCACTTACTGAATCAACCTTGCTCTATCTTAGATGACTTATGAGAGACGACATGTAAAAAATAAAAATGTAAATAAAATTATAAATAAAAAATATCAAAAAAATAATCAAAAAATAATAAATAATAAATGCAAAACTAAAAAGTATATCTTTTCATTTTCTTTATCTTATTCTTTTTTTCTATTCACATTTTTCGATTTATTACACCGACCAAAAAGAAAAATGAGACAAAATGTAGTTATGATTTATATATTTTATAACTATGTTTCAAATAATTGGTTAAATGTTCTTTTGTTATTTTATTCGCTAATATATCTTTTGAAAAACCAAATCAAACAAAAGAAGACAAACAACAAATGTATAAAAACACTAAAAACATTGTAGATGACCTTATCAATAATACTGACAAATCTGAAAATGAGTTTAAAATATGGAAAGACACTTACAACCCATTTATTATTCCTGAAAATGTAAAAAAGAACGTTCATTATGATTTGGAATGTAATCCACAAAATTATCTATATCCACTTATTTATATGAGCTTAACATTGGAAGAAAAAGAAAAGAAGTTATTTCAATTTTGTCCATTACGTAAAACGCTCATACCAAAATATATGACAATTGATACAAAAACACTAATCACTATGTTATTTGATACAAAGAAGCATAAAACAACACAAGGTAAGTTATTAGACAAATTAAATGAAAACAAAGACCTTATATGGAACTCATTATTTAATATGGAAAAAATAAATAAACTAATGAACCCTAATAAATATATTTTTAATCATATGTTTTCTACTGATGGTATTGGGTGTTCAGTAGTGTTTATCAGAACAGATTTAAAAGACAAACCTATTCCTCAAACGAATAATTCAATCTCAAATGAATATGACTATATAACTGAATTGTCAAATGAGGAATTAAACCATTTGAAAGATTATAACAAAGTAGCAATAGACCCAGGTAAAAATACAATTATGTTTATGACTGATGAAAAAGGGAATACCTTAAAATATACAAAGATGCAACGAAGAATAGATACGTATGCGAAAAAGAAACGACAAATAATAATGAAATCTTTTCAAGAAAATAATATTAAACAAATAGAAGAACCACTTAATCAAACGTGTTCTATGACGTGTAATTATGAGAAGTTTATAGACTATTTGAAGGTAAGAAATAAAATCAATCAAGAATTACAAAATTACTATGAACAAGAATTATTCAGAAAATTACGATGGAGAAGTCATACATATACACAAAAAAGCGAAAGTATTTTAATCAATAAAACGAACATTTGGTAAAAAGATTGTGATAGGGTTTGGCTCATTTCAACAAACACAACAAATGAAACATTGTATGCCTACTCCAAACAAATCATTAAAGGATTTATTAGCAAGACATTTTAATTTATGTATTGTGGATGAATTCAAAACATCTAAAATGTGTAGTTTTTGTTTAGAAGGAGAAACTTGTTATTACAAACAACGAGAGAACCCAAGACCATTTAGAGAAGGTATGGTGAATATACACGGATTACTAACTTGCACGAAGTGTAGTAAGTCGTCTCATTCCCATTTGATGAACCGAGACCTAAATGGAAGTAGAAATATTTTGTATCTAATGAAAGAATGGATACAGAATAAAAAAAGACCAATTATGTTTTGTAGAAAAACATTCATATCACAAGACGAGTGATAGACCCAAAGTTATAAATACCGAAAGAAAAGATTAAGAAAATGAGATTTTCACAAGTTATAAATTTATTTTTTAATACGTTTTTGTCTCATTTTTCTTTCCGGTCGGTGTAATGTCTAATAATAATCGCACTACTAACATCTCCATAATGATATATTAACAAATCACCCCTCTCATTGGTATAGACTTCAGTATGACTATCTCCTAATTGAAAATGCATATCTTCATCACTGAATCCTGAAATAAAATGGTTGGTATCTTTTTCATAAATGCTACATGGACATTCATCATTCATAATAACCGTAAATATTGTTTCGCCGCGAACAAGTTTTCTATCTCGAATTTCAAAATTGGAAAAGGTTGGCCATTGAATAACCAAGTTTTCATTTTCATTTTCATTATCTTCAGAAGAATATAGGAGAGTATATTTACAACAATGCAATTTTTCCAATTGTTCAACAGTTAATTCATATCCCTGTTCAAATGCAAATAATGCATAATAGAAATTCTTTGATGAATTAGGCATAAGACGGACAGGTCTTAATGAACATTTTTTATCTGGTTCTAACAAATGACATTTTATTTTATGGATATGAACATCCATTAAATTCAATTGAAACACATTATATTTATCGTATTTGAATACAAAAAAAATAGGTTCATCTAAATCATCCCCAAAATCATTAAGACAAATAACGTCATCCCATTTATTGGTTTTTAATTTAAATCGATCTAATAATTGAATATAATCTTTCATTACATCATCCACATCATCTTTTGGATATTTTTTTTCAATTATCTCTCGAATTTGCTGAATCATGTTTATAATATATACTATTTCTTTATCTTTAAATGATTATTATACAAAAGAAATAACACTTTCATACAATATATATATAAATAAAATATATAAATATATCTCTCTTTTTTATTCAAAAAATTGAATCACGTAAAAAGACAAATATAAAGATAACATCATATTGATTGAATAAGAATGGTGAAAATTTGTTCTTTACAATATCCAGCATCCAATGAAGAGACCTATTCTCAATATTACGAGCAATATCCCTATGCATTACACGATTTTCAAAAATGGTGTGTTGAAGGAGTAGTGACTGGTAATCATGTATTAATTTGTTGTCCCACTGGATCAGGTAAAACCTTTGGCGGCGAATTTGCACTTCAATATTTTCACTCAAAAGGAAAAAAAACCATTTATACAACTCCTATCAAAGCATTAAGTAATGAAAAGTTTCATAGTTTCACAAAAAAGTATCCCAATATCAGTATTGGATTGATTACAGGCGATATTAAAACTAATCCAGACGCAGATGTTCTGATCATGACCACTGAAATTCTGCTTACAAAATTATACCAGATCAAAAATGCCAATCATCCCCCACTAAAATCGGCGACTTCTTTTGACATGGATATTGAGAATGAGTTAGGAGGTGTGGTCTTTGACGAGATTCATTTTATCAATGATGAGCATCGAGGAACTGTTTGGGAGCAAACGATTATGATGTTACCACCTCATATCCAGATGATTGGATTATCTGCCACTCTTGATAACCCTGAAAAGTTTGCGTATTGGTTAGAAACCAAGGGATTAGATAATCATCATCATAATAATAATACAAATTTAAAAGAAGTCTATTTAACACGTAAATTGGTTCGTGCAGTTCCACTGATCCATTATAGTTTTATCACTGTACCCAATTCCATCAATAAATGCATTAAAGATAAGACTATTCAGGCAGAAATTAAGAGTTTAACCAATACATTTCTCGTGATCCAAGACGAAAAAGGAAAATTCAATGACGTCCAATACCAAAATACCATGAAAATGCTGAAATTGTTTGAAAAGCATGATGTTCAGGTGAATCGTCAATTCGTCTTAAATAAAATGGCGGAGCATCTAGTCCAAGAAGAAAAATTACCTGCCTTATGTTATGTCTTTTCACGCAAACAATTGGAAATCGACGCAGACCGTTTAACGACCAATTTATTGGAATTTGATAGTAAGGTTCCATATACGGTGGATAGAGAATGCGAACAAATGATCCGAAAATTGCCGAACTATGAAGAGTATTTGCATTTGCCAGAATATACAAAACTCGTGAAAAATCTGAGAAAAGGGGTTGCCATCCACCATGCCGGAATGTTACCCATTTTACGAGAAATAGTTGAAATGTTATTTGATATGGGATTTATTAAATTATTGTTTTGCACAGAGACGATGAGTGTGGGCATAAATCTTCCAGTAAAAGCAACCATTTTCACAGATGTAACCAAATTCAATGGCGAAATCAATAGACCCCTATATAGTCATGAACATACTCAAGCGGCAGGACGTGCAGGTAGATTAGGGTTAGATAAGGTTGGTCACTCTATTCATTTGCTCAATTTATGTAGACCAATAGATGCAGTCAGTTTTAAGCAAATGATGAGCGGAAAACCACAGACACTCACATCCAAGTTTAAGATTTCATATCACTTATTATTGAATTTATTGGATATTGGCGATTATGACTTGGTTTCCTTCACGAGTAAAAGCATGATCACATCCGATTTAGATAATCAAATGCATGAACTGAATCAAACCATTACAACACTTCAAAAAGAATTGGATGCGGTCAAACAATATTCCGCCCAATTAAGAACACCGATTGACATTATTATCGAATATACCGCTTTACAAAAATCCAAAGCAAGTGCCGTGAATAAAAAACGCAAAGAAATGGAGAGAAGGTATCAACAAATAGTGGACCAATACCATTTCGTATCACAGGATTCAAATAGTTATCTGAAAATCTCCTTGAAAGAAAAAGAAATCAATGAGTGGTCGGCAAAATATGACACACTTCAAAAATATTTTCAGTCAGGGGTTGGATCCGTATTACACTTATTACAGAGCGAACAATTTATTGAAACCGACGGACGGACACTGACATTGAAAGGAAAAATCGCGTCGCAACTTCGTGAAGTGCATTGTTTAACCTTTGCAAATATGTATATATCCAAACGATTCGATGCCTTATCTTCCAAGCAGTTAATTTTATTATTCAGTTGTTTTACGAGTATTCGTGTCTCAGATGATAAAAAGGCAAACATTCCAAAATCCAAATGTGAGCATACCAATATATTAATAGGCGAAGTGGTGCGTTCTTATGAAGAGTATCAACAAAAAGAGTTACAATTCGATATAAATACAGGATTTGAGTATGATGTTCAATATGATTTATTGCAAGATATGGAAGACTGGTGTGAAGCAGAAGGAATAGAAGAATGTAAAGGCGTGTTGCAACGTATGAATGAACAAGGCGTGTTTATAGGGGAATTTGTCAAGGCATTACTGAAAATCAATACGATTTCGAATGAGTTGGAAAAGATTGCAGAAATGACCAATAATATTGAATTGGTACATACATTACAACAAATTCCGCTCATGACATTAAAATATGTGGTAACAAATCAATCTTTATATGTATAATGGATATATATAAAATAAATGCCTGTAAATTATTAAATAAAAAATTGACCTTTTTTTATTTGACAATAAGATAAGAAAATAAAATAGATAAGAAAAGCATCGATGTCTGAAATATATGTTTTACATTTGGAAGCATTTTGTCCAGAAGATGAAGAATTTGGAGATGAACTCTTTCTCAAACCAGGTGACAATATAAGACACTATATAAATGACAATGTAGGTTATAGATTATCTATCATTATTTATTATGATATTCGTATAGAACAATATATTGTATTCACAGATAATATTACATACACGATTTCAGACCCAAATACAGACATATATAATTGCGAACATAAATATAATCGATTTCATTCATCCAATATTGATAATATTTATTTGTTATTGATACGAATGGGGTCGTGGTCTTATACTCCTGATATGTCAGATGGTGTATATGGTAAATATAATTTGCATAAAGTAAAAGCGCCATTGGTTGGCAATTCTTTTGAAACATTTATGCCAAATTTAACAGACCAAACTAAAATGGCATATTTACATTCATATGGTTTGAGCAATAAAACTATTTCGTTAGAATTGAAAATGATGAAAGAATTTACAGAAAGTTCTAATGAAATATGGAATGTGTAAAAGATATAAAAGTATTTCAATAATATAAGAAATGGACATGATTCGTCTCTATTATTATACAAGTGTTCCTCTTCTCACTTGTAATATGCTTTTTTATTCGATCACATCTTTATCGGCATCCATCTCTTCTTCCCAAAATGTGGTGAAATTCATATCGGAACATAAAGATAGCGATGCCATTTTGTTTAAAAATGAGATTGTAGAGAGAGATCTGGAAGTGAAATTGAGAATAATTGAATCTTTAATATACGATATCATTCGAACATTTAGCAGTAACAATGATGAATTCGAACAAACCAAACAACATATACAACATCCTCCAATCATGGAAATAGATTCCTCTAACGATTTTGCAATGGTCCAAATAAACTATCCGTCCAAGATATTAGAGAGAATAGACGATCCAATCAAAATGGCATTGATCAGTACATCCGAAACAGTATATAATATTAATACATTACTTATGGAAATCAGAACAAAAATAAAAAATCATGATGCGTCCTATATGAAATCTATTATTGCCATTTCTCTCCAAACCGAACTGAAACAACTTCATAGATATATGAATATATTAGATTCCAGATTACACATGTTGTTAGAACTCTTGAAAATCTATATGCCTCTTCGAAAAATTTGAAAATATGGTGAAAATATGTTTATTCAATTTATTTCAAGAAATGCTTATTCATGTATTTTTGAATAGTGAAAAAAGTCAATTCGTCGCCATCTTTTACATCAAGTAATGTTTTCAATTTATCATCCGGCATAATAATTCTGGATTGTTGAAGATTATGTTCTTTGATATACTTGTTTAATGCACGCGTTACCTCTGTTCTCGCCAATTCAGTTCCTTCTGGTCTATTCATAAAAGCACATAATTCTGCACTAATTTTACATGGTTTTGCAAATCCGGACGGAACTCTGGATGTTTTCAATTTTGGTTTGACGGATTCTTTTTTCAAATTCTTCATTTCGGATTTGATGTTTTTTTCAAGAAGTTTCATATTTTGACGAATACTATTGATATGGTTATTCAATGATCCCAATTGGGTAAGTATTTGTTCAAATTGATTGAAAATATCTTCCTGGGCATTATTATTTATATTGGCATTACCAGTTGACGACGACATTATAATTCATGTCACTTTCTATTTAAGTATATTTATGATGTTTCTATTTTATATTTCTTTTATTTTTGAAATCATTGTCATTCATTACACCGACCGGAAAGAAAAATGAGACAAACTTTCTATAAAAAATAAAAAATTTATAATAATTCTTTCCAAGTGATGTAAAAGCACCCTATCCATTTTCTATTTTAGAAAATCTTGGGCTTGTCCTAATTTGACAGCGTTTGCGGTTTGAGGACTTTTATTATTGTATTCTCTTCTATACTTTTCAGGTCTTTCTCCTGTTTCCATATATGATTTGAATACTTTTTGGATATTCTTACATCCATTCTTATCACGATTGATGCATCCCTTCCTATTATTTTCCATTTGATATGTTAGGATAGAATGTATCTTTCGTTCTTTATGTGATTTATCTTTCTTGAATTTCAAATATAAATTTTCACAAACTTCTTCTGTTTTATAAGATAAACAAGATGTTCTAAATTCATCTATATTATAAACCTTAAAAGTTTCTTGTAATTTTCGTTTTAATGTTAAATTGGGGGTTGATATGAAGTTTCTCATTTGTTTTCCTATACTCCAATCACCTATGATAATTATATGGTCTTTGCTGTATTTCTTCGCAATTTTATTTACCATATTATCTTCTGTGCGTTTTTTATTGATATAACCATACCATTTGTATTGACGAAATTTTAGTTCTTGATATAACGGAACTAATGTTTCATTTGCTTTTATTTTTTCAGTAATGTATTCTTGAAATTTTTCTATATTACAGGTTTTAGAATTATATTTATTTAACCCTTCTTCTATTTTAGTAATACCTATTTTGTCCTTGTAATTTTTTAGCAAAGATTGATATTTTAATCGTTTGGTTTCTTTCAAATACATTCTATTTGTATAAGAATAAAAATTACCATCATCATCCATCATAGAAAATAAACTTCTTTTTCCAGGGTCTATGAAAATATGTTTTCCTTCTAACATTTCTTTTGGAACTTCATCAATATAAGGAAATTCAACATTTTCTTCTTTCTTGGATTTTTTAGGTTTATCTTTATTTTCCAATCGTTTCTTTTTTGCTTGTTCTTTTTGTAGTTGTTTCTTATCTTCTTTGATTTTATCCTTTTCTTCTTTGGTTAATCCTTGTAATGCTTTCTTTCCTGCTTTTTTCTTATCTTTCTTTTCTTGTTCTTCTTTTACAAAATCTTTATGCAAAAATCTCAACGAAGTAGCATATCCATCTGTAATAATGGTATAATCAAAAACATAATTCTTTCTTGATTGTGTTATATTGAAAAAGGTATTCCAAATAAATTCTTTGTTCTGTTCCAAACAATTATACAAATCCCCTTTTGTTTTATTTTTTGGTTTTCCTATATTTTTTCCTGATTTTATTTCAGTTGTTTCTGTAATCCAAATATCTAATAATTTTTGATGTTTTTCTGTTTCTACAAATAATTCAACTAACGCTTTTGTATCAACTTGAATGTGTCTTGGTATAGTGTTAGTTTGTATAGGAAAAAACTGGAATGATTTTCTTTCCAATTTCTCTAATTCTAAACACATAAAAATCATATGTTTCAAATACTTATAAGGTGAAACTTTTATATCATAGTAATAACTGGTTTCATATATTTCAGGAACAATATTATAACGATTTTCTTTTAACCAACTATGATATTTTTCATCACAAGTAAGAGTATTATTTATTATATCATTTTTCACTAAATTTATTTCTCTATAAAGTTGTTTCTTGAATTCTTTATTTTCCATTTGGTCTTGATAAAGATGTTTGAAATAAGAATTTACAAATCTTTTTACATAATCAAAAAATCTCATTTTGATATTATTTTCAATGGCAGTAATCATCGTTGTAGCGTAATAATCCAAAATAGATGATAAATTAGTACCATCTTCTAAACCGAAGGTGTTTATAATTCTAAATTCTTCTAATAAAATAGCATTATTGCCTTTTGGTTTTTGACCTGACGCAGATTTCATTATTGATTTCATACACATAGAAATAGTATCTTTTGTAATTTCAGGTATTTCTTGATTATTATGATATTTATGGAGAACCCATAATCTTAGTAAAAAATAAGTTTTGGTTGTAATAGCATTGGTTCTAATAATAGCGTTTTGTAAGATTTCCATATTTTCCTTAACTTCTTCATTATCCTTGTAAAGAATAGAAGAAATATGAAGTTTCAAACACCGATATTTATCAGGAGGTTCTTTTTTGGAAGTCATCCTTATAATTTATATAAAGAAAATATCTTTAAATAAATATACGCAATTATTATAATTTCCTAAATAACTTATAATTCATCTATTTTTATATAAAAAATTGGTTCATCTATTTCATAATGTAAAAATTCTTCTAAACAAATTTTAATTTTACTTGAAATATGCTTTAATTCTTCCATAGTAAAATATTCTTTTGAGGAAGAATGTTTTTGATTAAAATGTATAGAATGTTGATATTTTTTACTTTCTGTATGTAAAGTATCAATTGATAATCTTAATTGTTTTTTTTCGTCTTTTGATGATACAGATGCTTCCACTCTATCTAAAAAATTATATTGGTCGTCATCTTTGAATGCTTTTTTAATTATATGTCTAAGATTTTCCCATATTAGTTGTTTTCTTGTTTCTTTTTGTGATACTGACACTTCTTTATTTTTATCAAAAATTACAAATTCTATGTTAAACGGATAATTCATGTATAATAATAATAAATAATATTTATATTATTTATCAATATTATTAATTGTTTCTTCCTTTTTTATTTTTTCTTTCCGTTTTTGATATGCACGTTGTCTATATTCTTTTAATTTTTCAGGATTTTCTTCTTTTAACTTTTGTAAATAATTAGAACCTAATTCTTTATATTTTTCTTTATGCTTTTCATAATATCTCTTATGATTTTCACCATTCGTATATTTTTTTAAACGCTCTTCCAGTTCAGCGTTCTTTTTTTTTAACTCCTCGTTTTCTTTTTGTAATTCTTCCATTTATTATTATATACAATTAATTTTTAAATATTTTTGTATATATTTATTATGAAGCAACATACCGAAGATTATAAACTTACTGCTGTAAAATATTATTTAGACCATAATGAAGATATGCGTGATACTTGTGATATATTCAAATGTAATTTTCAGTCATTAGCAAGATGGGTTAAAACATATAAACAAAAAGGAAATCTAAATAGAAAAACTCGTAAAAATCGTAATCTCAAAATTACACCTGAAATTGAAAAGTTTGTTAAAGAGTATGTAAGAAAATATAACACAACTACTTTATGGGAATTATCTAAATTAGTTGATGAAAAATTTAAGGTTCGTTTGAATGATAAAAGTATTTATAATATTTTACATAAACATAAACTTACAAGAAAAAGATTACGAAGCAAATATTATCCTGAAAAGAAGGAAGGACAAGAAAAAGAAGATTTGGAAGAATTTTATAAAAAGTTAAAAGAATTTGATTACAAAAGAACAATTTGTTTGGATGAAACTTCTATCTATTTGAATATGACTTTAACTTACGGAAGAAGTAAAAGTGGGACAAGAGTAATTAAAAAAACGAATAAATATCCATATAAAAGATATAATTTATTATGTGCTATAAGTGCTGATAAAGTAGTTGGATGGAAATTATATCCTGAAAGAAAAGGTGGTGTAAAAACGAATGATATATTAGAATTTTATGATGAATTTATACATTCTAAGTATAAAAATTATTTGGTAGTAATGGATAATGCTGTAATACACAAATCAAAAATAATAAGAGAAACAATAGAAAATGATAATAACCATTTGATTTATTCAGTTCCTTATCATCCTGAAACCAATTCTATTGAGGAGTTTTTTAGTCAGTTGAAACATTACATTAAAAAGGAAAGTCCAAATACTTATGATGATATTTATAATGTAATTTCAAATATTTTAGAAAAGAAAATAACAAAGGAACATTTAACAAACTACTTGAAACATAGTTATAAGATATACAAATTATAACTGCGTTTTGTCTCATTTTTCTTTCCGGTCGGTGTAACCAAATATATTTAACGCCATTAAATATAATTCCGTAAGTCATCTTATAATATACAGTTATATAGATTTCATTATTTTATTACAATTCAATTTTCTTATTTCTTATAATTGCGTTTAGACTTTCCTCCCCATTTGGTTCGTTTATGCTTATGCTTACGTGATCCACCAGCAGGAGATGAAGGAATGTTATCCAATTCATCATATTTATCGTCTGTTGCAACTTCTTCTTCATTATCTTCCTTGACCATTTCTTTATCTTTTGTTACATCGCCGCCACGTTTTCCCTTTTTTGACGATTTTCTCATATTAGGGCAAATAGGACATTTACATGTTGGTTTATGTCCATTTCCACGTTTCTTTTTTCCAGCAGTTTGAGATTTTTTATTAATATCACTATCACCGTCGCTGTCGCTTTCTGATTCACTGTCGCTTTCAGATTCGCTATCACTATCAGATTCACTATCAGATTCACTATCAGATTCACTATCAGATTCACTATCAGATTCGCTATCACTATCACTATTACTATTATCGTCGCTAACTTTATCTTCTTTTTCATCTTCCTCTTCATCGTCTCCACCCCTTAATTTACGTGTTCTCTTCTTGGGGTTCTTTTTATTCTTGGACATTGTTTTTCTGCTCATATTTTTACAAATGGGACATTTACAATTTTTTCTATGTCCATTTTTCTTCTTATAACCGCCTTTAAATTCCATTTTTTTCTCCATATCATCCGAATATCCACCGCGTTTTGCTTTGTTTTTCATGTTTTCACAAATATGACAGGTGCATGTCGTCTTATGTCCATTCTTTCGTTTAGCACCGCCAAGTTTTTCAAGATCAACATTGGTTTGTCCCATTATATATATACTTTAAGATTATACTTTACCCCTACATTTCTAAATCTTAATTATATCAATTTATATAATGAAGATTTATAGAGAATAATTAGTTCTGCTTAATAGTAATCACTGTTTCACCCTTATTGTTTTGGTTCACTCTATATTTATTTGGAATATTCTTCTTGATCAAAGTCCAATCTTTTGTTGATTCAGTAGACTGTCTTTGTCTAGGTCTTGATTCTTGTTTAGATTCTTGTCTTTGTCCAGGTTTTGATTCTTGTCTTGGTCTTGGTTCTTGTTTAGGTCTTGATTCTTGTCTAGGTTTAGATTCTTGTTTTGCAGGTCTGGCAAGTTTCACTTCACGACGAGTTTCACACATTAACTTACCGCCCTTAATGCCAATAACATTGTTTGCTTGCCATTCATGTTTTCCAGATTCAGACTTAACCAAATCAAATTCCACATATTCCCCTTGCACCAAATACTTATATTGCTCACTTTCCACGTTAATGGAATTATGATATACAAATACATCTGTTCCAGATCTACTACCGTCCGTTACTGTAATAAATCCATATCCCACCTTGGTGTTAAACCACTTTACACGTCCGATTAAATGTTCGACAGAAGACATTATGATATATTACAATATGAGTTATCTTTAAATCTTTTTTCAGGAATATTATTTAAGTCCTTGAGTGATATAATAGACATGGGATAATACATATCTCTCTAAATCTTCTTTTTTGGAGACATCAACATCATCAACATTCACATTATTAAAATCGTATAGTTCGACATCATTTGCAGCAATATATTCGAATACAGGAATTAAGTTAATACTTTCCGGTTCAACCATATTTTTCAGATCGATATCAAATTCTTTCGCCATGTGTCGAACATAATTATAAATCACAAGGGCAATCATTTTAAGACGATTATCATGCTGTTTAGTCGCCTTTCGATTGATTAACTGGAACACGTTAAAAATGGACTCAATATAGTCATTCATTCTATCATATTTGTTCGACATATATTATACTCCATGATAATGTTTTTAACTTGTTTTCAACATAATTAATATATTTTATATTTCTAATTTTCAATATTTCTCTCTAACATGGTAACTAATAAAGAATAATCCGGAGCATCTTCAAACGAAAGTTGTCTGATATACCGAAGCATCTCTATCAAGACTGGTGGAATCCGACGATTGTTCACAATATCACGTTTTTGTTGAAATATTAAATTAGCATCAGAAACAGTAGACCATGGCAACATACCTGTCCATAAATATAGTAAAATATAGATCGCCGATTCTAAATCATCTCTTCTACTCAATTCCATATGTTGATGAGCATGAATGCTTGCGTAATTCAGACTTCCGATCAAACAATGGGTTGATTTCATGGGGATATGTTTATCATGGACTAAATACGATTTACAGAACCCAAAGTCGATAATATATAATTCATGGTCATCTTTCCCTAATAAAAAATTATCAGGTTTAATATCGCGATGAACCAGTCCTTTGTTATGAATGGTTTGTAAAAGAGTGATTATTTGGATACCAATAGAGAAAGAAAAAGCGTTATGCATATGGAACTCTTTCAAGGACGGTCCTAGTAAGGAAATCACCATATAATAATAGTCATCATCTTTTCCAAACCATTTTATCAAGGGAATTCCTTTACATGGATATAAATACTTATAAATGATAGTTTCGTGTTTTAGTAATTTCGTGTTGTCCTGTATTGGTTCCACTTTAATAGCGACGAATTCTTTGGTTCGAATATGTTGTGCTTTAAAGATGGTGCCGAACGATCCGTTACCAAGAGGTTCAATTAGTTGATATTTATGATTGATTAAGGTCATACTAAATATTTATTTAATATTCATTTATTGCATTTAAATATTAACAAAAATGAATAGTTAAAGAGATTTCGAGAGAAGATATAGAAAGAATGTTATCGCGAAACATGTCCATGGCAATAAAAAAGGGAAGTATTCCTTATTGCAGAAATTGCAAGCATTATCGATTAGAAGGTCCCTTACATAAAAGAGAGTCATCTATTTGTAAACTATTCGAGAGAAAGTGTATCATTACAGGTATAAAAAGGTATGATTCTATATTTGACTGTAGAATGGATGAGACGAAATGTGGGAAAGGTGGAACATTATATTCGGAAATTCAATATTACACCGACCGAAAAGAAAAATGAGACAAATATATATTTCAAAATTGTTTCTGTAAATTGAAATCACTATAACTTAACGCAAATAAACAATGCAAACTTTTCTATACTTTCTTCAACTATCTTGAAACCATTGCTAACTAACAAATCATTTAATCTTTTTCCAAGGATTTCATCTTCACATGTCCATCTTTTAGTCGGTTCTATTATATACAAATTTCCATTACTTTCTAAAATGCGTTTCGCCTCTTTTATATATTCACTACAATTTGACCCCCACATTGCTAAAGATAATATGCAAAGTTCAACGCTATCGTCTTCCAAAGGAACATTAGATATGTCACATTCAGTTACGTTATCATTTATAGCTATATGGTCATAATTGATAAATTCAAATCTATTATCGTGTTTAAAATGTTCTGCAATTTGTGCTTTTCCGCATCCCATATCTACTATAAGTTTTCTTCTTTTTGTTTTAATTTTGTCCAACTCTTGAATAATGCGGTTTCTTGGGATTCCTTCGTCTGGAAAAGACTTTTCGTTTTCTTCTGCTATTTTATGGTAATTATGCCATAATTCTATGTCTTGTTTGAAAGCGTTGTGAAGATTGTTTGAAGTCATTGTTTTATAACGTTGATGGAGAACTGATAATTCAGATTTATTTCTTTGACGTCTTTCTTCTGGGGTTTCTTTAAATTGTTTTTCTAATACTTTTTTTGGTTTTGTTAGTTTCATTGACTTTTTCTTTGGAATTATTATAATTTCTTCTTCATCTTCATCTTCTTTTTTGTTAAATATTCTTTTATCTGTTAAATACACCTTATAATTTTCTATAAACACTGACCATATATCATAATGTTTTTCGTCGTTCATTACTTTTTTAATATATTTTTGTTGTTGAGTTGTCAACCAATTGCCTAATTTTTTTTCGTCAACATCATTTGACCGTTTGTTTGGTCTTCTATTGTGTTCATTTATAAACTTTTTTAAATCGTCCATATTTTTTTTCCAATTTTCTTCATTTCTAATAAAATATTCTTTGTATTCTTCAAGAAATTCACTCCATTTATCATATATTATTTTGTTTTTCATATTTCTATTTTTACTTTTATAATTATATTGTTGGTGTCCCATCCATTTTGACAATAATTTTTCGGTTGATTTAGTTTGAGATGGTAATCTGTAATTTAAATTTATAAATTTTTTTAACTCAGAAAACTTGTTTTCCCATAATTCTTCATTGCTAACAAAATATTCTTGATATTCTTCCAAAAAATTTGACCAAAGTTCATATCTGTCTTTGTTTATCATACCCTCTTTTTTATCTTTATAATTTTCCATTTGATGCCTCAACCAATGTCCTAAATATTTTTCTTCTTTATTTTTACTTCCTTTTGAAGGCATTCTTTCAGTTTTGTTAATAAACGCTTTTAATTTAATCAAAATATCATTCCATTTTTCATCATTGCTAACAAAATATTCATTGTATTCTTCTACAAACTCAGTCCATTTATTATAAATCAATTCATCTTTCATTATTCTTTTTTTATTTTTATAATTTGATTTCTGTGAACGTATCCAATAACCTAATGTTTTTTCTATGTATTCATTTTTTTCAGCTACAGGAACCCTTTTATTCTCATTTATAAATGCTTTTAATTTAATAAAGTTAACTTCCCATTTTTCATTGTTTGTTGTTAAATAATCTTTATATTCTTCTAAGAAATTTGTCCAAAGATTGTATCTGTGTTCATTTTTCATTCCTTGAAGTTTTTTTCTATAATTATGCATTTGATTATATAACCACCTACCTAATTTTTTCTCATTTTCTTCTCGTCTTTCTTTTATAGGTTTTCTTTTATTTTCATCTATAAACGATTTTAATTCTTCAAATCTCTCAAACCAAGTATCCACTATTTCACAATCAATTACGCAACTGCACATATCTTTCACAAGGTCAATATCACTACTAATTTTCCACAATACTTTAACATCTGGATTTGTATGAACTTTTATTTGACTTCGTTTGTGCCTGTTTGGTGCATTAATTTGGTCGCTTTTCGGACTTTTTTTAACACCATCCTTTTTCACAATTGGTTGATAAACTGGTGTATCTTCGGTGTCGTCATCTTTTTCACATTTATAAAGACGAATAGTTTCCTTTCCATCTGGATTATACCTTTCAATCGGATTTTCTAATGAATTAGCGTGAATTTCAACGCATACATCATTATCTTCTGCTATTTTCATAACAATATCTTGTTCATTTTCACATTCTTCAAAATCTTCATAATCCAATTCTTGGTCTAATAAATGTTCACATGTTTCGACAATGCCTCCATCACCAACAGGTTCATTAATAGTAAATCCTTGTTTTTCTAAGTTGCTTTTAATTTCTTGTGGTGAGAAAGTATCAGGATAATATAAACAAATGTCATAAATATCTTCATCTTCTTGTCTTAAAGCACTCAATACATTTAATATTCCATTAAAATTCTCTCCTTCATTCATATCTTGACGAATGACCGCATCACATTTATCCTTATCACCATCACATTCTATATATTTGGTTTTATCAACCCAACAAGGAATTAAAACAGTTGAATTAGGTGCGTTCAATTTTCCAAGAGGTTTTCTTACAATTCGACCGATATTTTGAATAATTTTTACATATGAAGATTTAGGGTCAACAAACACACACATGTTAGCATTTTTAGTATCAATGCCTTCTCCAATAGTCTCACATGACGAAATTATAAATATATGATTATCAGGAGTTTCATCGAATTGTGCAAGCAAATTTTTTCTCTCAGTCATATTTATTGATGAACTTAATCCAACCATCTTAATATTTTTAATATTGTATTTGTTAATAGTAGGGAATTCACTCCGTTTAACGGTTTGAAATGCTTTAATAAACTCTTTTACATTAACAAACAAATTAACAGATGTATCTCTTTCAGCATTAACATCAGCATGAAACGTCAAAATTCGGTTGTTTCCAGTGGTTAAAATGGTCCTAGCAATAGATTCAAACAACATTTTGTTAGTATTTTCAGTGAATAAGTCAATTCTAATTTCAAATGGATTTAAATAATCTTCAAAAACACCTCTTAAATAGGAGTAATCGTATACTAATCTTCCGCACATATTTTCATCTTTGTTTCTATCATACATAATTATTCCATTAGCATTTTTAGGTGTTGCTGTAAAGAATATTTGTTTTTGACAACAAGTATTTTCAAAGATAATTTTTTGATAAGTTTGACCTACCGCATGATGTGATTCATCGTATACACAACAATTTATTGGCGTCCCATTTAAATTATCAATAAGCGTTTTATAACTTTGATATGTCACACACACAATTTTGTTAGCATTTTTTGAAATAAAATCTTTTATAATCATAGGGTTTGTTGTTGATGGTATTTCTGAGTCGGAAGATGATAATTCTGAGTCGGAAGATATTCTTAATTTAAACGCAATATCAACATCATATAAATAACTTTTGTAAAACTGATCAATTAACGAAAGTGAAGGAAATACATAAACCACCAATTTCTTATTTTGTAAAATTTTACATTTTCTCATTATTTCTGACTTGCCTGTTCCGCAAAACATTTTAACAAGGCATTTGTCATTAATCATTAATTCTTTATAAATAGCATCGTCTGCTTCTTGTTGATAATATCTATATTGTCTCATAATTATTATTTATCATGCAATTATATTACATAAATAAAAGTCAATTTTATTATAAAATGAAACAAAATGTATTATACTGATTATTAAATATAACATTAATTCACAAAAGTTCATTTAACAAAGTTTGTCTCATTTTTCTTTTCGGTCGGTGTAACCAAAGCATTACAATTTTTATAGTGTGAACACATATAATGTAATAATATGGGTCATAAGCATTAAAAATTGTTGAATAATGACAGCGATTTTGCTATAATAAGAGATTGGATATAAATCCGATATTCCGACGCCGACTTGAATGGTGGTGCTCAATAAAAAATAATCCAAATAGGAGTGTATTGTTTATTTCTCTCTTCATTATTGATTTGAAAATGATCTGACAGATATAAATAAATATAGGCAAAGGCAATAATGGAAATCAAATGAAAAATCAACGTTCTCAAAACCAATTTCATTCTATAATATGATTATATATTTAAAAATTGAAATACTTATTGTCTATTTGTTCAATCCAACAAAAAAGTATATAAATCTTAACAATATGTCAACCTCTATTATCATAGAATCCAATTTGAAGGAAAATAATAAATATGAATTAAATCATCTTATGCAATTTATTATTGTCGATTTATGCAATGCAGATATATTAGGTTATGATAAATCAAGTGATTATTATTGGTGTAAAAAATATGACACATTATCATGTATTTTACACATAGAAATCAATATAAATAGCATAGGAACAATGTGTATAACTCCAAAAATATATTCACAGAGCGAATTAGAGACGTTTATATACGATTTAATAGAATCCATTGATATTTGCAAAACATCCAATTTTATTAAACATTTACTGGAAAATAGATGATATAATCCATTATGAAAAACAAACATATTTAATAAATCCATTTATTTACACCTTTTTACATTTCAAACGCCGATTTTTCACGACATAAAAAATAAAAAAATGTAAAATCAATAGTAGGAATTTCACCTACGATGGTCTAACTTTTTCTTCTTCTTTTTTCCTTTCAGGATTTGAAGAAGTGAAAGACGAAATTTGAAAACATAATGGTCGTTCTTGTTTATGTATCCAACAACTTGTTAATTTCATTATGTTTATTGAGGAATTTGCATCTCTTGTTCTAAATACGATTTTTTTGTTTTCGCAACTCACGCAGTTAGAACACTTTAACAGACGAAATACCTTTTTATTTTCTTTATCTTTGTAATACTCTAAATCTTTATTACAATCGCAACATTTCTTGCTTGTATTACATTCATTTATGGTAATTGTATCATACTTTTTATGGATAAGTTTTCTTAATCCTTTATTCATTGTAGGCATAAAATGTTTCATTTGACTACTCCTACTCCAATTTCCATAACCAATCAGGATGTTTTCACCAAAAGTTTTCTTAATTTTATTCAGGAAAGTATCAATACTTTTCTTACCATAACTATATTGTCTGAATTTCATTTTTCTCCATGTATCTCGTTTGTA
>Ga0194119_10004567_pt1 | contig 21312 bp, 15 predicted proteins | sample TA2MahC100mmetaG_FD_148620 | JGI IMG/M metagenome (GOLD analysis project Ga0194119, IMG submission 148620) | Freshwater microbial communities from Lake Tanganyika, Tanzania - TA2015018 Mahale Deep Cast 100m | ecosystem: Environmental > Aquatic > Freshwater > Lake | place: Tanzania: Lake...
GATCTCTATGCCAAGCTCGACGGTTGCCGGATAGTGCGTGCGGATCTCGCTGCCAATGCGATCTTTCAGCGGCGTGATGATTTTTCCACGCGCCGTGTAGTCCTCGGGATTCGCCGTGAAGACGAGCAGCAGATCGAGCGGCAACCGCACGGGAAAGCCCTTGATCTGCACATCGCCTTCCTGCATGATGTTAAACAGGCCGACTTGTATCTTGCCCGCCAGATCGGGCAGTTCGTTGATGGCGAAGATGCCGCGGTTGGCGCGGGGCAAAAGACCATAGTGAATGTTCAATTCATCGCTGATGCTCGCACCACGTTTGGCGGCGCGGATCGGGTCGATGTCGCCGATCATGTCGGCGATCGTCACGTCCGGCGTCGCGAGTTTTTCGACATAGCGTTCCTCGCGATGCAGCCACGCGATCGGCGTGTCGTCGCCCAAGGCGGCGAGTTGTTGCCGCGCGTAGGCTGATACCGGCGCGAGCGGATGATCGCGTATCTCCGAGCCCGCGACGTACGGCGTCCACTCATCAAGCAGCGCCGTCAGCATGCGGATGAGCCTGGTTTTCGCTTGCCCTCGGAGCCCCAGCAGGATAAAGTTGTGACGCGAGAGCACCGCGTTGACAACCTGCGGAATCACCGTGTCGCCGTAGCCGCGAATTCCCGGGAACAACTCGCCGCCTTCCCGCAGCCGCGCGACCAGATTTTCGCGCAACTCGTCTTTCACGCCGCGCGGCGCACCGACTCCGCTCGCCTTCCATGCTCCCAGCGTCTCCGGCCGTTTCGACATCGTCATCGCACCCCCGACGAGATTGTACCAAGCGGAAGCATGCGCACACCGGTGGCCATTCTCTTGATATAATCCGCCTCATAGCCTCGTAGCGGATCAAACTTACCGAATGCCCAACGACCTCCCCGAAGTGGAATACCAGCGGTTCTGGAAGCGACTCCAGCAAATCGGCCTCAACGCCTATGAGTCGCGCTCCTATCTCGTTCTGGTTGGCCACCCAAAGTTCAAAGCGTTAGAACTCGCCGCGCGCGCCCAAGTGCCGCGCCAGAAGATTTATGAAGTGCTCGACTCACTCGTCGAGAAAGGATTCGCGCAGGTCGTTCGGGAAAAGACCAAGCTCTTCTCCGCCGTCGAGCCGTCCCTCGCCATCCCGGCGTACTTTGCACGCCGCTCGCAGCAGATGCAACAGGAACTCACCGAGCAGTCGCGTTTTGCGACTGACCTCGTCGAGGAGTTGAACTCGGCGTACTCGGAAGGCCAGGGCGGACGTGGCACGCTCGACTTTCTGCGAATCGTCAGCGAACCGCTGCAAACGGCCGCGGAGTATCGCCGCATGATGAGCGAGTCGCGTGTTGAATATCTCGAATTTTCACGTCCCCCATACGCGGTGGACCCGTTGAACGACGATCTCGTCCGCGAAGCGCGGAAGCGCGGCGTGCGATGCCGCCTGTTGATCGAGGTCGGCACGTTGGATACCGAACATCGCAGGCGCTTACAGGAGTTCATCGACATCGGAGTCGAGGTGAACCAAGTGCCGTCGCTGCCTTTGAAGTTGGCGCTGTTCGACGGCAAAAAAGGGCTGATCGCGCTGCTCGACCCCGTTATCACACGCCCCGCATGGACGGCGGTGGTCTTCGATCACAACGGCCTTTCCGAAGCGATGAACGGGTTGTTCGAGGACTACTGGCGGCGGTCGATTCCGATGCCCATTGCGAGGAGTTAGACTCTCTTCGCCTTTTCCTTATCCTTCCGGCTCCGCACTTCGCGCACGGCGTAGATGCGCCGGTCTTGGCTCTCAAAGTAGGTGCGGGCCAGCAGTTCGCTGACGATGCCCGTGCAGAACAGAATCAGCCCCGCAAGAAGCAATAATGCCCCGGCCATCATCAGCGGGCCGTGTTGGGTCACAAGATCGCGTTCCATGTGCAGCACCTTGTACACGAATAGGTACGCCAGAATCGCGCCGCCGCTGCCAACGCCCATCAGGCCGTACTTGCCGAAGAAATGCATCGGCCGCGTGACGTAGGTCAGCAGGAATCGGATCGTCAGGATATCGAAGAAGACTTTGAATGTGCGTCCGAGCCCGTAGTGCGATTTTCCCGCGCCGCGCGGCACGTTTTTGATCGGCACCTCGACGATACGCGCGCCGTAGAAACTCGCCAGTGCCGGAATGAACCGGTGCAGTTCGCCGTACAGATTGACGTCCTTCAAAATTTCGGCGCGATACGCTTTGAAGGTCGTTCCGAAGTCGTGCAGGTCGACGCCGCTCGCTTTCTTCATCATCCAGTTCGCGATTCGCGACGGAATCTTTCGCGTCACCGCGTTGTCGATACGATTCTTGCGCCATCCGCTGGCCAGGTCGTAGCCTTCGTCGATCTTGGCGAGCAGATTCGGAATGTCCTCGGGTTCGTGCTGCAAGTCGCCGTCGAGCGAAATTACGACGTGGCCGATTGACTCGTCAAAACCCGCCGCCAGCGCCGCTGTCTGCCCGAAGTTGCGGCGCAGACGGATGACCTTCAGCCGGTGGTCGGTCTCAACCAGATTGGCCAGCAGATCGAAGGAGCGGTCCGTCGACGCATCGTCGATGAAGATGATCTCGTAGGTGCGGCCGATCTTTTCGAGCACCGCCGTGAGCCGGTCGTAGAGCGGCAGAATCGCGGGCTCTTCGTTGTGAATTGGAATGACGATCGAGAGTGCTGGCGCGGGCATGGTGCTGATTTCTCTATTCTACCGCCGCTATGCTAAAATCAAAATTCAGCGGTTTTGCACGGGCCCGTAGCTCAGTTGGTTAGAGCGCTACCTTGACACGGTAGAGGTCACAGATTCGAGTTCTGTCGGGCCCACCACTCCATTGTCGTTTTAGACGGCAAATGCGGATATACTGGGTACCTGCTTCAATATCGCTTCGTTGGGGGTCCGCATGCAGCACCGTTTTTCTTGCGCTATTCTCGCCGCCGTCGCCGCATTTGCACAGGTAGACCGCGCAGGAATTTCCGGGACCGTAACCGATGCCAGCGGCGCGATCGTCGCCGGCGCAAAGGTGGAGGCCGTCTCAAAAGACACAGGGCTGCGCCGCGAGGCGCTCACGGGCGGCGCCGGTTCCTACGCTTTTTCGCAGATGCCGATTGGCGTTTATACGGTCACGGTCTCTCACACCGGTTTCCGTAGCGTCGCGGTAAAGGACGTCCGTCTCGGAGTCGGCGACAACCGCACGCTGAATCTCCAACTCGAACTCAGCAACGTTGAATCGTCGGTCACGGTCGAGAGTGTCATCGCGCCGCTCGACAGTACGTCCGCGGTCGTCGGCACGGTCATCGGCGCCAACCAGGTGCGAGAGATGCCGCTGAACGGCCGGCACTGGGCAAGCCTGATGGCGCTCGCTCCGGGTGCGATCAACACCGGCGACGGCAGCCAGCAATCGATCCGTTTCGTCGGCCGCGCGCGCGACGACAACAATTGGACCTTCGATGGCGTCGACTCCACCGGCGTGAAAGACCCACGTCAGGAAGCCGCGCTTCGGCTCGTCATCAGCACCGACTCCATCGCCGAGTTCCGCGTCAACACAACGCTCTATTCCGCCGAATCCGGCGGCGGCGCGGGCGGCCAGGTGAACCTTGTCTCGCGCTCGGGCAGCAACGAATTTCATGGCAGCGTTTTCGAGTTCTTCCGCAACGACAAACTCGACGCGCGGAATCCGTTCGATAACTCCAAGCAACCCTTCCGCCTGAACCAATTCGGCGGAAACTTCGGCGGCCCGATCATCCGTAACCGCACATTCTTCTTCGGCAACTACGAAGGTCTTCGTCAGCGCGTGAGCCAGACGTTTACCAACGACGTGCCCAGCGCCGCATACCGCGCCCGCGCCACGAACGCCGCGATCCGTCCGATTATCGATGTCTATCCGCTCGGCACCATCCGCACCAGTAATGCCGATATCGACCGCGTGCAGGGCGACCGCAGTCAGCAGTGGCGCGAAGACGCCGGCACGCTGCGCCTCGATCATCGTCTCAACGACGCGAACACCTTTTACTTCCGCTACAACGTCGACGACGGCACCATCGTTGCGCCGCGCACGTTGATGGTGAACGACCGGCAAGACAGCCAGTTCCGTCCGTCGAACACCGCCGTTCAATATCAGCGCGTTTTCTCCCCAACGGTGGTGAACGAATTAAAAGCGGGCGTAAACCGCTCCGTTCTGCGCCGTGACAGCTTCGGCCCTATTCCCGCCAGCGTCTCGGTCGCCGGATTTACGACGATCAATCAGCCTAGCCTCTTGATTGAAGCCGGCACCTCGATAGCCATCATCGACAACCTCGCCATCACTCGCGGCAATCACACTCTCAAGTTCGGCGGCGAGATCCGCCGCGCTCGCGTGAACGTCGCCGACCCCGCCATCGACACCGTCAGCGCCACGTACGCCGATCGCAACACGTTCCTCGCCAACCGCGTCGACTCGGTCGGCATCACCGGAGGCAGCGCGGTGCTCGGCACACGCAAGACCTACTACTTCGCCTATGTGCAGGACGACTACAAGATCACGCCCACGCTCACATTGAACATGGGGCTGCGCTACGAATACTACGGCGTCAACCGCGAAGTGAACAACCGTTACCGCGTCTTCGATCTCAATGAATGCCGCGGATTCTGCCCGGCGGGGACGCCGTGGTACTTCCCCGATCGCAACAACTTCGATCCGCGCCTCGGTTTTGCGTGGTCGCCCGCGGCGCTGAAGGGCCGCACCGTGATTCGCGGCGGCGCCGGCATTTATCACGGGCCCGGTCAGATCGACGATGTGAACACCGCGCTCGACAACGTAGCCGAGCGTCTGTCGCTCACGGCCGCCGAAGCGCCGAATCTGTCATTCCCGGTTTCGTCGTTCGTCTCGCAGGCCCGCTCGCAAGGCGTCACTCCGAGGTCGCTGCAACGCGATCGCCGCGATCTCTATAGCGCGCAATGGGGCCTATCGATCCAGCAGAAACTCATCGCCGGTTTCCTGACGCAAATCGGCTACAACGCCAGCAGCGGCGTGAAGCTGTTCGCGAGGCAATACATCAACAATCTCGATCCAGTCACGCGTGTTCGGCCGCTGCCCGCGTTCGGCCGCCTGGATGAAAAGCGCCAGGATGGCAAGAGCAACTTCCACGCGCTGCAAGTCTCGCTTCATCGGCGTCTCGGCAGCGGCGTTACTTGGGGCACGGAGTATATGTGGTCGCATTCGATCAACGATGGCAATCTCGGCGGCGGCGAGGGCGCGCAGCCGCAGATCGCCAGTTGCCGCCGCTGCGATCGCGGCAACAGCGCGCAGGACATTCGCCACACCATTACCAGCAACTGGATGTACGCGCTGCCGTTCGGAAAGGGCCAGCGGTATCTCAACTCCGGCGCCGCGGCGAAAATATTCGGTGGATGGGAAACTTCCGGAATCTGGACCGCTCGCACCGGCCGCAGGATGACTATCGGAATCGCGCGCGCCACGGCCGACGCCCCCGACGGCAACACCTCGGGGCAACGCCCGAATCTGGTCCCCGGCGTGTCGATCTACGCGCCCAACAGGACGTTCTCCAACTGGTTTAATCCGGCGGCTTTCTCGATTCCCGCTCGCGGCACGTGGGGCAACGCAGGCCGCATGATCGGCGTCGGACCCGGTTTAGCGCAAGTCGACGTGACGCTCCAGAAGCAGTTCCCGTTGGCCGAAAAGAAGGCGCTCGTTTTCCGCGTCGAATCCTTCAATCTTTCCAATCGCGTTCAAGCCAACAACCCGGGGTCCACACTCACGTCACCGGCGAGTTTCGGCCTGGTCACGACCGGACTGAACCGGACCATCGGCACGGGAACGTCGCGGCAACTGCAACTGGCCCTGAGGCTCAATTTCTAAATGCGAAGACTCGGTCTGTTTCTAGTGCTCGTGAGCTCGTGCGCCGTCACGCAGCAGATCGCCGTCTTCGACGTCCAACCGGCGCTCCGTACCGAGAGCGTCACCGACGATCCCGACGATCCGTCCATCTGGATCAACCCCAGCGATCCCGCGCGCAGTCTCGTCGTCGGCACCAATAAAGTCGCGGCGCCAAAGGGCGCGCTCGTGGTCTTCGATCTCGACGGTAAGATTCGCCAGACCGTCGCGGGACTTGATCGCCCAAACAACGTGGATATCGAATACGGCTTGCCGCTCAAGGGCGGCGCGGTCGACATCGCTGTTGCCGCCGAGCGATTGAAGAGCCAGTTGCGCATCTTCAAAGTGAGCGCCGAAGGCCTCGCCGATATCACTTCCGCCGGCAACACGCGCGTCTTTGCCGATCGCACCGGCGAACAGGCCGCACCGATGGGCGTGTCGTTGTATAAGCGTCCGCGCGACGGCGCCATCTTCGCGATCGTCGCACCCAAGAATGGCCCACGTGAAGGATATCTCGGCCAGTATCGACTGACCGATGACGGCCAGGGCCGAGTCAAGGCGAGTTTTGTGCGCTACTTCGGCGTGTTCAGCGGAACGAGCGAGATCGAAGCTGTCGCCGTCGACGACGAACTTGGCGCGATCTATTATGCCGACGAAGGCGACGGCATTCACAAGTACGCCGCCGATCCCGACAGCCCCAACGCGGGGGCGCAACTCGCGCACTTCGGGCGCGAGGGCTTTCGCGGTGATCGCGAAGGGATTGCGATCTACACCCAGCCCGGCGGAAAGGGTTACGTCGTCTGCACTGACCAGCTTCCAGGTAACTCGGAGTATCACATCTTCCGCCGCGAGGGCGAGCCCGGTAATCCGCACGATCACTCAAAGCCGGTGCGCGTCGTCCGCGGCGGCGCCGACGGAACCGACGGCATCGAAATCACCTCGCGCGCGCTTGGTCCGCGATTCCCCAAAGGCCTGATGGTCACGATGAACAGCGGCCCCAAGAACTTTCTTTACTTTCACTGGGCCGACATCCTTCCGCAACCGTAACGCGATATCCTAACCGCTGATGCCGCGCAAACTGTTCGTCCTGGCGATCGCCGTCGCCGCCGCTTTCGCTGTCAAGAAAGCGGAACTCTGGGATCTGTTGCCCAGCAACTCTTACGCCGGAAAACAATCAAACGACGGCTACCTGGTTGCAAGCGAGCAACTGATCCGTCCATGGCGATTGAGAGCGCAGATCAAAGGCCGCCCCGCCGACATCGCCATCGATCCCGGGAATCGATTCGCGGCCCTGCTCAACGGCACAAGCGTCGTGATGATCGATCTCGCTTCCGGCGCCGAAATCAGCCGCGCGACAACGAAAACGACCTCGTATCTAGGCATCGCGTTCCGCCCGGGCGTCAATGAAGTTTGGGCCAGCGAAGCCACGCGCAACGGCCCCGACGCGATCCTTCGCATTCCTTACTCGAACAACGGCAAACTCGGCGCTGTCGATCGCATCGAACTGAAAGGGCATCCGATTCCCGCCGGCCTTGCATTCACCAAAGACGGCGCGACGCTCTTTGCCGCGCTTCATCACGACAACGAAATCTTGAAGATCGACGCGCGCACGAAGGAACTCGGCGCACGCTGGAACACCGATCTTGCGCCGTTCGCGCTCGCGCTTCGCGATCAGACGCTTTATGTTTCCAATCGCGCGGGCAAGGCGCGCGCGGCCGCCAAACAAGCGCCGAGCGGCAAACAGGATCTTCCCACCGACGACGCCGGTTCCGTGTTGAACGGCACGCTGCAAGCCTTTGACACGGCGACCGGCAAGGCCGAATCCTTCGACGCCGGTCTCGCGCCCGCGGGCATTGCACTCAGCCCTGCGGGCGATCAACTCGTTATCGCCAACGCGCACGCCGACACACTCTCGATCTTCGATACAAAAGCGCGCCGTATGTCGACCGTCGATATAGATCGCGAAACGAGCCTTCCCGGTCTGCTGCCCAATTTCGCGGCCTTCCGTCCCGACGGCGCCCGGCTATACATCGCTTGCGGCGGCGAGAACTCGGTTGTTGTGTTCGAGAAGAGTGGAGCGTCGTGGAAGCGCGCGGGCAAACTTCCCACCGGCTGGTTCCCCACCGCGCTCGCGGTCGATAGCTCCAACACGATTCACATCGCCAGCGTCAAGGGCGTCGGCAACGACGAACAGTCGCCGGGAAAGCGCAGCAGTAGGGTATACGAGGGCACGCTGTCCAGTATCCCCGACCCCGCTCCGGCGCAACTGGCCGCCGGCATGCGCGAAGTCAACGCCGCGCGTAACGCCAACTTCACCGCACAAGGCGGCGTGAAGAACATCGCCAAACTCGGCATCGAACACGTGTTTTTCATCATCAAGGAAAACCGTACCTACGATCAGGTTCTCTCCGACATCCCGAAGGGTAAGCGCGACGAATCGCTGCTGATGTACGGCCGCGACGTCACGCCCAATCACCATGCGCTTGCCGAGAAGTACGTGCTGCTCGACAACTTCTATTCGAGCGGCGCCATCTCGTTTGAAGGCCACCAGTGGCTGATGATGGGCTTCGTCTCCGATCACGTCGAGCGCGCGCTGCAGGCCGCGCCGCGCGGCTACGCTTGGAACATGGGCGATTCGCTCACCGTTTCGCCCACGGGCTTTTTCTGGCAGGATCAACAACGCCCGCTCAGCGTTCGCTTGCTTGGCCCAGTATCGGAACCCGCAACGCCGGGTCCCGACGGCCTCATGCGCGACATCAACGAAACGGAGATGCTCAAGTGGGGCGAATACTGGGATCACTACAAGAAAGGCACTTGGCGTAGCGTGATCGGTTCGCGTTGTGTCGTCTCCGCACTCAAGCCGATCTTTGACGAAAAATTCCCGCCATCGAGCATGAAGGTGCCGGATCAAATCCGCGCCGCCGTGTTCGAAGAACGTCTCGACAACTGGGAGAAAACAAAATCGACGCCGAACCTGGTCATCATGACGATGACGTCCGATCATACCGAGGGCCGCAATCCGAACGCGCCACGCCCACGTTCGATGGTCGCCGATAACGACTACGCGCTCGGCCGCGTCGTCGAGAAAATCTCGAAGTCGAAGTTGTGGGCAAAGAGTCTGATTCTCGTTGTGGAAGACGACGCGCAGGACGGCCTCGATCACGTCAGCGGACGCCGGACGATCGCGCTTGCCATCGGCCCGCACATCAAGCGCGGCGAACTCGACTCGAACCACTACACGCACATTTCGATGGTCCGCACGATTCAAGACATCTTCCGCATTCCGCCGAAGACGATGTATCTCGCCAACTCGCGAGCAATGAGCAGCGTCTTTACGTCCGATGCGAAGCTCGACGCCTACACCGCGTTTGAGCCCAAGATCAAACTCGACGACATGAACCCGCCCGCCGCCGCCCTGAACGGCAAGGAAAAATGGGCCGCGGTTGAGTCGGCGAAGATGAACTGGGACGACCTCGACGACGTGCCCAGCGATGTGCTCAATCGAATCCTGTGGTGGGACGCCAAGGGCTTCGACAAACCGTATCCTTCGCGCTGAAGCAGCATCACAGTGCGGTTCGAGCTACCGGAAAGGGCGTCCCTCAACGACACCTCGCGGGATCAGCCCGTTGTTCGCCAAATGGCTTTCGATAGCTAAACCAGAGATTCCGAAATTTATCGCGGCGTCCTCAATCGCGTCTGGCTCGAAGCTAGTACCGAGATATTCCTTCAGCGAGTCAATCGGGCATAGGAATTCGGCAGCGAATGCGCGTTGCTCCTTTTGGCGCGCGGTCGTGGTGTCGGTAAGCGCCAGCCAGTGATCCTCGCTGCTCCAATAGTCTGCCAGGAAGCGAGCAGCCTCGAATCTTCGCGCTGGTTTGTTTCTCTTCCGAAACAAGAGTTTTGCCGAATCGCCGCTGCCGTCGCGGATGCCCAGCGAGACGTGCGACGCAACCGTCGGCACGTCCGGTGGATTGAGGTGCCTCGGTTGAATGTTCAGTATTTCGCATAGCGTCTCATCGGATAATGCTCCCAGGCCCAGTCTAAGAGAGCCTCGCGCTTCCAATGCCATCGCATGCCCGCGATGCCACGGCGGTTCAGCTTGGTTTCCGCTCGATTGACGCCGCAAGGGTTTGATTGACGCTTCGACGCCCGTTGCCCTAGCGAACTGCAGCACGGCATTGAGTTGGTTTTGCGTGTCGCGTCCAGCGCACGCCGGCGCGATTTCTTCAGCCGTGCCTATACCGGCGGTTTGCGCAAGTTTCGAAAATTCATCCAATACTTCCCGCGGCCCTTCGTCGGGATCGTAACTCAATCGGGCCTCCATGCGGCGCCACGCCGAAATCGCCGGATCGTTCCTTTCGGCCATGACCTCGTGCCACAATACATGAAGATCGGTCTGCCCAAATGAATCCAGCCGTCTGAGCACTAGGTCGAGAAACGAGTCCGTTTCGCGTACAAAACTATCGGCCGAGATGACTGTATCGAAGTCCGAAAGATAACGGAAGGGTTCCGTAGAAAGCACAGGAGACGGGCGGCAGGAGACTATGATATTTTCTCCATCGCTTGCGAATGTCACTCGGGGCCACAGAAAGCCGAATCCCACTGACGGTAATTCGTGACTCAGCCTCCACGAGACATCAGGCCCCCGTTCGCCGGAGGCGATGGGGATTCTCAATGGCGCTGGTTCCCAGCGAATGCGCCACCACGAAGAGGCGATCCAGAGCCCTAGCGGGTAGGCGGACACTCTTGCCCGGTGCTGAATAGACTTCGAAAATTCGTCCTCAAAACTCGTCGCATTGTGTTCGCCAAATTTCAGTTGTAGGCTCGCTGAGGTCTGCCGGATTTCTTCGCTTCCAGAAAAGGGCGGAAGCCACTCCACATCAATTCGCATGGGTCAAGCCTCCGGTGAGCGCCAGTACGAAAGGACGATTTCCCGAAACGGATCCGCTTCTGGCATCGGGTAGCCGTGATAGGCGCCATTCCCTTCGTGTTGGGACTCCAAGGGTTCTCCGCGCTCAGTCACGGCCCAGACGTTTTGGGGCCACCCGCCGCGTATCTGCTCGCTGAAAAATCCGCGAGCAAATCCAGTGCGCAGCAATTCCATGGCCTCCTTGCGGCCACGGACCGAAACCGAATCACATAGCGTTTTGCCGGGACGCGGAGAACTCGGGGGCGTCAGGCCGTAGTCACCAGGGTTTCGTTTATGTTCCGGGTTTCCGGTGTAGCGCAAATTGGCTAGATTCGCGTCAATGATGGATTGACGGGTCTCGATCGCCTCTGGTGGATAAAGCCTCCTCTTCGGGTTGAAACTTCGTACCGGTATCGTCATGTGTTTAAGGCCAGAATTACACAACTCCTTGCCTTAAGATACCGCGTTCGCCGGTTGGCATTCACGGTTCTAAGCTGCGGATCAGTTGCGCCCGAGTTGCGGTCTGACTAGAGTACCGGGCCGTGCTTGGTTCGCCACGCCAGCCTCAACGACCGGCACACCATTCACCAGCACGTAATCAAAGCCGGTACTGTATTGATGCGGCTTCTCGAACACCGCACGGTCGGCGACTTTCGACGGATCGAATATCACCAGATCCGCGGCGAACCCTTCGCGGAGTTCGCCGCGGTCCTTCATGCCGAACGTTCGCGCGGGCAAGGAAGTCATCTTGCGCACGGCATCCTCGAGCGTCAGCAACCGCTTCTCGCGCACATACTTGGCAAATACGCGCGCGTTTGTTCCATAGGTGCGCGGGTGCGGAATGCCTTCGCCAAACGGCATCAGACCGCCGTCGGAAGCGATCGCCGTTAACGGATGCGCCATGATGCGGTCGACGTCTTCATCACTCATCGTGTGATAAACGATCGACGGCCGTCCCTTCAGCCGCATCTCTATTAGCGTTTCAATCTCGGCGTCGACGTTGCGCGGCCGGCCTTTCGCCACGTTGATCTCGCTGATCGATTTGCCTTCCAGAGCGCGATCTTCGGGAAAGTTCGCAATCACCGCGAACGCATAGTCGCTCTGGCCTTGCCGCAGCGTCGCGTCGCGTTTCATCTCGGCCGCCACACGCTTCCGCGACGCGGGCGAAGTCAATCGCTCGTAAATCGCCGACGGCCCATCGGCCAGCACTTCGCGCGGAAAGAAGATGTCGATTGAGGCCGACGCCGCCGTGTACGGATACTGATCGACGACAACATCCAAGCCCTCGCGCCGCGCCTGTTCCACTTTCGCCAAGGTCTTCGTCGAATTGCTCCATCGACGTTTGTCGATGATCTTAAAATGCGAAATTTGCACGCGCAGCCCCGACGCCCGTGCGATGTGCAACGCTTCATCGATCGCCGCTTCCACCGACATGCCTTCATCGCGCATGTGCGTGGCGTATACGCCGCCAAACCGCGCCGCGGCCTTCGCCAAATCCACAACCTCGTCCGTCTTGGCATACGTGCCCGGAACATACCAAAGCCCCGTCGCGAAACCGATCGCGCCATCGCGCATCGCATGTTCGACAAGGGCGCGCATTTTCGCAAGTTCCTCGGGCGTGGCGGCGCGATTAGCCGTGCCCATGGCCGCGGTGCGAACGCTATTGTGACCGATCAACGCGGCGATGTTCGGGCCGATCTTCGTTGTCGTTAATCGTCCAAACCACTCGGCCATGTCCGTCGCCGACGACCCGCAATTCCCGGTCACCAGCGTCGTCACGCCATCCATCAGGTACGAATCGGCGCGCGGTACGCGAAAGATGCCTTGTTCGACATGCGTGTGAACGTCAATGAAACCGGGCGTCACGATGCGATCGGCCGCGTCGATGACATGATCGGCCGTTGCGCCGCCCAGCGCGCCGATCTTGGCGATCCTCCCAGCGCGCACGCCAATATCGGCTCGATACCAGGGATTGCCCGTGCCATCGACAACACGCGCGCCGCGAATCAAGACGTCGTAATCGGCCGCCTGTAACGCGGCACAAAACAGCCATGCAAGTCTCATAGCGGCCGGATCTTGATATTGCGAAACCACGCCTCGTCGCCGTGATTCTGCAACGTGATCGGCGTCTCCCGTTTCGGACGCTCCGCCAAACCTTTGTAGACCAGCGAGTCCGTCGTCCATCGCGCCGCGGCCTTCGCCTTGATCGACTCATCGGCCAGCGAACCGTCGACCACCTTCACGCCGTTCAACCAGTGTTCGATCTTGTCGCCGCGCACGATCACGCGCGCATGATTGTATTCGCCCACCGGCTTGGCCATCGGCTTGGCGGCCGGCAGCATCGAGTACAACGCGCCCGCCTGATACAACGCCCCGCGCCGCGCATCGGCGTGTCCGCTATCGTCGATTACTTGAAATTCGAAACCAACGACGTATTCCTGCGTTGCCGCGGCCCGCGTGATTGCCCGCGTTTTGATGGCATCGTTGGCCATGGTCTCGAACTTGCCGTACTTCTTCACTTGCCTGTCGTCGACGAAGAACCGGTCCTGCACTTGATACTTCAATCCGCTGTTTCCGCCGGGCGAGATCTTCCATTCAAAGTTCAGTTCGAAGTCGCCATATTGTGCCAGTGTGAACAGATCTTCCCGCAACTTCGGACTCTTCGCGGCCTTGAGCGCACCGTTGTCGATCGACCACGAATCGCCTGCCGGCGATTTCTTCGACGGATCGCCCCATCCCTTCATCGACTTCCCATCAAACAAAAGCTTCCACCCTTGTTTTTTCTCTTCCCGCGAGAGTGTATTTGGTTCGGCGGCGAACAAGACGCCGCAAACAAGCATGAGTGAAATTCGCATCACCGCTATTCTGTCACGGCTAGCGAATCATTCGCTTTTCGAGCTCCCGGTATTCCGGCGTGTCGCGCAGGAGGTCGAAGCGCGGATCGACCAGGACATACGGCGTGCCGCCTTCGTGGAACTCGGCGCTCTTGCGCAGCGCCTCGCGCGCGGCGTCGATCTCTCCGGTCGCCGCGAGTAAGATCGCGCGGCTCACTTGCCAGCCACGCTCGGACTTCCATCGCCTTACCGCGTCCTCGAGAAGTTTCTTACCTTCGGCGGCTCGCCCTTGCTGGACGCGCAGGTGGGCGAGGCCAGTGATCGCCCTCGAATCCAAGTCGTACTTCGCCAAGCACCATTTATACTCGCGATCCGCCTCAACGAAGTCGTTGTCGAGTTGCGCATTCACCGCCAACAGCCAGTGCGAGAACGCATGATTCGGGTCGAGTGCGATCGCCCTCCGCGCGGCTTTGCGGGCTTCGAAGTGGCGGCGCGCAAGGAAATACGCGTCGCCGACGGCCGCACTCACGGCGGCAACGTTTGGCTCCATAATCTCCGCTCGCGAGGCCTGCCGGATCGCGTCGTCGTGGCGTCCTAACAAACTCAATACCGCCGCGTACATGCGGATCATCTCGGGGTTGGCCGGTTCCAACTCCGCGCTACGCGATAGATGCGCCATCGCTTCGCGTTGATTCCAAGTCCGATATAGCGCCACCGAGCCAAGCATGCGATGTGCTTCGGCGATCGTGTCGTCGATCTCCAGGGCCTTCCTGGCTGAATCCTGCGATCGCTGCGCCAAGTCGGCGCCACGCACTTCGTCCCATTCCGAAAGCCCCTCAAGCGCCATCGCCATGCCGGCCCACGCGCGCCCGAATTGCGGGTCCAGTTCCACGGCCTTCTCGAATGCCTTCAGACTGTTCGCCAGATGTGGTGGCCACCCCTGTGGTTTCGTCGTGCGCGGCGGATCGGTGCGCAGCAGCCTGTATCCTTCCAGGTAGACTCGCGCCGCTTCGGCGTTCGACGTGCCCGGTCCGGCCGTTCGCTCTCGCGGTTGACGTAGCGCATCGGCGATCGCCAATGGTTCCGGATTTTCAAAGACGCGACTCCACAACCGGTACCCGCTGCCCGCGCTGGACAGGGTGGCGGTAACCCGCCCTCGATTGATAGAACTCACAAGCAGGTATGTCGCCTTGGCTTTTCTTGCGTTGGCTTGAATGTCGGCATCGTGGGCGCCCGAGATCAGGGCGACTCTCCATCCTGCCCGCTTCGGGATCAGTTCCGTCAGCCTCTGTTCCAGCTCTTGCGCCGCCGCGCTGTTTCCATCGAGCGGCACCACCGGAGCAATCGCCAATGTCGTCTCCGGCGTGCCAAACGTCCAGTACGCCAGTCCGCCTCCGATTATCGCTACCGCGGCCGCCATTGTCGCCCAGGGGGTTCTCCGCGGTATTCCGGCCGGGTTCAAAGCGGGTGGAGCAAGGTCCACGAATCTCGGCACGTAGCTGCCTTTCGGCAGTTCGATCCGGATCGGACTAGCCGCGCCGGGCCCCGCGTAGTACTCCATCAGTTTCGTCCGCAGCCGGCCTGCCTCGACACGGACCGTCGAGTCGCTTCGTGTATCGTAGTCCGGCCGGCGCTCATACACAGTCACGCCGACGTTGTATTCCTTTAGCGTCTCAGCGCGTCCGGCTAGTGTTTCCTCAACGACAAAACGCAAAAAGCGGCACAGCTTCTCTCCCCGCGCGAAGGGCGGGCTGATTAGGATCTTCGCCAATTCTTCGCGAATCAGCTCCGGCGTTGATTCCGCCACAGTCGCCATCCTACCATTCCCGCGCAAAAATCCGGAAGTTGCCAGCGCGCAATGGGTTAGTAACGGTTAGCAACCACGTAAGAAGCTCCATTTCGGGCATTCGCCCGCGCACTATGGATCTGTTCGGAGGAACTCATCTTGAAATTGTTTTCAATCACGCTAGCGGCGGCATCGCTCTGCCCGGCTGCAACTTATCTCAACTTCACCGGAGCGGTCGACCCGGTCTATTCTTGGAACCTGACAGCGCAATCCGCTGCCGGTGTCTACTTCGATGTACTGCAACCCATTGCGGGCCCGGTCAGGCTCGAAGTGCAGGTCGCCTCGTTGGCGCCTCAGTCGATCAACGCGATTCTGACGCCGCAGATCAACCCGTACAACCCGAATCTCAACTTGATGGCGGGGACGTTTCAGTCCGCCGCCATCGCCGATCCCAGCAACACTGCGGTCACGCCCGTGACGGCGCTTACGGTTCCATCGCTGCAAGTAGGCCCGCACTATCTGATCCTATACACTGCCTCCAACGCCGTTTGGCAGGGTTTCTTTCCCTATTCGAGCTCGGCCGATCCGACGATCGGATTCACAGCATTCTCGGTCACCGACGTGGACGGCAGCGGTTTCAATCCCAACGACCCGCCCTCGTCCACTTTTTTCGGCGTCAACGGCCCGGCGTTTGGTTTTCGAATCGCCACAGGCGAGGTCGATCCCCCGCCGCCCCCTCCCGCAACCGTTCCAGAACCGGCGAGCGGCGCGCTTGCCGCCCTGGCGTTAGCCGGATTGGCCGCGTTTCGAAGCCGCCGGACGTTGGCGCTCGCGCTCGGTGTGCTGCCCACGCTTCCGGCCGCCGTAATCTACGAACAGTGGGGTCCGTTCGCCGGCCATTCGTCGAATCTCAATCCGGAAACGGCGGCGCTCGGCACTTTCCACGTCAATCAACCAATTGGGGCTCAAGTCACCATCGAAGGGACATTCGCCGCGTGGCCCGGCGTACCGGTAGCACAACAAATTTCGGTCGTACTGACGAGCAAAATCGGGCCTACCGCTTCCGGCGTGGACATCGTCGCTGCGAGTACGTTCTCGACTTCCGCGATCCCTCATACGGGCCCGACCGAGCCATACATCTCGGTGCTCACATTGCCTGGACTCGCGGCGGGCGACTACTTCCTTGTATTCTCCACGCAGGGACAGGCGCTTTGGCAAGGCTTCTCGTCGGGCCAGTTCACGACAACGACTAGCCCCGAAATCACAGAGGTCACCTTTGCCGTCGCCGCAACTTCGCTCGGCGGCTATAATGCAGCCGAGCCCTATCGATCCGTCTTCACCGCCCTTCCAAGCTACCGCACCCACGGTATCCGCATTACAACCGCCGACGACACCTCCGGCGTTCCCGAGCCCAGCGCTCTCGCCCTCACCGCTTTCGGCGCTACTGCGCTTCTCCTACATCGTAGGCGTCGCTAACCCGCAGCGCCACCCGGTACGAGCCCAGATTATTCTGCCAGTGCCGGTTGTCGTTGATCGCCAACTGCAACCTCGCCAGCGGCAGTCCGGAGCCATTCCACTTCATACCGACTAAGTAGACGGCGCCCTTCGCTCCGCCACGGCCGACCAATGCGCCGAACGGATGTCCGTCGACGAGGTTTGTCTTATAACGCGGGCCTGGGACTTTCAAGCCGTCCGGATCGGTGGCCCACCCATCTTCGGCCCACGACAGCCGCGTGAATCCCGACGCGCTCGAAGACGCCTTCGACGACGGCGACGGAACCACAGCGGTGTCGAAGAACTCGATCTGCGTTGAGTGCTGAATCGAATGCACATTCACGCGCCGCGCTACCTCCTTCTGCCGCACGGCGAAGCCGCGCACATCGCTGAACTTCACTTGCCCGTTTAGCGAAAAGCTTTCGATCTTTCCGCGCACAATTTCGCCGCCCGCCAGCCGCACCATGGACAGCCCGCGATCCAGTCCGTCCGCGTTCACCGGCATAATTCGTTCGAACAGACGATAGAGCGGGCGGGGCTCATGTTGATCGGTGTCTTTGTACAAGGTCAGCAGTGGCGTAATCACGGGCACACCAAGCGTGGTCAGATCTTCGACAGCCGCATCGCTCGCCTTGCGGTCGGTCCCTTGAATTGCCCCGATGCCCGCCTTGATCCGCGCCGATTCCTCCTCGGTTGCGGCTTCGCCCGAATGCACAGAAAGAATCGATCCCATTGGTATTGTGCGAGCGCCCACTTTGATCGACGACGCCGTCGCCGCGATCTCTTTCAACGCGCCGTCCTTCATCCATACCAGCACCGGCGTGTCTTTGGCAGCCAGCGACAGGCTGGCAAGAAAGAGGAGTGAAATTCGCATCGTCCTACTATACGCGGCCATCAAGTTCGCTGCAGCCAGATCCGATTGATCGCCACTTCCGGTTTTGTCGCCCGCGCCTCCATGACACAGGGGCCCTTCGGCAATCGAGCTCTTCCCATCGTCGCCACCGCAAACACGTTCGGCCCAGCCGATGGCGCGATTCGCGCAGTGACCTCCGCTCCACCGATCCGAATCGCAATTGCGGCATCGCCGGCTTCAGCGGCCAGAGCGTACGATACCCGGACATCATATAGCCCCGGCCGCACGACATCGAGCTTCCACTTCGCCACGCCTAATTTCTCAACCGAGTCCCAGTCGTAGCCCAAAAACGTGTACGTCGCTCCTTCCGAGATCGCCGCCCAACTGGCCTGCACCTCCACCGGATTCTCATCGTCGCGGCCCACTTCGATCGGCACGGGCTCGAACACCTGGCCCTTCGTAACGTCCGCGAACCACTCTTCGAGTTCCTTCCGCAACCCTGCAGCGATGGTGGGCTCTTTGGCCGAGATGTCCACCTTTTCGGCGGGGTCGTTTTCCAGGTCGAAGAGTTGACCACGCACCCATTTGTATCGCTGGCCGCCGATACCAAGCGCATTGGATCGCAGCGAAGGAGCGAACCGGTCCCAGATGTGAAACACGCGGCGATTTGGATCCGCCGGCGACTCCCCGCGCAAGTGCTTCGCGAAGCTCACGCCGTCGATCTTTCGATCCCTCGGAATCTCCGCTCCCGCCAATTCACACAGCGTGGGAAAGATATCAATATGCGCCGTAACCGCGTTGACCGTCCGCGGCCGGAAGTTCTGGCCCCGCACGAACAGCGGCGAACGAACTCCGCCTTCGAACGCCGACGCTTTGAACCCGCGCAACCCGACGGTAAAGTGCTTCGAAACGCCGCCGTTGTCGCTCATGAAGAGAACAATCGTGTTGTCGTCGACCGCTTCGAGCAACCGCCCGATCGCCGCATCCATGTGGCTCACCATTCCGTACATGTGCGCATCGGAATAGGACAGCCCTTTTTTCAAGTACCTCTCCGCGTACGCATCGGGAGCATAGAGCGGCGTGTGTGGCGCATTGAAAGCGACGTAGCAGAAATACGGACGTCCGCGATTGGCCAGCAGATACGATCGTGCGGAATCCGCGATCACATCGGAAATATGTCCTCGTGCCTCGACAGGCGTTCGATTCCAGTTCAACTGATCCGGATGGGTGTAACGCTCCAGGTGCCCTTGCGAAAACGTCAGCGCCTCGCCGAATCCGCGCCGCAACGGGTGATACTTCGCATAGCGGCCCAAGTGCCACTTGCCGAACAACGCCGTCTTGTACCCGGCCTTCTTCAGCACTTCCGCGATCGTGATTTCACCGGCGTGCATCGTATCGCCGCCGAACCGCGTGTTGTACACACCCGTGCGGAGATAGTGGCGGCCGGTCATCAACGACGCCCGAGTCGGCGCGCAAACCGGCGACACATAGAACCGGTTAAATCGCACGCTAGCCGCGCCGAGCTTATCGAGCGCCGGTGTCTCGATCACGGAATTTCCGTGTATGCCTAAGTCCCACCAACCCTGATCGTCGGTAACGATCAAGAGGATATTAGGTTTCGTCCGGAGCTGCGCCAAAGCACCAAGCGCGAACGCCCGCCGCGTCATCATTTCATCGATTCTCGCAGCATTCGCATCCACTCGCCAATGAAGTACGGGTTGTCGTGCCAGGTACGCCCGGAGACCATGTTGCCGTCGCGCACGCACCGATCGTTGACGAACGTACCTCCGCTGAATTCAACATCCAGTTTGCACTTCGGCACCGTGGCCATGCGCCGGCCGCGAATCACATCGGCGGCCGCAACAATCTCGACACCATGGCACACAACGGCGACCGGCTTGTTGGCCTCGAAGAAGTGCCGCGTGATACGCAACAGATCTTCGTTGTAGCGCAGATACTCCGGCGCACGGCCTCCACTGACGAACAGGCCCGAGTACTCTTCCGGGTTCACGTCACGAAACGCGATCGACGCCGGCCAGTGGTAGCTTGGCGACTCTTTCGTCAGATCCCAACCCGGCGGGATTTCGTGCATTACCAAATGGTAGATTCTCTTTTCCGGGCCGGCGACGACCGCGTCCCAGCCTTCTTCAACGACCCGCCAAATGGGGTAAACGGTATCAAGCGCCTCAGAGGCGTCGCCGATAGGAATCAGAATTTTCGGTTTCATTACAGTTTTGCTCGTTTCAACGCCTGCGTTAGCGCGGCGGCGGGAACTTCGAATTCGGTCATCCCTTTGCCGCCTTTGTAGTCCACATCCTGATAGCCGGCCGGGTGCGTGTAGAACGCGTCGATAGTCATTTTGCGTGCCCAATCGAAGAATTCGACACCCGGCCCCTTGGCTTTGCGCCGGTCGCAAATGCTGTCGAGCAACTTCGTCTGGGCCTCGGCTGAAGTCTTGGCGAACGCGCCGCCGGACTGCGCATTCAACCAGGCCAGACCGGCGCGAAACGTCTTCGCCAGTCGCGAGTTATTGGCGCAAAGCCGTTCGATATACTCCGCCGCCCCGGCCGTCGACGCCGCTGGCGAGACTTCATCGGCAGGCACGATCAAGTCGCAGAGTACGCGCAGGGTCTCGAACTCATGCGCAGAGAAAAACACATTCCGGGGATGCGCACTCGCGGGCGCCGCCGCGTGTTGATGCACCTGCGCCGCCAACGGCGCCGCCGAGACTTGAACGAGGGTCCTTCGTGTGAATTTAGACATCACCCTTCCTCATTTCCTCGGCCAGATACTCGCTCATCCGCCACGCCAGTGCAATGATGCTCAGCGTCGGGTTCTTGTCCGGGTTCGAAACAAACGGCGCGGCGTCGGCCACAAACAGGTTCTTCACCTCATGCGCTTGCTGATACTTGTTCAACGCGGAGGTGCGGGGATCGTCGCCCATTCGGATGGTGCCCACTTCGTGAATGACTTCGCCGCCGGTCGTAATCTCGCCCGCGGAAATCGTCTCCGGCCGTCCACCCAGATTGGTAATGATCTCCGTAAACGTCTTCTTCATATGGGCGGCTTGCTTCCGCTCGTGCTCCGACCATTGGAAGTGGAATCGCAACACCGGAATGCCGTACTCGTCCACGACGTTCGGGTCAATCTCGCAGTAGCTCTTCGCGTTCGGAATCATCTCGCCGCGCCCGGTAAACCCGATACTGGCGCCGTAGTTCTCGCGAATCTGCCGCTTCAACGCTTTCCCGTATGACTGGTACCGGCTCGCGGCTCCGTGAAACGTCCCGACGTGCGGCTGGCCGAAACCGCCGCCCATCTCAACGTGATATCCGCGCGGGAAATCGAGCTTTTCGCCGAACAGCCACCACGGGATGTACATATGCATTCCGCGAATTCCATCGGTGTCGTGTCGCGGCAACCCTTCGAGCGCCGGAATTTGCCCGCGCACCGAAAGCCCGACAGTGTCGGTCAGATTTCGTCCGACCATGCCGCTGCCATTGGCCAGATTGCCCGAGTTCAACATCAACCCCGCCGACTCGCACG
>Ga0194119_10004568_pt1 | contig 21306 bp, 16 predicted proteins | sample TA2MahC100mmetaG_FD_148620 | JGI IMG/M metagenome (GOLD analysis project Ga0194119, IMG submission 148620) | Freshwater microbial communities from Lake Tanganyika, Tanzania - TA2015018 Mahale Deep Cast 100m | ecosystem: Environmental > Aquatic > Freshwater > Lake | place: Tanzania: Lake...
ACCTGAGCCTCCTACTTCGGGAGCTAATTCTCTCACGATTTTTCCGGCATCATAGCGAGAAATGAGATCTTTAGTCAGCCCTACACAAAGGGCCACTTTGCCCTCGGATTGACTAGCTAGCACCACAATAGTTTTCTCTTTGAGCTTGTCCCGAAATTGATCGACAAGCGCCCTTAGAACCTTGGCATCTCCTGAGGGAATCTGTTCTAGGACACACTGAATATCATGGATCTTTTCCGTTTTGGTCTCAACCTTAGTGCTTTTTAAATCCGATTGAGCAACTTTGAGTTTCAGTTGTTCATTCTCTTTTTGAAGGTGTTTGACTTGTGAAACTAAGTGTTCAATTTTTTCTTTGAGTTGAGATTTGCTTCCCAATAAAGTTTCAACCTCATTGAGTGACTGACTTCTCTCGTTGAGAAGAGTAAGTGCCTTACTTGAAGTGATAGCTTCAATCCTTCTCACTCCGCTTGCAACAGAGGATTCTGAAATGATTTTGATGATTCCGATATCAGAAATTTGATTTAGATGAGTTCCTCCACAAAGTTCAACACTAAAATCTCCTTTATCATTTCCAACACGCACTAAGCGTACTTTATCTCCGTACTTTTCATCGAAAAAAGCCAAGGCCCCGGCTTTCATTGCGTCATCATAATTCATTTCTTTGACTGTAACAGGTAGATTATGTTCTATTTGGAAATTAACTAAATCTTCTATCTTGTTTAGCTCTTCTTGGGTGAGAGCTTTGGGGTAAGTGAAGTCAAATCTTAAACGATTGGCATCGACAAGTGACCCCGCCTGTTTGACTCTTTCTCCCAGTGTTTTTCTTAGTGCGGCATGGAGCATGTGAGTTGCCGTGTGATTGATAGTCGTTTGTCGTCTAGCCACCGCATCAACATCCTGTGAATAAGGCCTTTGATTTTCTAAAATTCCTTTTTCAACTTTGATCTTGTGGACGGTTTGTTTAGCTAATTTAAAAGTGGTCAAAACTTTGGCTTCAACGCCTTTTCCTATGATTGTTCCATGATCTCCCACCTGTCCTCCGCTTTCTGCGTAGAATGGGGTGACATCAAAAAGAGCATAGCCTTCTTGTTGTGCTTCTAAAGTATGGATTCCTTCTCCCCGGATATTAAAAAGTTCAACTATTTTTCCACCGGCATGGGTGTGATCGTAACCTACAAAACGAGTTGAAAAGTGGTGTTTCTCAATGACTTTGGTGATGTTTTCAAGTGCTTTATTGTGCTCTGTGTGTTGAACGGAGCTCTGTTGTCGCTGCTTCTCCATTAGGGAGTCAAATTCAGAGAGTTCCACCGATAACCCGTGTTCTTTAGCGATGACCTCGATGAGATCAACTGGAAAGCCAAACGTATCATAGAGTTTGAATGTGACGTCTCCGGAGAGCATCGATTTTTTATCATTCTGAGTTTTTGTGATGGCATCTTCGATCACTCTCATTCCACGGTGAATAGTTTCATGGAACTTTTCTTCTTCCTCGTTGATCATGGTTTCGATTAATTTATTGTTTTTAACGATCTCCGGATAAACTTGTCCTAGCGTAGCTACGACGCTGTCTACGAGTTCAAATATAAACGGCTGCTCCATTCCCAATTTTTTCCCGTGACGGATAGCTCGACGTAAAATTCGTCTTAAAACATAACCGCGTCCTTCATTGCTCGGAGTTACGCCATCCGCAATGAGAAAAGTGCTGGATCGTAAATGGTCGGCTACGACTCGCATCGATATATCGAGGTTTTTATTTTTTCCTATCGGGATATTCACTCGGTGAGAGATAGCTTGAATAATAGGAATGAAAAGATCGGTTTCATAGTTGCTGTAAACACCCTGAAGGACACAACTTAATCTCTCAAGCCCAGCCCCTGTATCAACGCTAGGTTTAGGAAGGGGGGTGAGTTTCCCTGAGGCATCTCGGTTATATTGCATGAAAACAAGATTCCAAATCTCTAGGAAGCGGGTGTCGCAAGGGCATCCCGGTTTACAAGTAGGTTTGCCACAACCGTATTTTTCACCCCAATCGTAGTGAATTTCAGTGCAAGGGCCACAAGGGCCGGTGTCGCCCATGGCCCAGAAGTTATCTTTCTCACCTAAACGCACAATCCAGTCGGCTTTGACCCCTTGCTCTCGCCAAATCTCAAAAGCTTCATTATCAGTTTCAAAAACAGTGACTCGCAAACGCTCTTTAGGGATCTTAAAGTGGTTAGTTAAGAGATCCCAAGCAAAATGGATAGCTTCTTTCTTAAAATAATCTCCGAAGGAGAAATTACCCAACATTTCAAAAAAAGTATGATGACGAGGAGTGAAACCAACATTCTCGAGATCATTATGTTTTCCTCCGGCTCGGACACACTTTTGGGCCGTGGTAGCCCGATGAAATCCCAAGTCGTTATGGCCCAAAAAACAGTCTTTGAATTGAACCATTCCCGCATTGGTAAAAAGAAGGGTTGGGTCAGCCGCAGGAATGAGGCTTGAGCTTTTAACTTTTTGGTGGCCCTGAGTTTCAAAATACTTCAAAAAGTGGTCGCGAATTTCTTTTGATTTCATAGAGGCAGTTTACCTTTAACCCGACGCGTAAGTAAAGCCACCTTACGGAACTAGCGTTGTTCCCTTAGCCCGAATTGTTTCAGCGACTACTTGAGTTATCTCCCGACGAGTTAGAGAATGACCCCCAAAGCTAAATACGAGGTCAGTTCCTCGAGCGGTAAACTGCGGAGTAAGATTAGCTAGTGACGATGAGATTTCTTGATCAGATTTTCCTTGGGATTTTAGTTCGGTTTCTTTTTTAACTCGAACCAATGAATTGAGAGCATCGGCAAGGGGTTGGAGATTAACGGTTCGAGAACCAGATTTAGCGAGAATGACTGGTTTCCCATTGTCATTAGGGTTGTCTCCCGCTAACTCGAATTTGATAGGTTTAGATTTATCTCTCGCATTGGCGATGGGGCTTGCACCCCAATCGGCAAATTGGTTTCCAGTCGCGACGGGCTTGTGTCCGTAGGTGAACTGGTTTAGGGCCTCGATCAATGAGGGTTTGTTATCTAGATCTCCTTTGATTTCCTCTGAGAATTTCCGGTGCATTTTTCCTGCCTCTACAACTGAGGCTTCCCGTGCAGAGTTAAAACCTGCGGCAAGTTTTCTAACCCGCTCCATTGCGGGCTCTCGCTGGGCAGCTTTGGGTTCAGTAAACGCTAAAAGGAGTTCTTCACTTCTTTTAATTGCTTCTTCTAGAAGCGCTTTTTCTTTTTTGGGATCTTTGAGAGCCACGATTCTATCCCCAAAAGGGATTCCATATTCTTTAAGAAGTTCGCTATGGCTTTGCATAATAGCTTTGGAGAGTTGAATGGCTTCTTGGCTGCTGGCTCCAACGTTAGTTTTTTCATATCCTTCTCCCGAAAAAACAAAAAAGTCGGTAAATCGGCCAGCCTCGGTAAGTGTTTTTGCTAAATCCGGATCGTTAATGATTCTTTTTTGAAGTTCAGGATTTCGAAGAAGAGCTATGACTTCTGCTCCATCGGCAAGATTATCGGAACTTAAGATAACTTTACTAGGATCGCTTCCAAAAAGAGTTTGAGAGAAGTCTTTTTGGGCTTTGTTGATGTTAACAGAACCATCTGGATTTTTGTTTCTTTCACGAGCTTGCACTAAAAGTTCAATGATTTGCGCTCCAGAGTTATTTAAACCATTTTGAGGTGCATAGGCCCCATGGTGGTCTACAACTAATGGAATCACAGAATTAAGAGATTTTCCGTCATTACCAAGAACCGGGGTGTCTACGAATAGAACTGATTCTCTTTGAAAATCTTTAAGTTTATCGAATGTTCGACGGAGAACCAGATTATCGATTTGTTTCTGCCTGTCTTCTTGATCGAACTTTAGTTTTCCAGTCTCAACGTCCTCTTGAACCGACTGCTTTGCCTCTTGCTCAGCTCTAACCCTAGCAATTTCTTTTTGAAGCGCTTCACGGTATTGTTGGGGATCGTTGATATTTTTTTTTTGAACTCTAGCAACCGCATCTTGAAGCGCCTTTTGAATGGCGGTGGGAGTTTCTACGGTGAATTCAACTTTTCTTTGACCTTGATTAAATCTAACAGGTATTTTTTTGAGTAGTATCTCGCACTTGGGGCTGACGTCACCCAACCCAACCCAAGAAAAAAGAACAACAACTAATACAAAGAGCCGGATTTTTTCCATGAGAAGAGTATAACACGGTAAGTTGGCTGAGTTTATAGTTTTGCAGCGGTGTAAGCAATTCCCTTAGCGTTTAATTCAATGTCTAAACTTAAATAATCTTGATGAAAACCATAGGTTTTTTTTAAGTTTTCTTGGATTTGAGAAGCTAACTTGGGCCCTAATTCTAGATGTTCTTTCGCCCAACGAAACTGCGCTTCGTGAATGTCTAAGTTATTTACAAAGTTTGTATAAGCCCCCGCCACATCCGAAACTTCTCCGAAGTGGGTTAAAAATAATCGCTTAGGGTGAAAAGACAAAATCTTTTTAACACTATTTTTGGCCTCAACGGGATCATAATCGATCGGGCTTGTTGAAGGAAAAATAAAAAGTCCTCGAGCTTGCAGATCGGGGTAACAAAGTCCAAAAGCATCCCCAGTAAAAACCCCGGCAGACTTTGAATCATAAATACAAACATGGTGACTCGCATGTCCTAGCGTATAGAAAAAATTGAGGGCTCTAGTCCCCCAGTTTAAAATCTCTCCATCTTGAACCGCACGGATTTTTGATTGGGGGATGGGAGCTACTTCTCCGTAGAGTTTTGTAAACGTTTCATCTCCATAAACTTTCCTTGCACTCTGAATAAGCCTGTCGGGATTTGACAGGGTTTTAGCCGCTTTAGGGTGGGCCAGGACTCTGGCGTTTGGACAATGCTGAAGAAGGGTAGACGTTCCGCCCGCATGATCCAAATGGGCGTGAGTTACTATGAGATAATCTACATTTTCTCGAGCGATCTTCTGACTGTCTAGGCTATTTAGAAGGTGGGGAAGCGCGTGGGAAGTGTTGTTTTCAATAAAAATGGCGCGACCATTTTCAATGAGTAAAAAAGCGGCAGCAAAACGTGGTTTTAAATAATGACAATCGATCGTAATAACTGAATTGTCTTTGCCGCTTCCCATTTAAACTTTGGGTGCAACTTCCATGTTCTGAGCCACCATTTCCATCACATCCATAACCTGGACTTGATCTCCTAACCCTTTCTCGTTCACACCGGTACTCATCATGACTCGACAGAAAGGGCAGGATATACCTATCACATCAGGTTTTTGTTCCAGAGCCTGCTCGGTCCTCATGATATTAACTCTTTGCTCTTTCTTCTCTTCCATCCACATCATCCCACCGCCGGCCCCACAACAAGTGGCCTCTTTCTTATTGGCTTTCATTTCAACGGCATTTTGACCTGTAACTTTTTGGATCAAATCGCGAGGCTGTTCAATCACGTCATTGTAACGTGCATTGTAACAAGAGTCGTGGTACACCACGCGCTTATTCATATCACTTTTGACTTTAACTTTACCTTCGGTGACTAAATCGTTAACAAAATCCGAGGCATTGTGTACTTCCCAGTTTCCACCCATTTCTGGGTAGTCATTTTTCAGAGTGTTAAAACAGTGCGGACAGTTGGTGATAATTTTTTTTGCTCCATAGCTATTGATTTTCTGAGTTAATGTTTCGGCCATGGTTTGGAAAAGGTACTCGTTTCCTAAACGTCGTGCAGTTTCACCATTGCAGGTCTCTTCACTCCCCAAAACAGCGTAACTGACTTTCGATTCGTTAAGAATCTTTGTTAGGGCTTGAGCCGATTTCTTGTGGTTATTGTCAAAACATCCCCCGCAACCTACATAGTAAAGATATTCCGCTTGAGCATTCTCCGCTAGAGTGGGGACATTAAGCCCGTCTGCCCAAGCAAAACGCTCTGCCGAACTGATTCCCCAGGGGTTTGAATTACGTTCTAAACCTTGAAAAGTTCGGTTGAGTTCTCCGGGAAAACGAGAGGCTTCTTGAGTTAAGTGCTGGCGAATATCAACAATTTTGTCGACGTATTCAATATTGACAGGACAAGCTTCTTCGCAGGCTCTGCAGGTTACGCAGGACCAGATCACTTCATCGATAACAGGCTTTCCCTCGCCGACGACGACATCAAACTCCGATTTTCCGGCAATGATGCTGTCTTGATTGTCATAGAGCGTATCGCGAAGGTTTAAGAGAAGTTGTCTGGGGGCTAAAGGTTTGCCGGTGGCCGCTGCTGGGCAGACTGCAGAACATCTTCCGCACTCGGTGCAAGAGTACATGTCGAGTACTTGTTTCCAAGTAAATTGGTTGATTTGTGAGCGTCCAAAAATGGCCCCATCCGAAGTATAATCTTTTTTGGCAAGCCGACCCTTGGGTTCGACTCGGCCCAAAAACACATTGGCTATAGCTGTAATGATATGAAAATGTTTTGATCTGGGAAGTAGGTTTAAAAAAGCTAGGATGACCAGATTGTGAACCCACCAAGCTATTTGGGAAATTAAGTCTGCCGTTTCAATGTTTTTAGGAAGCCTTCCAGCAATAAAGGCTGTGATGGGTTGCCATCTAGCTTCTGCAATGGCGTCAAGTTCGGTCTGTCTGACTATTAAGCGGCCGGCATCATAAAAAAAGCCTGAGAGCATGATAGTGAAAATGAAAGAAAGAATTAGTTTTGCCTCAGAGTGACTTTGTTTGTGAAGTTTTTCTTCTGCGGGGAGAATGCCGAAAAGGCGTTGAGGCTTTGAGATAGTCCAACGATAAATCCCTAAAAGCACCCCGCCCATCACCGCAATTTGAAAGATATCTTTTAGTAAACCGTAGGGGCCACCTAACCAGTGAATACTTAAACCTGGAATCTCAAATTGGGGAAACCACCCTCTCGAAAACATGGTGATGACTTGTAAAGACAGTACCGTAAACCCCCAAAATACGATGACATGCATGATTCCAGCGGGTTGCTCTCCTCGGAAAAATTTTCTTTGAAAAACACCATAAATCATCATGTTTTTAAATCGTTTTCCCCAAGTAGCTTGCGAGTAATTTCGGCCGTCATCTCGGCGAGCTTTCAGCAGGACTTGAAGCCTTCCCCTTAATTGATAAGCAAAGAATCCGATTGAGGCTAAGAAGATTAAATTCCAAACGATGAGGGTCATAGTAATTTCCTGTTAGAAAATAGACTATTAGGCTACCAGGACTTCCATGCCCCGAAAAGGCATTAGACGTCAAAATGATTAAAAAAATTTAAAGATATCTTCTCGCCGACAATTCCAGGCAGGAACTTTTTTTTCAGCGTCCGGAATTTCAGTGAGAGGTAAATCAATCGTTCTTATTTGTTCGGTTGTTTCAAGGTTGGCTCGGACTTCTCCCCACGGACTCACCACTAGCGAGTGGCCGTATTTGGCTGTTCCATCGCCGCTAATTCCGGTAAGTCCTGGAGCAAGAAAAAAGAGCTGGTTCTCAATAGCTCGAGCTCGAATAAGAACCTCCCAGTGGGCTTGACCCGTGGGAACTGTGAAGGCTGAGGGCAAAAGAACAACCTGAGCTCCTTTGGCTTTTAGCCACCTGAAAAGTTCCGGGAACCTTAAGTCAAAGCAGATCCCCAGTCCTAGAGTGACTCCATTCCAATGGATGCAGGTAGGGACGTTCCCAGATTTAGAATACTGCGTTTCATCATAGGTCTTATCGGGTAAGACAGCTTTATACAGAAATATTTTTCGATAATGGGCGATTACGGCTCCGGTCTGATCGATGAAAGGAAGCGTGTTGTAGAACTTATCAGTAATCTCAGAAGGTTCTCTTAATGTTCCCGGGACCAACCCGATTTTTAGGCTTTTGGCCAGTTGAGAGAATCTATCCAAAATGCTTTCATATTTTTGAGCTATCGGAACCCACTCCGACTTTTTGCCGGAAAAATAGGCCATCTCAGGGAAGACCACCAATTCAGCTCCTTCTTGTTTGGCTTGATGGGAAAACTTTTCAATAGTGGTAAAGTTTTTCTCTAGATCTGAATGGGCAATAGTTTGTGCGATTGCAATCTTCATGAGTTGCCACCTTTTATAGATAGAAGTAGCCTAATCGAATGAAAATGAAAATCATTTTAGTGCTAGGGTTAATTTCAGTTTTGGGCTGCCAGACTTTTTTGCAATCGAAAAGTGGCGAGGAGCAAAAGGCCGAATACTCCGAATCTCATCTTGATTTTAAGGGATGGGGAAGAGATTCCAAGTGTTGTTCAGCTGTGGGTGTCAAAGCAGCGGTAGCTTCGGGCGGGACAAACTCTTCGAAGGCCGGGCTAGAGATTTTGAAGGCAGGAGGAAATGTTGTTGATGCGGCCGTTGCCACCGCTTTTGTGTTAGCTGTCGAAAGGCCTCATTCTGCCGGTCTTGGGGGAGGGGGATTTATGACTCTTTACATTAAAGACAAAAATCCCCAAGCACAGTTTATCGATTTTAGAGAGACTGCGCCCGAAAAAGCCCATCGGGACATGTATCTGGATAAAAATGGAAATGTTATTGAAGACCTGAGTGTGATCGGCCCTTTAAGTGTTGCGACTCCCGGTTTTGTCCTTGGGCTTTTTGAAATTCATAAAAAGTGGGGAAGGCTTCCTTGGAATCGGTTATTGATTCCTTCGATTGATTTAGCTGCGAGAGGTTTTAAGATCTATCCATCATTAGCTAAACATATTCTGGAAAAGCAGAATTGCTTGGTGCGAGATATTCAAGCCCAAAAACTTTTCTTTAGGGATGGAAAACCATTTCAGGTTGGGGATCTTCTTGTTCAAAAAGATTTAGCAAATACATTAAGACGAATTGCAAAAAATGGAGCCAAAGAATTTCAAACCGGAAAAACGGCTCAAGCTATTGCGAGTTATATGAAAGCCAATTCGGGGATTCTATCGCAAAGAGATCTCAAGAATTACCAGATTAAATATCGAAATCCTATTTTGGGAAATTTTAAGCAGTGGGGTCTGATTAGCGCTCCTCCACCAAGTGCTGGTGGAGTGTTAATTTTGCAGATGTTGAAGGTTTTAGAGGGGTTTCCTCTTGAAGAATTGAGTCAAAAAACAGCTCAGTATAGTCATCTGCTCTCGGAGGTTTTAAAACGGGCCTATGCCGATCGAAGTCAGTTTGTCGGAGATCCCGATTTTGTTTCTCTCGATTATTCAAAGTTAACCGACCCGACCTACATCGAGGCGTTGAGAAGTCATGTATCACTAGATAAAGCGACCCCTTCAACAGAGATTCGAGGTGGACAGTGGATGGAGGATAAAACACATACAACTCACTTAAGTGTACTCGACACGCAAGGAAATGCCGTTTCTAGTACCCTCACCATTAATGATATTTTTGGCGCTTGTGTGATAGCTCCAGGAACTGGGATTTTTCTCAATGATGAGATGGATGATTTTAGTGCGAAACCGGGTGCGTCGAATATTTATGGACTAACGGGGGATAAAGCTAACGAAATTCATCCTGGAAAACGGCCAGCCTCTAGCATGTCTCCCACAATTATTACTCAAAACGGTCAACCTATTTTGGTCGTTGGTGCGGCTGGAGGATCGCGAATTACAACGAGTGTTTTTCAAGTCATCCTCAATGATCTTTTTGTTTTTCAAGGAGATTTAAAAAAGTCGGTTTTTGGACCGAGGATTCATCAACAGTGGATGCCTGAGTTTTTGGACCTTGAAGATAGCTATTCTGAGGTAACAAAACAGTATTTGAGTTCTATTGGTGAGAAAGTTCGCCAAGCTCCCTGGAGTGCGGTCACCCAAGCCGCTCATCTTGAAGCCGATGGCAGAGTTAGAGCAGTTTTTGATCCCCGCGACGAAGGCGGCGCCGAAGCGTATTGAAAGGGGCCAGTTCACTTCAAATATTTAAAGGTAGCGGGTGACTGGAGTGACGCCACCCAAAAGAGCTTTGGTTAATCCGATGAGCTGATCTATAGCAGGGCAATGCCCAGAGCTCATATATTTAGAACTAGAAAATTTAGCTACCATGTAACCGCTCGCTCAAATAATAGGGAGTGGTTCTATATTCCTATTGAAACTTGTTGGGAAATATTTTCTTACTCACTCAATGAAGCAACAGAGCGCTACGGTGTGGATTTGCATGGTTTTATTCTGATGTCGAATCATTTTCATATGCTTGTTACAACACCCATTGAAAATTTAGACTCCTTTATGAGATATTTTCTATCTAATGCGACTCGAAGAGTTCAACGAAGAGCAGACCGAATCAATCATATTTTTGGTGCCCGATACCGTGGAACGGTAATTTAAACCTCTTGGGCCCTGGCTTATGTGTTTAAATATATTTTTCGAAATCCAGTAAGAGCAGGAATTTGTGAGAAGGTAGAAGAGTACCCATGGAGTTCAGGTCAAAAGTATGGCGAGTTAGTTTTGAGTGAAGGCATTGGTCGTTATTGGTCTCTGATACCAAAGAACCAGACACTAAGAAGCCAATGGTTGAACCACCCCACTCCAAAAGAGGCAGAGATTTTAATAAGACGAGCACTGAGACGAAGTAAGTTCAAGTTTACAACAGACAGTAACTTTCAAGCCAGATTGAGAACCCTGGAGATAAGTTATGGAATTTCGGAGTGCTCCGCTACCTTTAAATATTTAAAGTGAACTGACCCCCTTTTAAAGGTAGATATTTAAGCTGGCGACCGGCATTACCACTAAAGCGCCTGCATAACTGCCGAACTTGGCTTCACCACTAAGACCGACTTTTGTTCCAATATTCCAATTAAATCCAGGACGGAAAACAAGAAGGAAATTAGCTTCAGTTCCAGTTAGTCCTCCGAATTCAAGATAAGGACCGGCAGAGAGGCCAAAGTAAGGAACGAAAGAGGAACTTGAGCCCAAGGTGTAAATGGCTGTAGGGGTGGCTTGAAGTCCGGTAGTATTGCTGTCACCAGAGAGTTTTCCCCAAAAGTGGAGACCTAAATCGCCACCAACAAATAATCGAGAAGAAAGTTCAGTTTTAGTGAGAACATTGAAGCTTAAGCCAAAACCGGTTTCTCCATTGTTGGGTAGAATAGGAAGAACAAATCCGGTTTGAAGATAAGTATCGGCAGCTGATGAAGTTGTTACCGTCTCAGTCGAAGTTGAAGCATTGTGGCGGCTCGCATTTTTCCCAGCCGCAAAACTCAAATGGGGAGCAAAGACTAAAGTAATTAAAGTAACCAGTTTATACATTTTTTAACTCCGTTCTAATTGTTCATCTACAAATTTGAGAAAACATAGCTCTAATGAATCGGCACGTCAAGAAAATGGAGAGTTTCCTGAAGCGAACACTCATTGTTCCCGATTACGACGGCACCCTTACTGGAAGTAATGGTGTTGTTTCTGGTCAGAATCGTGCTGTACTTGACGTGCTAGGCAAGCAAAATCACGTTAGAGGGATTGCCATCAAAAGAAACCTTTGCTCGATTGGAAAAGTTATCGAGTCAATGTTGTCAGAGCGACCCATTCGTTTAATTTCCGTAATTGAAAAATAATCATGAAGTGGTGAGAAGTGCTGAAAGGCATGGTTCCGCCGAAGCCATGAAAAAGTTTTTTAAGTAAGTTTAGCCGACCATTTTCATAGCATTTTTTTTCTTAAAGAGAACTTTTCTATCTAGAATGAGATAGTCCATATCTGTGTTGAGAAAACATTTTATTGCATCTTCAGTAGAGCAAACGATGGGCTCACAGTCGTTGAACGAAGTGTTGATGAGCATGGGAACCCCCGTTTTTTTTCGGAAACTCTCTATCAGATTCCAGTAAAAAGGCTGAGTCTGTCGAGTCACTGATTGAATTCGACAACTGTTATCAGTGTGGACCACCGCGGGAATGAGGTTCTTTTTATCTTTTTTTACTTGAAATACCGCTTCCATGGTGGGGCAAAAAAAGGCATCATCAAACCACTCATGTTGAAACTCTTCAACCACCGAGGCGGCAAAGGGTCTAAAGCTTTCTCTGTGTTTCACTCTCGAGTTTAACTTGTCTTTCATTTCGGGGTTTCTCGGGTCGGCCAAAATACTACGGCTTCCTAGGGCCCTTGGGCCAAATTCCATTCGCCCATCGAAGAGTCCTATAATTTTGCCATTGATCAACTCTTTGACCACCCAATGGGTCAGTTTATCCTCAGTAGCGAAAGTCAGTTCTTCGGTTGTGTCGGCCCATTGTAATGAGGACAAAGCCAAATTCTCTGTTTCTTTTTTGGGTTGCGGGCCCAAGAGACCCCAGTGACCGCCTTGAGGAGTGATGGGGCGTCCAGCAAAACAGATGGCGGCTCCTACCGCAATTCCAGCATCGTGAGAAGCGGGTGCTACTAAAACCTTTTTAAAGGGTGTGTTCTTAGTAATTTGTCCTACCCAGACACTGTTGTGGGCACACCCTCCAGAAAGCGCTACGGTACTCGAAGGAACTCTTCCATAGAGTTGCAGAAGCAAGTGATTACCAATCTCTTCAAAACAAACCTGAGCCGACTTAGCCAGGTCCTTATGACATTGTAAAATGGGGTCATTGGGTTTTCTCGGGGAAAATCCAATCAGTTGTGTCATATAATTTAGATTGTAAAAAGGAAGAAGTTTAGGCTGAGATTTCTCTATGAAAAACTTCATGGGTTTTTTAAACAAGGGAAAAGCCTCAAGATTCAATTCGCAGCCAAAGTTCTCTTTTTTTCGAATCAAATTCCGCATCTCTTTTAAGTATTTGGGTTGTCCAAAACTGGATAGTCCCATAACCTTAAACTCATCTCCATAATGTGGAAATCCTAAGTACTGAGTTAAAGCACTGTAAAAAAATCCGACTGAGTGCGGGAAAATCATTCGATCTAAAATTTTAATTTCATGCCCGATAGTTTTTCCAATGCTTGCTGAAACAAAATCCCCAAGACCATCGAAGGAAAGATAGGCGGCCTCAGAGCTTTGATCCAAGTAGCGGCAACTATAGAGATGAGCTAGGTGATGTTCTACCCGCTGAACTTTGGCTCTATTCAACCCCAACTGTTTTAGCTCTTTTGAAAGGGAAACTTTTCGGTCAGCCATCGGAGATTTTGGTTTTCTAATTAATTTTGGATGTGCTAACACCAAAGCTATTTTTTTGTGAAATAGATTCCATGGTCTTTTGGCTATAGCGACCACCTCAACCTGCTCAGGGGCGATGTTGGCGTGCTCCAGACAATATTTAACGGCTTGGGTTGGAAAGTGGGCGAAGTGTTTTATTCTATTAAAGCGTTCCTCTTCTGCGGCGGCCACCAATTGATCGCCAACAATTAAAGCTGCCGAAGAATCACCATGCCCGTAGCTAACGCCAAGAATAATTTTAGGTTGTTTTGCCATTTTGTAGGATTGGGTTTTAAAGAAATAGTCTATCTTGTTTAAGATAAGGAATCATCTTTTTGGTTAAAGAAGCGGTGAGTCCAAGCAAAATAGGGCTTTTGACAGATTTCTACTGAGCCAAACTAAAAAAAACAGTACACTTATGAGAGTAGGTTTCCGCTCTATGTCGTAGTTTGCCTTGAGAGGAATAGCCGACTCGTCTCTAAATCTAAAAACTCATGTTAATTTCAACTTCGCAAATATTAGAGTTTGTCGTGTTGCTTTTGGGAGCAGGGTTACTAAGCTACCCGCTGCTTATCATTAATCACCGCATTGCTCCAAAATTGGGTTTAATTGATTGGCCGAAAGCTAGAGGACTCACCGAGGTTCAGATCCCCATTATCGGGCAGAGTATTGTCCTAATCTCAATTCTTTATTTCGGTGTAGCTAAACTATTTTTTCCTATCAGCGGCTGGTTTCTAAGTACAGCGGTGGTAATAGGGATCATGGGCATGTTAGACGATAGGCAACCCCTACCTGCTATCGATAAAATGTTTGTCCAAATAGTTTTTGTAGTCTGCTTAGTTCTTTTTGATCCCAATCTACGTCAGGGAATTAGCGAGCAGTATGGCCCTGCCGGAACCTATCTTTCGATATTTTTTATTTTAGGCTTGATGAACGCTGTTAATTTCATCGATGGAATTGATGGCTTGGCTGGTCTTGTTTTGTTGATGGGCGGTGTTGGATTTTATGTGATTGCTCGCAATCAAAGCGGCCTTGATGTTTTATCTATTTATGCGCCCATTTTGGTAGGTTCTTTAATTCCGTTTTTGTACCTTAATGTCGTTAAAAGAAAAGGATTTCTTGGAAATGTAGGAAGTTATTTCTTTAGTTTTGTTTTAGCTTATATGCATTTAAGTGTTCCCGTTGAAGCTAATGATGCAGTCTCTAGGCTTTCTATCTCTGGGTTGTTTTTTCTCGTCCCCATTTCCGATGCCGTTATGGTGTTGTTGAGTCGATTAATTACGCGACGTTCCCCGTTTCAGGCAGATAAGGGTCATCTCCACCATCGATTGATTCAAACCTCTCTTCCTCTTCGGTATATTCTTATTACTTTCGCTATCATCGAATTCGCCGGATTGGTAACCGGATTTGCATTAATTCGAAGTGGTGTGATGAGACGTTCTATTTTTCCAATTGTTACTCTTTTAAGCCATGTGTCGGTCGTAGGTTATATGATCGTTTTTGTTGAGAAAGCAACTAAACGCAGAGTCCAAGCTTTTTTCGAACATCTAGATTTGGGGCACTCTCTTTACTTTCTAAAATACAAAATGGCTCGAGAAGATGGATCCCAAGTTCCTGCTTATATGTTGAATAAAGTTGCCTCCAGAATTAATTCGGAGATACGGGTAACCGATGTTTTGTACATTCAGGAACCTGGCGTTCTGTTCATTGGACTTAAACTTCAAAATGAAACATTAAAAGCCATTTCTCAAAGATTAGAGGCTGTTTTTCATTCTGAAAGGATTAATGTGACACTTGAAGTTGAAAAGGGTGAATTCGTGAAAATAAAAAACCCGAATCTAAGCACCCATCTAAAACGGGTTAAATAGAGGTTTCCGCGCTAGATCCTAGATCCTCATTTTTTTGCAGTGTATTTCCCATCTGTTTGTCATAAAAGCCGCGATAAATCCCACTAGCCTTGAGCAGATGAGCGTGGGAACCAGATTCTTTGATTTTACCTTCTTCGACCACATAGATTCTATCGGCTTTTCTGATGGTAGATAAACGATGCGCGACCATGAAAGTTGTTTTTCCTTGGATCAAATGTTCCATGGCCCTTTGAATAATAGCTTCACTTTGACTGTCTAAACTTGAAGTGGCCTCATCGAGGATTAGAATTGGAGAATTTCTTAGAAGAGCCCTCGCAATGGCTACGCGTTGTCTCTCTCCCCCACTCAAACAAACACCTCGATCCCCGATTCGCGTGTGATAACCCTTTTTTAATTTTTTAATGAAATCTGAACAATGAGCCTGTTCGGCTGCTTTCTCAACTTCATCGGTGGTTGCTTTAGGATTTCCATACCGAATATTCTCAAAAAGAGAGTCGTTAAAAAGAAAAGTATCTTGCGTAACAAAGGAAAAGAGACTTCTAAGATCTTCTAAAACAAATTCCGAAATAGACGTGCCGTCGAAAAGAATTTGTCCTTGGCTTAGTTCGTAGAGTCTGGGAAGCAAATTAACGATACTAGATTTTCCACTGCCACTGTGTCCCACAAAAGCAACGCATTCTCCTTTTTTAACTTTGAAAGAGAGTTGAGAGAGAGCAAGTTTGTCTTCGTATTTTAGACCTGCATTTTCGAAAACGATCTCTCTTGATAGAGTCAAGATTCTTTTGTTTCCTTGAGTTTGTCGTTGAGTATCTTGAGTGTCTAAGATTTTGTATACTCTCTCAGCAGCAGCTTCTGCAGTTTTTAGTTTGAGATAAGCATTATTAAGTTGTTTTAGGGGCATTTGAGCCAAGCCTAGAGCAATGATGAAACCTACCAGCTGCCCGGGAGTAAGTAGACCCATTGTTGCCCTGTGACCGCCATAGATGATGACTCCGGCAATTAAAAGTGAACCAATAAATTCAACTAGAGGGGTTGCTAGCTCCTCGACATTGATCGCTTTCATAAAAACTTTGAAATAATTCTCTTGAATCGTTTTAAATTTTCTAAACAGAGGTTGTTCAAGTTGAAAAACTTTAACAACTCTAGATCCTGAAATGCTTTCTTGGCTTACCGACATGAGATCGGAGAAAATTTCCAGATTTTTTTGGGAGTATCTTTTGACGGCGCTTCCGGATTTAGAAAACAACAACGCTACAATCGGGGCAACGATGAGGGTACTAAGAGCAAGGCGCCAATCGCAGTAAAATGCAGCCCCCAAAAGGCCAAAAAAAGTGAAGGGTTCTTTTAATACTAAAATTAATGTATCGATCCCGGTCGAAATTTTTCCTAAATCATTTTGAATACTGGAAAGAAAGTCCCCAGTTCGGGCTTTATCTAAGACGGACAAGGGGAAGGTAATGTATTTTTCAAAAAGAAGAGTACGGTATTTAATAATAACTCTTTCTGCGACATATCTTCGTAGTGTGTTATGAAAATATTTAGCAAGTCCGCTAACAAAAAAGACGATGATCAATAGCCCCGGTACCTGTTTAAAGAAGGCCCCTTTGATAAAGGTTCCACTTTGGAGATCATCGATAATACGTTGAGATAATTTAACGCTGATAGGCTGGATGGTTGAAATGACTAAACCTAGAACTAATACGAGGGCTAACTTGCCTTTGTGAGGGCGAAACTCCCCGGCCACTCTTCTTAGCGCTGAGAAGGAACTCGAACCTTTAAAATCTGAACTCTGATTTTCCATCCAGGCTTAGGACAATATACGATTTTTGCTTGGAGGCGAGTAGAAAGTTCTTTCGCGTTCTAAAATGACTGAGCTTTCTAAAGCGATTCAAACGGACCTGTTTTAAGGGTTCTTGGAGGGCGCTTTACTCTGAATCGGATTTTGAGATGGAATCAGGGGGGGTAAACTCATAAGTTGAAAGTTCTGTGTTTTTTCTTACTTTGATGACTTTACCGTAGGTGCGACTGGCTTGAGGACTGCCGCATCCGTACATCGATTTGACCAGTAGTTCGTGGGTTTCTGCCTCTAAATCTTCAACCACAGCGGCTTTTACATTGTAAGGGATATGGGCCGAGGTGGATTCTAGATAAACTATATATCCTGTAACAACCTCTTTGCTAAAGCTTGTTGAGTCTTCATAAGACTTCTTTAGCATGTGATGTTGGAACAACTGAAATAGGGGGTCAATATTCTTAATGTTTTTGCCACGCATCGATAAGATTCCCTTGTTAGTTATCTGTTTTTGCCGACTCCGTGGCTATTTTGCTTTACTAGGTCTCCACAACCTACACTCATTTTACGGAACTTTACTTTGGATGCTTTAGAAACTCTTCATGGAGAGTGTTTCACAATTACGCAGTGTAATACTTTGATTTTATTGATACTTTAGGTTGTGCCTAGAACCACTATGAGTCAAATGGTCATCTTGACACTGATAATTTGGGTCGACCATTAAATTAAACTAAATAAAATCAAGTATTTGAGTGGATTGAATTGGCCCGGGATTTGCTTATTCAGTAAGGAGTAACTTTGATTTAGCTTAGAGTAACAACTTGATGGTGTAGACAACATGAACACTCAACTAAGACTTTCTAAAGATCTCATTAGCCTTAAAATAGGGCTCCTTTTGGTGGGAATGGCCTTATCCGTGGGTTGTGCTAAAAAGTGTCCTATTCCTCTAGAAAGACAAACCAGTGTCGCAGGAACTCCTTGGAGGCTTGTCAGCACCAGCGACCCTGAGTTTTCCGGTGACCTAAATAACTTTTCGTTTGTTGTTTTTACTTTTAACCAGGACTTTAAAGGGGATGTAAAGGTCGTTATCAACAATACCCAATATGATAGTCCCGTCCGCACTTTTGTTTGGAATGTTGATCCCAATCAAAGAGTCATTCGAATCCAGTATGCTTTTCCATCGGGTGGGGATAATCAAAACAATAACTCGAATACCAATTCCGGTTCCTCGGGAGAAAATGTTATAGACTATTCTTACAGGTTAGGACGTACTTTAGAGTTAATTAGCACCCAAGGGTACAATTATCGATTTGTTCCCTTTAATGGAATTTTGAGTCCCGATGATACGTGTACTTATTAAGGGGTGAGCCCACCCTTTTTACAAAATCCGAACCTCAATTTCATTTGCGGCCCTTGATATTTACTGTTAGAACCTGAAGTAGAAACGTATTTGGCGCGACGCGTTTAATGGCTTTTTACAAGGAGAAATGTATGTCTGTTCGGTCTAGTCTTAAAGTTGATTTCAGCAAATGGGCTAAGCATCCAGCTATTAGCCAGTTAACTCAACAAATTAGCACTTATGAGAAGCGTATCTCTCACTTGGTTAAGGATTTTGATCTAAAAGGGCGCGAAGCTCGTGAAAGAAGTCGAAAACAGTTAAACGAAGTTTTAGGGCAACTCAAGCACACTCGCTCGAAAGTAGAGAAGAAAGTTACGGACCTAGTTCAAGTAGAAGCCAAGCGTCTTAATAAAAGAGTGAGTGATTTGATGGCCTATATCTCGAAAATTTCGAAACAAGAAGCCAATCAGAGAGCGGCTTCAGTGGGCCGAGCCAAGAAAACAACGAAAGCGTCCCGAAGAAGTGCAAAAAGTAGTCGTAAGCCTTCTTCAAAGAAGTAAACTAATTCAATGCAAGTGATTCATGGGCTTTCAGGAATTCCTGAAAGCCTTTCTCATTCCGCAGTCGCCATTGGAAATTTTGACGGTATTCATTTGGGGCATCAAAAATTGTTGTCTCAAATGCTGGAAGGGGCCTCATCAAAAAATCTAGTTCCTGCAGTTCTTACGTTTTTTCCTCATCCGGTACAAGTGCTAACTCCGGAAAAAAAATTAGAGCAGCTAACTACAACCACTGAAAAATTAGATCTGATGAAATTGATGGGGGTAAAGTTTGGTTGTGTTGCTAAGTTTGATAGAACTTTATCTGAATTATCTCCCGAGGAGTTTTTTGAGGAGTGTTTACTCAAGGGACTAAAAGCTAAGCTGGTTTTTGTCGGATATAATTTTCGATTCGGAAAAAATCGGGCCGGAGATACCGAGCTCCTCAAAAGACTCTGCGAAAAGCATAATATTGGTTTGACGATCGTTGAGGCGGTCTCAGTTGGAGATAAGGTCAGCAGTTCGTTGATTCGGGCAAAAATTGTTCAGGGAAAAATTGAAGAAGCTAATCGGTTGTTAGGGCGCCCGTATGCCATTTCCGGGGCGGTCAAGCCCGGGGACGGTCGAGGAAAGCAGATAGGTTTTCCCACTGCCAATCTTCATTTTGCTTCGGAAAAGGTTCTTCCGAAAAATGGTGTCTATGTGACCCAGGTCAAATGGCAGCTGCAGTCGTTTAGATCGATTACGAATGTCGGAGTTCGCCCTACTTTCTATTCTTCTGATAGCCCGAAGTTGGTTGAGGTTCATATTTTAGATTTAGAGGCTAATTTATATGATGAGTTTCTAACCTTAGAGTTTTTGGACTTTGTTCGCAATGAAAAGAAGTTTAGTTCTGTCGAAGCGCTCACTAACCAAATTAAAAAAGACATTGGTGTGGCCAAGAAATTCTCTTGAATCGACACAGTTTAAAAATTTGTTTATAGTTTGAGGTATGATGAGTTCAACACCACACATTTTAATTTTAGCAGCCGGCCAAGGTAAGCGGATGAAATCGAAACGACCTAAAGTTCTTCATCCTGTTTTATTTCAGCCGATGATACATCATGTTTTAGATTTGGCTTGTAGTCTATCTCAAGCCTCTATTGGAGTTGTGATTGGTCACGGTGGAAGAGAAGTTCAAGAGGCATGTCAATCTTACCGTTCTGTGCGGTTTTTTGAGCAAAAAGAACAAAAGGGAACGGCCGATGCCGTCAAGAGTGCTCAAGATTTTTTAGAGTCTCAAACAGGGCAGGTTTTGGTTTTAAGTGGAGATGTCCCACTTTTAAGAAAAGAATCGCTTGAGAAGTTACTGAGCGCCCATGAGAAAACTCAGGCAAGTTGTAGTTTGGTTACGACTCGATTAGAAAATCCCACAGGTTATGGACGCGTTCTTCGAGATTCAAATTCTTGTGTTTTAGGGATTAGAGAAGAGGCGGATTCATCGTCACAAGAAAAAGAGATCAAAGAAGTTAATGCCGGTATTTATTGTTTTGAGATCAAAAGCCTTTTTGAAGCGCTTTCACAAATCTCAAATCAAAATCGTCAAGGAGAATACTACCTAACTGACGTCGTAGAAATTTTAGTGACTGACAATAAAAAAGTCGTCGGAGTTTTATTTGAAGACAGCAGTGAGACTTTGGGGATCAATGATCGCATCGCGCTAGCAGAGGCCGAAAAAACACTTCAGAGCCGGGTCAATCAGCTTCACATGGCAAATGGAGTGACTCTTCAAGGGGCTGACGATATTTGGATTGATACTCGTACGAAGATCGGGGCTGATGTGGTTATCGAAAATGGAACTCGGATTCAAAATTCTGAGATTGGGGCGGGCACTTGGGTGCAATCCCAATGTCGTATTGAGTTTTCAAAACTTGGGACAGGGGTAAAACTCAAACAGGGTTCTGTGATTGAAAAGAGTGAAATTGGAGCGGACACGGTAGTAGGACCGTATGCCCATTTAAGACCGGAGTCTGTGTTGGGATCCCACGTTAAGATAGGTAATTTTGTCGAAGTCAAAAAGAGCATTTTTAAAGATGGCGCCAAAGCTTCGCATTTGAGTTATATCGGCGATGCCGAGATAGGGCGTGATGTGAATTTGGGGTGTGGGTTTATTACTTGCAATTATGATGGGGTGAATAAACATAAGACGGTCATCGAAGATGGTGTTTTTGTCGGAAGTGACTCTCAAATGATAGCGCCCGTAACGCTGGGAGCTGGAAGTTATGTCGCGTCGGGAACAACGGTGACGCGAGATGTTCCTCCTGAAAGCTTAGTGATTAGTCGTGGCAAGCAGGTGACTAAGCCCGGCTATGCGAAACGATTTCTTAAAAAGTAAAAAAATTTGACACTCGCACACATAAAAAATGTGGAGAGTTTTTCATAATGTTCAAAATTTACGCATAAAAGCGGTTGGGAAACGCTCCTCCTTTAAAATATTGACCCAAAAGTGCAGATTTTTCGCTATACTATTTGAAAGTACTTGTGCAGAAATTTAAAACACCAAAAAGCACAACTAGTTTTCTCAACACTATTATAAATCGTATCTCTGCTAACCGTGTTTAGGGGCCGGGATATTTTTTCAAGGAGAACGTTATGCGAAGTATAAAAAAGACCGGCATTTATAGTACCAAGGGTTTCACCCTGGTAGAGTTA
>Ga0194119_10004571_pt1 | contig 21303 bp, 17 predicted proteins | sample TA2MahC100mmetaG_FD_148620 | JGI IMG/M metagenome (GOLD analysis project Ga0194119, IMG submission 148620) | Freshwater microbial communities from Lake Tanganyika, Tanzania - TA2015018 Mahale Deep Cast 100m | ecosystem: Environmental > Aquatic > Freshwater > Lake | place: Tanzania: Lake...
CTGCGCGACTCCAAGAGCGAGGCCGAACTGCGCGCGCTGCTGAACGATGCCAAAGCGATGCCCGCCGAGCGGATGCGCGCGGCGCGGGATCTTTCGTTCACGCTACAGTCCAACGCGGGGCACCGGATACAACTGTCGCGGCTGCGTCTCGGGCCGGCCGAGACGGTTTATCTGCCGGGCGAGTTGTTCATCGAGTATCAACTGGCCGCGCGGCGTTTTCTCGGGGGAGAAGGGCGCACCCTGGGCGTAGCAGCTTACGGCGACTTAGGTCCGGGCTCCATCGGCACCGAGATCGCCTACGGACAGGGCGGCTATGAAACGAGCGCCGTGTCGCGCACCGCGCCGCCGGTGGAAGGCGTAGTGATGGACGCCATCCGGCAGTTAGTGCAACGGTCTCGCTGACCGGCCGTTCACCATCGGAGCCGCCGCGAGAGTCAACCCGTAGCCATCTCTTCTTGCCTCGCCGGAGGAATTTGTGGGTTGGCAGTACCCCCTACGGGCGTCTTTAGGCTCACGATAACGCGGAAACACAGGGGTTCTTCGAACACTTGCCGGGCACCAATGACCATGTTCTTTTCGTCGTCAGTTTCGTTCCGTCGCGCGGCCTCTTGGAAGCGGTGGATCGTCGTCGTCGTTGTTGACTCTCAGGACTTCAAAACCAACCGAAAGCCTGCAAATACGGCATCTCGACGGGCTTGCACTGCGGTTCGTCGCCGGGCGAAGCCCACTTGACTGCAGCTTCGTGGACCGGTGGCGCTCCGCTTTCACCCACAGATTCTCGATAGACCCCTCTTCTTAAGGCTTCAGCAACCAGCCGCCTTCCCCCCCGGATCGCCACTAACTCGAGCTAGACGCGAATCCGCCAGGGCTTGCGGTCTTCCTTGGACAGGAACTTGCGCGCTTCCGGCTGCACGGTCGTCCACTTCTTCTCATCCCAATCCAGGCGCAACCCGCTGCGCAGGGCCACGTTACCCAGCAGGCACGTTGTTGACGAGCGCTGGCACAACTCAATGTCGCTGTTCGGCTTCTGGCGCATCTTGATGCAGTCAAGGAAGTTCGCCCAGTGAGCCACGTTGGCGTTGTTGGACGATTTTTCGGTCACGGCCTCCACATCCGACGTCTTCTCCGGAATGACCTGGTAGAGCGAGCGGTCCACAAACATCGTGGCTTTGCTGCCGTGGAACAGGATACCGTAGCCTTTGCCGGTCATCAACTCGGAACTGGAATTGCGGTTCTCGTACGTCGCCAGGAAGCCGGGATACTCGTAGCTCACCAGGAGCGTGTCCGGCGTTTCGCGGTTGTCGGTCAGCCAGAACTTGCCGCCTAGCGCCGTGACGGCCTTCGGCATTTTCTCATCGAACGCCATCTGCACGATGTCGAGCAAGTGCACGCCCCAGTCCGTCATCATGCCACCGGCGTAGTCCCAGAACCAGCGGAAGTGCGAGAAGGCCTTGGGGTCGACACCGAAGCGGTTGGCGTTAAACGGGCGGTTCGGCGCGGGGCCCAGCCACAGATCCCAGTCGAGATCGGCCGGCGGCGCGGCATCGGTGGGGTTGCCGATGCCTTCCTTCTTCGCCAGACCCGTGTTCCAGGTACGCACCATGTGAATGTCGCCTAGCGCGCCGCTCTTCACAATCTGCGCCGCTTTCTGGAAATGCACGCCGGAGCGTTGCATGGTGCCGGCCTGCACCACGCGATTGTACTTGCGCGCGGCCTGCACCATCTTGGCGCCTTCGTCCACCGTGACGCAGATGGGCTTCTCAACGTAGACGTCCTTGCCCGCCTTGCAGGCTTCCACGGTCATGTAGGCATGCCAGTGGTCGGGAGTCGAAATGCAAACCACGTCAATCGACTTGTCGGCCAGCACCTCGCGAAAATCCTTCACGCCCTTGGCCTTGCCCTCCGTCATGCCGACAGCTTTGTCGAGGTTCGGCTTGTAGACGTCACAGATGGTGCTCACCACCAGGTGGTCCTGCTTCATGGCGGCGTTCATGTTGCCCTGACCCATGCGTCCGACACCGATGAAGGCGGCCGAGACGCGGTCGTTGGCGCCCTTCACATTGCCGGTGAAGATCGACGTGGTGAAGGCCGCCGTAGCGGCGCTTTTCAGAAAAGTTCGACGGGGATTCTGCGTTGGCTGTTCCATGGCTATCAGAGGCGATTATAAGATAGAAGGTCATGTCCCGCCTACTCGCCGCCCTGCTATTGCTGCTGCTGGCCGCCCCCACGCTTTTCGCGCAAGAGCCGGAATACGAGATGACCACCTACCAGGTGGCATTCCTCAAAACCGCTCCGAACCGCCCGGACATTCCCAAAGACGAAGCGGCCAAGATCCAAGCCGCCCACATGGCGCACATCTCCGCGATGGCGAAAAGCGGCAAGCTGATCCTGGCCGGCCCGTTTGCGGACGGCGGTGCGCTGCGCGGCATGTTTATGTTTGCCTGTGGCGAGGCCAAAGCCAAGCAGCTTGGCGAAGCAGACCCCGCCGTGAAGGCCGGCCGGCTGGTCCTCGAATGGCACCCCTGGTACTCGGCCAAAGGCATTGGAATCCTGCGCGCCGCCCCAGGAGCCGCCAAGTAATATGCAACTGGGAGGGCGGCTGGGTCCCTACGAAGTGCTTGAGCCGTTGGGCTCAGGCGGCATGGGGGCTGTCTACAAGGCCCGCGACACACGCCTGGGACGTTTGGTGGCCATCAAGATTCTGCGGCAGGATCAGGCGCCCGATGTCGAGCGCGACCGCCGCTTGCTGCAGAAAGCGCGCGCCGCCTCCTCTCTCTCACCCCAACATTGTCACCGTGCACGATGTGGGTACCGCAATGGCGTTGTCTACATGGTGATGGAACTCGTCGACGGCAAGCCGCTCGATCGGATCATTCCCAGCCAAGGCATGCGCCTCACGGAGTTGTTGCGTATCGCCACGCCCATTGCCGACGCCTTTGCCCGCGCCCATGCCGCCGGCATCGTGCACGGCGACCTGAAACCTTCCAATGTGATGCTGACAGCCAGTGGCGCGGTAAAGGTGCTCGACTTTGGCTTGGCCGAACTCGCACACGAAGCGCCCGCCACCGTCGACGAGACGCTCACCGCCACCAATCCCGTACACACCCTCCAAGGCACTGTCATGGGCACACCCGGATACATGTCGCCTGAACAGGCCGAAGGCAAGCCAACCGACGCGCGCTCGGACATCTTTTCGTTCGGCGTGCTGCTTTATGAGATGGCCACCGGGCGGCGGGCCTTTTCCGCCACGACGAATGCAGCCACCATGGTGGCCGTTATTGCGCGCGAACCGGAACCGGTCATGGCGTTGCGGCCTGATCTCCCCGCTGACTTCCTCCGGCTCCTGACGCGCTACCTCCGCAAGAGTCCAGAGCGGCGGCCGCAGTCCATGTCCGACGTGCGGGTGCTACTGGAAGATCTCGTTGCCGAACCCGAAGCTGTACCGCCGGCCGTCTCCCCTGCTTCTGCCGAATCCGGTTGGCGGATCAAGTCGATTGCGGCGGCTGTGGCGGCCGCGCTCGTCTTGCTGTCCGGAGCGCTTCTCTGGCGCGCCCGCTCGGGCCTACCCGCGGCACCGTCCACCGATATCCCGTAACCCGTCGCGTTAACGAACTTTGCCGGCTCGGAAACCTCACCGACGTTGTCGCCCGACGGAAACCAGGTGGCGTTTGTGTAGGCCGGCCCCAACAACGACAACCGCGATATCTATGTGAAGGTGGTGGGCGTCGGCGAACCGCTCCGGCTCACCACCGATCCGGTGCCGGATTTTCGGCCGATGTGGTCGCCCGATGGCCGGTCCATCGCCTTCTTTCGCTCCTTTTCCGCACATCAGTTTTTCGTGATGGTCATTCCGGCGTTGGGGGGCCCCGAAAAAAAGTACGGTCCGTTCATCATGCCCCGTATTCCGATCGATGCGGCGACGCCGATCGGGTGGGCCGTGGACTCAAAGGCACTCTATCTGGCCGCGTCGGAAAAGGAGGAGGCTCCCTCGAATATCTACCCCACATCTCCGTTTTGAGCCGCGCGTGCGAGTCTCTCGGATGCTCGTCCGCATCAATATCCATGAGGGTTTGAAGGCAGCGAAGACCCCTGCGGAGGACAGTGCCCAACTACTACGGCAACATCGGCAACGTCACCAACCCGCCGCTCACCCAGCGCCGTCATAGCTTCACCGTCCAGGACACCTACACATTTAGCCCCAGCCTGATCTTCAACCTGAACTACGGCCTCTCCCGCATGTTCGGCACCCGCGCCGCTTGGAGCGAAGGCTTCGATGTCACCAGCATCGGCATCGCAGCCAACTTCCGCGACGCCCAACAAGTCCGTGCCATTCCGCCCACCACCATCTCTGGCCTGGCGGGCATCGGCAACGGCGTGCAAAACTACTCCACCCAACTCGGCCACACCATGCAGGCCAACTTCACCAAGATCAGCGGCAAGCACACCATGAAGTTCGGCGCCGACTTTCGTACCTACTTCATCAACCAGCTCCAAAACACCCGCGCCAGCGGCAACTTGAGCTTCGGCCAGAACTTCACCCAAGGCCCCAATCCCTTTCAGGCCACCGCCACCGGCGGCTTCGGCTACGCCACCTTTCTGCTAGGCATTCCCTCGGGCGCCATCGCCAAAGAACCCGCCATCGCCTCCAAATCCAGCTACTGGGCTTTTTTCCTGCAAGAGGACTACAAAGTCAGCCGCAAGCTCACCGTCAACGTCGGCCTGCGCTATGACTTAAACCTCCCCCGCACGGAACGCTTCAATCGCAACAGCATCTTCGTCTTTGATCAACCCTCGCCCATCGCCGGCCGCGTTCCCGGCTTCCCCAATCTCATCGGAGCCATGACCTTCACCGGGGCAGGCAATATAGGCCGCGAAATCTACCCCGCCGACAAAAACAACTTCGCCCCCCGCCTCGGTCTGGCTTACCAACTCAACAACCGCACCACCATCCGCGCTGGCTACGGCATCTTCTTCGGTCTCTCCCCCACCGACGCCTCTGGCCCCGGCGGCGGCTTCGCCGACGGCTTCACCGGCCTGACCAACATGGTCACCTCTCTCGATGGCATCACGCCCATCCTCAATGTCTCGAATCCTTTCCCCAGCGGCACCAACCCGCCCCTCTCCGGCAGCGCGCTCGACGGCTCCATCCAATTGGGGCAAGCCCACCGCAGCGCCATCATTAGCCTCGTCACGCCCTACTTCCAGAATTGGAACCTCTCCCTCCAACGTAGCGTCGGTGCCAACACCATTATCGAAGTCACCTACGCCGCCAACAAAGGCAACAAAACCCAATTCGGCGCGGTCAGCCTGAACGATCTCACCGCCGCCCAAATCGCCGTCGGCGCCAGCAACAACCAACTCGTACCCAACCCCTTCTTCCGCGTCATCACGGACCCCGCCAGCGTCCTCGCCCAACCCAACGTCCAACGCGGCCAGCTCCTCCGACCCTTCCCGCAATATACCCAGGTCACCGCCGTCAACTCCGCCATCGGTAACTCCATGTACCATTCCTTCCAAATGCGGGTCGAAAAGCGCTTCGCCAAAGGCTTCACTCTCCTCGGCTCCTTTACCGCCGCGAAGAACATCAACGACACCGGCCAGGACGGCTCTGGCCCCACGGCTGGGATCCTCGACCACACGAACCTCCGCCTCGAGCGCAGCCTCGACCCGCAGGATGTCTCCAAGCGCCTCGTCATCTCGGGCGTATACGAACTACCCTTCGGCCGGGGCAAGTGGATCGGCGGCAGCATGCCCAAGGCCTTCGACTTCATCGTTGGCAACTGGCAGATGAACGGCATCGCCAGCTTCCAAAGCGGCTTCCCCCTCGTCATGGGGTCCACCGGCGGCGGCCGTCCCAATCGCGTCATCAAAGGTGAAGAATTCAGCGGCCGCGCCCAGGATCGCCTCCTCCGATGGTTCGACACCTCCGCTTTCGCAGTTCCTGTCGCCTTCACCTACGGCAATAGCTCGCGTACCACGCCGGACTTCCGCACCCACGGCACCGCCAACTACGACATCTCCATCTTTAAGAACTTCCCCATCACGGAGAATTTCCGCGCGCAATTCCGCTTTGAAACCTTCAACACTTTCAATCGCGTCCAGTTCGCCGCGCCCAACGCCACTGCCGGCGCCGCCGCCTTCGGCCAGGTCACCGCGCAGTCCAATCCACCCCGCCAGCTCCAACTCGCTCTGAAGTTGATCTTCTGATGGGAAACGACTCAGCCATGCAGACCCGCAATAACGTGAAGGGCAACGAAAAGATCTACGACGTTGTCGTCATCGGCTCCGGCGCGGGCGGCGGCACCGTCGTTCACTCCCTCACCAAACAGGGCGTCAAAGTCTTACTGCTCGAAGCCGGCGGTCCCTTGAATCCGGCCAAGGACTTCAAGGAACACATGATGCCCTGGCAAGTCCCCCACCGCGGCGCCGGCGAAGATGGCCGCTACTATTTCGGCGGCATGAGGTATGGCTACTTCGAAGCCCCCAACGGCTACTGGGACATCCCCGGCGAACCCTACACCGTCGCCCCCGGCAATCGATTTTCCTGGTTCCGATCCCGCATCGTCGGTGGCCGCACCAACCACTTCGGCCGCATCTCACTGCGCTTCTCCGACTACGACTTCAAACCTTACTCCACCGATGGACTCGGTGACGACTGGCCGATTACCTACGAAGACGTGGCGCCCTGGTACGACAAAGCCGAAGCCTTCATCGGAGTCCATGGCACTCGCGAAGGCCTCCGCACCGCCCCCGATGGCGTCTTCCAGCCTCCTCCCGCTCCGCGCGTCCACGAAGTCCTCATCCAAAAGAGCGCCGCCAAACTCGGCATTCCCGTCATCGCCGCGCGCAAAGCCATGATCACCAAGGCCCATAACGGCCGCGCCGCCTGCCACTATTGCGGTCACTGTGGCCGCGGCTGCCTCACGGCCTCCGCCTACACCTCAAGTCAGGTCCAGATCTTCCCCGCCCTCAAGACCGGCAACCTCGAACTGCGCACCCACGCCATGGTTCGCTCCATCGAAATGGGCAAGAGCGGCCTCGCCGAGAGCGTCGTCTACATCGACAAACTTACGCGCCAGGAACGCCGCGTCAAGGCCCGCGTCATCGTCCTCGCCGCCAGTTCCTGCGAAAGCTCACGCATCCTTCTCAACTCCAAGAGCCCCAGCTTCCCCAACGGACTCGCCAATTCCTCCGGCGTCGTTGGCAAATACCTCACCGATACCGTCGGCCTTTCGGTCCGCGGCCAGATTCCCGCTCTGGAAGGCCTCATGCATTACGACACCGACGGCATCCGCGGCATGCACACTTACATCCCTTGGTGGCTTTTCGGCAAGAAGCTCGACTTCCCTCGCGGCTACCATGTGGAAATGGGCGGCGGCTTCGCTCAACCTCAAGTCGGCACATTCACCGGCACCGCCAATCGCTTCCAAAGTTACGGTAAGGCTCTTAAGAAGCAGATTCGCCAGGATTACGGCACATACATCGGCTTTACTGGCCGCGGCGAAATGATCCCCAACGCCAAGAGTTATTGTGAAATCGACCCCACCGCTACCGACGAGTACGGCATCCCCGTCCTCCGCTTCCACTTCGCCTGGTCCGACTATGAGATCAAGCAATCCCTACACATGCGCCAGACCTTCACCGACATCATCCGCAATCTCGGCGGACGCCCCGAAACCATCACCGCCACCGGAATCACCACGGGTGGGGAAGTGATTCACGAACTCGGCACCGCCCGCATGGGCAAGGACCCTCGCACGAGCGCCGTCAACGGCTACAATCAAGCCCACGACGTCAAGAACTTGTTTATTGCTGATGGTGCACCCTTCGTCTCCAACCCAGACAAGAACCCTACGCTCACCATCATCGCCCTCGGCATGCGCATGAGTGAATACCTCGCCGAAGAAATGAGGAAAGGCAATGTCTGAGTTCTCCCGCCGCTCGCTCGTGCAACTCACCGCGCTCCCATTGGCCGCTCAGGAACATAACCACGGCGAGGTCCCCGCGTCTCCCAAACCCGCTCGCACCAACTTCTTCACATCGCCTGAGTTCGAAACCCTTCAAGTCCTCTGCGACCTCATCCTTCCGGCCGATGAAGTCTCTCCTGCTGCCTCGGCAACCGGTGCGGCCGAATACATCGAACTACTTTCCAGCAACAACTCGCGCCTAGCCAAGACGTTTCGCGGCGGCCTCGCCTGGCTTAACTCGCAAGCCTACATGCTCGCTGGCGATTCTTTCGCCAAGCTTCCCGCCGCCCGCCAAACTGAACTCCTCGACCGAATCGCGGACCATCGCCGTGCGGCTCACTCCGACGCGCCGGGCGTTGAGTTCTTCGATTGGGCGCGCCGGCTCACTGTTGACGCCTACTACACATCTCCCTCGGGTTACCGAGACGTCGACTACAAAGGCGGTAAAGGCATGACCACCTATCAGGTCCCTGCCGCTGCCCTCGAACAAGCTTTGACCAAGGCCAAACTCAAATGACCCGGCGCACCACGCTCGCCCTAACCGCACTCTCGGCCCAACGTGCCCTCGGCGCAAACTCTCGCCCGCGCGTCGGTGTGATTGGAGTTGGCAACATCGGCCGCCGCCACCTGGACCTTATGCTCCTTCCGCTTCAGAAGGAAGGCGCATTGGAAGTGGCCGCTATCAGCGATGTCTATGCAAAGCGCAAGCTTGAGGTTGCCTCCTTTTGCGGTCTCGCTTCCAAAGATGTCCACCACGATTACCGGGATCTCATCAGCCGCAAGGACCTTGACGCGGTTTTCGTCTGTACCCCGGATCACTGGCACTTTGACATGGCCATGGCGACGCTCAAGTCTGGGAAAGATCTTTACCTGGAAAAACCAATCACGCTCACCGTACCCCAGGCCAAGATACTCACCGAGTTCGCCGAGCAGTCCAAGCGCGTTGTGCAGGTCGGCAGCCAATACGCATCCGACGACCGTGCCCACAGAGCCCGCGAGATCATTGCCTCGGGCGAGATCGGCCAGCCCGTCTTGGCCGAGGCCCACTACTGCTCCAACACCCCCACCGGAGCCGGCTACGTTGTCGAACCCGAAGCCAACCCGGAAACCGTCGATTGGACACGTTGGCTCGGCCCGGCGCCTAAGCGCCCTTTCTCCGCCGAACGTTTCTTCCGCTGGCGCAATTACTGGGATTACGGCCACGGCATTGGCGGCGACCTTCTCTACCACCGTCTCACTCTGCTCATGACCGCCTTGGGCTCCCGCATGCCCCAACGCGCAACGGCCAGCGGCGGTATTTACGCCTTCCCAAACCGTGAAGTTCCTGATACCTACGCAACCACCATCGAGTACGACAAGTTCACCTTGCAACTTACCTCCACCATGGCCAACGCTCTTGGCGACACGCTCAGCACCCCCATCGTCCACGGCACAAAAGCCAGCCTCCGCTTCACGAATAACGGGCTGGAGCTAATCCCCGAGCGCCACAACAAATCCCCACGCCGCGAAATCCCGGCCAGTCCTGCCGGCCATAACCCAACGCGCCTGCCGCACCTCAAGAACTTCCTCAACTGCATTGTGACCCGCAAGCAACCAACCATGCCGCCGCGCATGGCTTACGAGCTATTCGCCGCCATCGCCGCCGGAACGGAATCCTACCGCTCCATCAAACGGCAGACCTTTGAAGGCGACGGCGGCAACCCGCGGAATTGACATTTCAAAACAACAAACTGGAGCATTGATGAAACCCAAAATCCTCATTCCAATCGGCGACGCATCCGAGGCCCTCGACACCGTCTACCCTATCTGGCGTGTCATCGAGGAAGGCTACGAAGCTGTGGTCGCTGGCCCGGAAAAGCGCGTCTACCACCTGGTGATGCACGAGATTCCTCCCGGTTGGGACGTTACCAAAGAATCCCCCAGCTACCATTGGCCCTCGCACATCGCCTTCCGCGACGTCAACCCAGAAGAATACGCTGGCCTGTTCCTCACAGGCGGCCGCGCCCCCTAGTATCTTCGCTACGACGAACATCTGCTCTCCATCACGCGGCACTTCTTCGCCGCCCAGAAACCAGTTGCCGTCGTATGCCATGGCGTCGAAATCGTTGCCACCGCCAACGTTCTCAAGGGCCGCCGGATCGCCACCGTCCCGAAGTGCCGCTTTGACGCCGAAGTGGTCGGCGGAACGTTTGTCAACGACCCTTGCGTCCGTGACGGCAACATGGTGTCTGGCCGCACCTGGCACGACAACCCCTACTACATTGGTGAGTGGATGCGCATGTTGAAGGAGTACATCGCCAACGGCTCACTGACCAACGCCGCATGACCCGCCGAACTCTGCTCTCAGGCCTCTTTGCGAAGAACAAACCCTACGGACTGGCCTTCAGCTTCAAGGGCTTTCCCAATTGGCCGCTGGAGAAGTCCTTCGCGCTCTGCGCCGAACTCGGCTACAGCGGCGTAGAGCTCTTCGTCGGTGCCAAGCAATCCCACGAACCCGGCAAGCTGGGCGTGGACGAAGTCCGCCGCCTGGTAACCAAACACAAACTCCCGGTCCAAACCCTGATGGAAGACCTGCGCCTGACCGGCGAGGATCAAACGCTCCAGCTCCAGCACCTGGAGGCGTCCCTCAAGCTAGCCAGGCAAATCGACCCTAAGCGCTCCCCACTGATCGAAACGGTGGTCGGCGGCCGTAATGACGAATGGCCCAAACTCAAGCCGATATTCGAAGAACGCCTGAAACCCTGGGCCGCGCTCGCCGAGAAGTATAAAGTTGTCATCGCCATTAAGCCACACATCGGTAGCGCGCTCCACTTGCCGGAAGATGGTGCCGCCTTATGCGACCGCATCAACAGCCGTTACCTGAAGCTGAACTACGACTACAGTCACTTCCAGTTGCAAAACCTGGACCTCAAACAGTCGATTCGCGCCGCACTCCCCCATATCGCCATGATTCACATCAAGGACTCGATCGGCAAACCCCCCAAATTCCGTTTCGCTCTTCCTGGCGAAGGGACGATCGATTACAAATCCTACGTCCAAATCCTCCATCAGCTGAACTACCGAGACCCAATCGTGGTGGAGGTAAGTTCCCAAGTCATCGCGCAACCCAACTACAACCCTGAACAGGCGGCGAAACAAGTAGCAACCACAGTACTTCCCATCTTTCGGGGCAGAACCTAACCCCAATTCCTTCGCGACTTTGCTTCATCTGTATGTCCTTCAGGTCCGGTGGGTGATCACTGCCAGTGCTCATTCGCAGGTTAATTGCCTTTAACGAAGGCATCTAACTCCTTGATCCCATTGGCAACCGAATCCCCACTCGGCCAATCTCTTCTACCCCGCTTGGTAGGCTAGCTGCCGTGGAAAACTACATTCCTAACTTGAACCCGGACGCGCCGTCGTCCAACCCTGAGGTTGCCGACAACCAGCCCAAAAGAACAAAGACAATGTCTGAGGCCGTACTGGCCGCCAATCGCGCCAACGCGCTCAAGTCCACTGGGCCACGTACGCCCGCAGGCAAACTCAAGGCCGCCTCGAACTCTCTCAAGCATGGCCTCTACTCACTGAAGAACTTCGAAAACTTCGTGGCCGACGATGATGACGCCCTCGCCGTCTCCACCAACTTCATCGAACAATTCAACCCCGTCACCCCTTCCGAGGTCGCCCTCGTCCATCAACTCATCCACATGCAGCTTCGCTTCATGCAGATGGAATACCTCTACGGCCATGCCATGCGCTTCCGTGTCGAGGACATCCTGAACAAACCCATCGCCCTCCTGCCCGCCATCCTCCGCGAGCTCGACCGGCTCCCCACCAAAATCCAGCGCACGCTCAAGCTGCTCCGCTCGGAGATCGCACAACGCGAAGCCTTCATTGGCAACGGCGAAAATGTCGAAATCGAACCCATCGCCGACGCCGAGCCCCTGCCGCCCCGTCCGGAGAGCCAGCGCTATCGTGTCGTCCCCACCTCACAGGGCGATGTCGCCGTCGACAAGCTCCCCCAACAGCCGCAACCCGTCCAAACGAAGCCATCCCCAGCGGTCGAACTGGCCAAGGAAATCATCGCGGACTTCGTCGACAAGATGAACGCCAAACACGGCACGCCCCCGAAGCCGCCAGAAACAGAAAACAAGTAACAACGAACCCAAAACCCGAGGCCACCCGCAACCTCATAGCTCTCCGACAACTGAATATCAGCAGGACCCGCGCAAGCCTAACGCCCCGGGTGTCTCTATCGACAGAACACCCTGTAATCAATGGATTTCACGACCCTGATCCTGTGGAATAGTGAAGCAAACGCAGAGAGCGGATCGTCGAGTCCTGCGCTACTTCGCGATTCGAACATTCGACTCCAAAAGCCGAACCACATCGCTACTGAAAATGTTCGTTGGTGCGGGAGCTTGAAAGCTCACGACTCGGCCCTCCAGCTTTTTCGGTTCAGAAGTCGTGAACTTCCCATCCAAGGGGTTCCACCAACGCCCTGTGGTCGCCCCCTCCATTTGCCCCAAGTCGACTTCAATGCGGCGCGAACAAGGAAGATAAAACATCGCTATCTGCCGATCCTTACTGAGTGCAGCCACGGCATAGTCAGCTTTGCCAAAACCACCGTAGCCCCAGCGCAGCAATTGGTTATCGGTGTCCGGTACCAAAGTCCACCATTCGACCTGGTCAAACAGCGCCTTGATCCTCTGCATGTCGAGCGAGCCGGGAAGGTTAAGCGATTCTTTCCAGCCGCGCTGGCCACCCCAAATCTTGTCGCTTCCGAATAGGTGTCCGCACGCTCCTCGCAATAGTGCCCAGAATAACTGCCGCCGGAGCATCTGATCGTCCTGGCCCTTACGCACGCCGTTCTCATAAGAAGACTCGATCAGGAAGGATGGCAAAACGCGGCTCTTCCGCCCATACTCCTTGTCCGCCCAGATAAAAACATGAGGGTCGAAGTTCTCTTCGGGGTGATACGTGTATATGTTGTTGACGTTGAGCCAAGATTCCCGCGGGTATTGTTCGATCGCTGAGGAAGTGCGCGCCGTGTGAGCGCTAAACAATTCCGCACCTCCAGCTTCCTTTAGCCCCAGCGCGAGCTGATTGAGAGCTTCGCGATATCCACCAGGGTTCTGTGCCAAGCCGCCATCAGGATTCCGGTCGCCACCTATGGTCCACAAGATGTTCTGGAACTTGCTATATCGCTTCCCCAGAAAACGCCCGAAGGCGCGAACTTTGGCAGGCCCATTCTCATACAACTCTTCTTTCCAACTATATTGGCAGCAGCCGATGTAAACCGGCACCGTCATCATCAAGAAGCCACGGTCAGCGGCAAGTTGCATCACCGCATCCACGTGATCAAAGTTTTTCTCGTTGGGAGAAGAAAAGTCTCCCGACGTAAGAAACGGCTGTGTCCCGTCGGCGAGTTGCTTCCAGGTATCGTCGAGAATGTTGACGATCAGAGTATTGAAGCCTTTGGCCTTCCGGTCATTGAGATAATCTTTCGACATCGGCGCGCGAGTACCCTGTGAAGAGCGACCATGGCGAGTCACCATGAATGAGAAAAGGCTTTTCCTGGGCGGAAACCAAATGCCGTTGATTTTCGCTGATGCGCAACGGGAACGGGGACTGCGCCGTCAGCAGGCTTGCAGAGAAAAGGACAGCAGCAACGATACGGACCTATCGCGGCGAGCCTCCCGCCAGAAGCGTCAATCCCATTTCAAAGGGACGATAGCGAGCGATCAGAATCGCATAGTCCAGGTAACGTCATAGCTGCGCGGTGCTTCCAGACGAAGGGCTGTACCGCCCGAAGCGGACCAGGTTGCGTAGAGTGCGTCGCCCAGATTGCGCCCCCGGAAGCTCAGTACGCCCCCGCGCTCGAGGCGGTAATTCAGGGCAGCATCAAGCGTTGTGTAGTTTTCCATTGGGCGCAAGTTCGGGGTGTCGGCAAAGCGACGGCCGACGAAGCGAACCGTGCCGGAGACGTCAAAGCGACCGAAGCGCTGATTCGCCCAGACATTGACGACGCGGCGTGGGACATTCGGAGGAAGGTTGCCGGTACGAGAAACGATCCCACCGGAAACCACTTCCTGGAAGTCGGCGAATTTGGGAGCGGAGAAAGAGGCGTCGGCACTCACGGTAAAACGGGAGGTTGGCCGAATCAGCGAACTGATCTCAACACCACGCGCTGTCTGGCGGCCGATCTGTTGTGCGAATTGGCGGCCGTCGACGATGGTCTGTGTAAGAATGTCGCGTTTTTCGAGATCGAAATAGGCAACGGTGAAATCTACCTTTTGCGCCCAGAAGGTACCCTTGGAGCCGAACTCGATTTGCCGGCCCGGAACGAGGCTGAACACTTGATTCGCGCCTGTGAGGCTGACAAGCTGAGCGACGGGTTCGACCGCCTTCGTGTAGGAGCCATAGAGATTCATCAACGAATTGAGGTTATAGAGCAGCCCAACGCGGCCAGTCGGAGGGCTGAAGACCTTGGATGACGTCACGTTCGTGGCCCTCAAGGTGTAGTCGAGCGCGATCCGCTCCTGGCGGAAGCCGCCGATGGCCTTCAGTCGACTGGTGATGTCCATCACGGCCTCAGTAAAGAACGATGCAGTCTTAATCAGAACGTCCCGATCCCGAACGTAATTGCGGCCCGGGTCGATGATGGGAGCCGGATTGAACGGATCGACACTGCGGCGGATTGTATTGTCTGAGAGGCCGCCGCGTTGGAGGTCGTTGTTCTGATATTGGAACCCGGAAACGGTACGAACCTTACGCCCGAAGACGCGGAAGTTGCCCTGCAGGTCTGTACGGTTGCCAGAGAGCATATCGTTGCGCCAGATCAGAAAGTAACTCGATACATCCACCAGCTGCGTGGTGGGATTGAAAGCGTAACCTTCGAAGTTACGCCAGTCGAGAGTGTGGGTGGCCAGGAAGGTGTAGTTGCGAAGGTGCCAAGAGGGATTCAGCTGCCAGTCCAGCGTCGCGCGAGCAAACCGGTTCTTGCTCTTGGCGAGATTGTCCCGCATGTTGTAGTTCAAGAAGCGAGTGCGCGGATCGATACGTCCATTGATGAGCGGAGTCCCGTAATAGCTTTCGGTGAAGTCCTGCATCCAGGTACCGTTGAGATTGAGCGTAATCGAGTTGGCAATCTGGTAGCGAAGGCCCGTGTTGACGCCTCCGAGATTCTGAGCGGAATCGTTCATGTAGCCGTCCGTGCGATAAAACGAACCATCGGCCCGGGCGTGGACCCGGCGGTGCAGCGGGCCATTGATGCCGAATCCGGTGCGGAGGGTGTTGAACGAACCATAGGAGAGAATCCCGTCAGTCAAAAAGCGGGGCTGAGCTTCTTTCGTGACATAGTTGACTGCCGCTCCAATGGCACCTTCACCAAAGAGGATGCTGGCGGGCCCTTTAAGAACTTCCACGCGATCCAGCAAGAAGACGTCAAGCGGACGGGCGCTTTGGCTAGCCGTGTTCTGACGGATACCGTCACGCATGACGGTGATGTTGTTGCCCGAAAATCCGCGAGCCGTAAAGCTGGGGATGGAGCCGACGCTGGTACCAGCGATCATGCCGGGGGATTGTTCCACAGCTTCAATCGCTGTGCGGACGCCACGCTCCTGCATCATCTGTTGCGAAATGATCGAAATGCTGGCGGGCAATTCGCGGACGGGGATGTTGAGCAGGGTACCTCCGGTGGCGGTGGAATCGAGCTGCAACGCGGAATTCGAAGTTGTATCCACAACGTCGAGAACAGTAGCTAGACCGCTGGGCTTGAGCGTCACGTCGAGCGTGACAGGTTGGTCCCCCAGGGAAACTTTGCGTTGGATGCTCTCATAGCCGGCGCGAATCACATTAAATTGGTATTCACCTGCCGGCAAGCCTGTGAAGCGGTATTGACCAGTCGCGTCGGTGAGAGTTTGGCGTGTCGATTGGGACGGCGCGCTCAAAGTTACGTTCGCGGTTGCAATGACACCCTGAGCATCTCTGACGGTGCCAACGAGATCCGCGCCATACAGAGACACGAATGGTAAAAGCAGTAAAAAGGACTTCATAGCTAAAACTCCAAAATGATTGAAAATCAGTCGCCTGCTTGGTGAACAGGGCTAATCACAGGTCTTGGGCTTGTGAGGCGACGGCGAGGGCGAATGCGCTCCCAGCCAATTTGCACGCCTGACCAACTCAGAAAAATACCGCCCAGGCTGACGAGAATGACCGTGATGTCCCACAAGGGGCGGATCTGCCAGAGCCCAGGAAAATCGAGGCTGTGAAGCCCGTGGTACACCCAGCGCTCCCAGCGGCCACTCCATTCATAGCGGTTGACAGGCAACCCGCTCGAAGGGTCGACGTAAAACCAGGTTTTCGCTGGATCGTTCAGTACAACCTCCAGGACAGGAAGGGGCTTGCGGTACTTGCGGTCGTAGTAATAGGTTTCGTACTCCGTCAAAAGTCTTGTGGACTGTACAGTGGAACCAGGAACCGCCCGGGCGGCCGCGGCGATCAATTCAGGTTGGGATGGCGGCGCGAAGGGCTGTCCAGCGAGAGTGGTCCAGAGCGAGGAAGTGGAGGAAGGCGCGCTGATAACTCGCTGCACCGAAGTACCGGCGATTTGTTGAAACTCGACTTCTCTTGCGCCGTTTGGCAGAACCGGAAGCGAATCAAAGGCAGCAAGGCGCAAGGGGCCCCCAGTGAAAATGTTGGCCTGCGCGGCGGAGGGAGCGGATCCTGTGGACCAACGACCCGGGTTCAGCGAGAATGCCCCCGAAAGGATAAAAGTGAATGTAAGCAGACCGAAAGCAAGGCCCGTATAGTGATGCAACTTCTTGGCGCCAGAATAGGGCGTGGGCTGCGGACCCAATTCTCGATTGCGGTATTTGCGAGAAGGTGAATAACGCCAGATCCCGACAACGATGCCGAGTACCGACATGAAGGCACCGATGAATGAAATCGTGATGACGCCTAGCCGCCATTCTTCGGCGAAGACTCGAATTGCGCGGAGATAAATCCAGTGCGGAATGGCACCAGCCCAGGCGAGCAGTCTCGAAGATCGTGTGGTCTCGAGAATCACTTCTCCCGTACGGCTCGAAAGATATACTTCCGTGGATGCCGGATCATTCAAGGCCGCGTGATAAAGCGGGAGGTGATCCGTGTAGAGGCGCTGGACGGTCCACTGATCAGGTGCTTTGAGCGTGGGTTGCCATTCGAAAGTCTTACCATTGCCGAGGTAAGTTCGTAAGGACGTTTCTGCTTCCGCTTGAGTGAATGAACGCTGGGCTTGAGGTCGATCCGCATAACTAACGATTCGATCGCCCTTCGCCGTCAGAAAACGATAGGCAGGCCGATCTGTAATTGTAGTGAGAACAACTTGCCGCCAGGTTTCAACTTCCGTGGTGGTCTGCCAAGCTGCAGTGGGGGAAACGGTGATGCTGGCCGCAGTAAGCTCTGGCAAACGCTTGAGCCGATCGGAGGCGTCGAGCGTAGGCATGCGGGCATAAATCATGACAATGCCCGAGACGTACCAAAAGAGGAACAGCACGCAGGTGGCAATGCCCAGCCAGCGATGCCAGACGATCGCCTGACCTTGCCACTGGATTGGCTTTTTCAAGCACTCACCGATTGCAAAGAATTGAAATCTACGCTCAAGAGTGCGGAGCGACGGCGAAAGACCATGCCGTATTGTAAGGCCGGGATTAAGGTAAGAATACTCAATTCCTGCAAGCGGGGACAATTATCCGGTCAGCGGGATTACTGTTGCCGTAAACGCAATGGAACACCCAGATTTTGCCTAGTCCTGGCGTAGCGCAATCATTGGATTCACGCGCGTCGCGCGCCATGCAGGTATGGCAGTGGCAAGAAAGGCGACCAAGAGCAGCAGAACCGTCACAACAATTAGAGTGGGTACATCCCAAGGACTGATATTCAACAGCAATCGTGAAAGCAACTGCGACGCCGCAAGAGCGAGAACAAGCCCGAGTAGACAGCCGGCCCCTGCCAGTTTGAGGCCATCGCCCAGGATCATCCCGCGAACGCTTGCGATCGGCGAACCCAAGGCCAGCCGAATTCCGATTTCTCGCGTACGCTGAGTCACCAGATACGACAAGACACTAAATAACCCAACGGCAGCCAACAAAAGAGCAAGAAAGGCAAACACACCCAACAGGGCGCAAACCGGGAGGATAGTTGACAGAACAGACCGGCAGGATGGGTGACACTTTGAAGGACGGCAGCCGATAGGGGTAGATGCCCTGGAAAGAGAGTTGCCGGACAGTGTAAAAGATAGGATTTGTGAAGGCTTGGGAGGCCCAAGAGGGGAACATGGCGGAGTTGTGCCGTAGGTTTGGAATATCGCGGCAGACTGGCTATGAAGTGCTGGTGACCGGCCCCCAAAGACTCCCCCAGTCATAACTAGAGAACTCTTGAAATCTGAGCCTGTTTGCTCTGCCATCAGCGGGGATGGCGCTGTGGGACAAGACGCTCCTCGCGTGGGCCAGGCGCTGGAGAGGAAACCGTGGGCGTGGGAAGAGTTGCTTCCGCTTTTGAACATCGTAGAGTTAGAAGCCGGGGAGGCGACGAGGTATTGGAGAAAGGGCGGGTGGGCTGAGGTCGCGGAGGCGCCAGGTGGCGAGGGCGAGGGCCATGACCAGGTCGGCGTGGCCGATCTGGGGTTGTTGGAGCGGGCGGACCTCAATGGTAGTGTTGCCGGTCTGGCGGCTGGTGGCGTAACGGAGGGATTTGAATTGGGCTTCCAGAATGGCGGTGTTGTTGAGGGATTCGGCCAGAGTGAGATGAGTGGTTTCCATGACCTGGAGAAGGTTCTGGATGAGGTCGAGCTTGGGGATGTTGTAGATGTCGACGGGTAGAGTTGGGTGTTGGGATTTGGAGTGGGTGCCGCCCGAGGTGAAGACGATACCATCGAGACGGGCGATTGAGGCGGATTGGCGATTTGCGGTGAACTCGTTGTAGAGGATCTCAAGGGTGGGGCGGCCGAGGCCGGTCGCGTCGGCGACGAGGGTGCACTGGGTGGCGGGATGGGTTTGGCGGAACTGGCGGATGGTTTGGTGGACCTCGCGGGCGACTTCCATATAGGCGGTGCCAAGGGAGAAGAGATGGGTGGCGGTGAGGCTCCAGGATTTGATGTGCGGATGGGTTGGATCGAGTGGGAACGATAAAGTTCAACCAGAGGCAGGCTCGTGATGTTTCCCGTCAGCGGAACACTTAATGCAGATGAATCTATTTCTTGTGGTCTTGTCCCTGGGGGCAGCGCTGCATGCCGATACCCAACTGCGTGGCGGAGTATCGGCAAGGGGCGAAGCGTCGCTGGAGGAGATTTATGCGGATCAGGATCCGTTGCGAGGCAAGCCCGCGATTCTGCCCCCTGCGCTTGAAGGGCGGGTGCGCAGGTGCATTCCGCCGGATCGATCCTGGGCTTTGGTGCGCGAGACACCGTCCACCTGCTACTACTTTGTGCCGTTCCCCAATCCGTTGCCGGCCGTGGTGGTGACGGTGGAGGAGGCGCAGCGGCGGCGTATGCAAGGAGGCCGTGCGCGGTGCGGATCGCATCCCTGGAACCCCGACAAGCTGCTGTGCGATGAAGAGGGGCCGCCGCTTAGCGGTGAGGTGATCACGACCGTTCCGCCGGGGCCATCGAATCGAGTTCCTCCCACTTGGCCAGGAACGCGGCCTCCTTCGAGAACTCGCCCTCCTTTGGGAACCCTGCCTCCTTCTGGACCTCGCCTTCCTCCGGGGAGTGTCCGGCGTCCACCGCCCGCTAACCCCGGCTATCTGGACGGCATCCGGGATGGGTTCCATCTGTGTGGCAAACCGTTTGAAACGATGTGGCGGGCCTATCAGGCCCTGGAGAGAGGCGACGCGGTGTCAGCGGCAAATATCCTGGGCGGGAATCGTTCGGATGCAGGCGTTCGATTCATTGTGAGTGCGCTCCAGGCGCTGTGGGCCGATCTTGCGGAGACTCAGGTTCTGGATCAAACGGGGCGGCCCGTGACGGGCTTCGAGAAAGGCCGGCGGCATGCTTTGCGGATCTGTACCCTGGGCCCTGATTCCGGTCGCCGCCGAGTGCGCGATTACGGCCGGCAAATGCGTTGCTCGCCCCAGAAAGCCAGGGGACGGAGGGCCGGTTTGTGCCGCGGACGAGGTCGCCGTGATTCAGGAGGCGAATCCTTATGTACCCAAGTTAAACTTGCCTCGTCCGCCGTCGCCGTTGCAGCGTGGATTGTTGCTGGTGGATCAGAAGCTCTTTGAACGATTGGCTGCGACGCGGCAGCAGACCTTTATCATCCGAGACGCAAATCCGGGGGCGCTGCGTTGGGTGGGCCGGCCGGGATACCGAGCCAAGCCGCTTGATGTGAAGGGGAAGTCCCTGACGAGAGCGGAACTGCCGCCCGGCAGCGTGGGGAAATACGAGGGCCTCGCTTCCGCAAGGGGACTGAGTGCGGCGGAACGTAAATTGCTGACGGACAGAGAGTTCAGCATCGGGTCGCCTGAGGAGTTTGAGGTGATTCGGGATCCCGATGGTAACGCGCTGTACAGTGATATTGATCTGCACGGCGTTTACAATCGGGACGGCACATCGGGTTGGTCAGCGGAGTTACAGGCCGAACTCGACTGCGACCTCTTTGACCGCGGCGTTGTCCATGGACCGCACGATGTATGGCCGGATCGAAACAATCTTGCCAAGGCGGGGCCGAATTATGGACCGCAGATCGGCAATGGGAAAACGATCACCGCGATTCTCCCCGATGGCCAGATTGTTCGGGCCACGACGCTTGCGGAGATGAAGCAACTGTATCAGGCGATCGGTGTGGATTTTTCGAGAATCTATCCGGGCTTTTAGGGTTGGGGGAAGTGGCGTGAGGGAGTTATCTGACGAGGCTGTAGCAGAAGCCCTTCCCAGAAGCCCATGTCCTCGACGAGATGACACCTGAAGTTAGCGGGAGATGACCGGACACAATGATGGGGAACAGCGGTTTGGGGACGTAGGCGAAGGGAGGGCGGAGCCCGACCGGAGCCGGAGGCCCCAAACCGCTCCGAGCGGGTCCTTGCGGTGATAGATTTGGAATCTTCCAAAACCCTAAATCACCCCCGAAAGGACACCACTCATGAGCGACACACAGAAGCTTATCAAAGCCCGCATCGGCCTGTTGCAACTGGCCCAGGAACTGGGCGATATCAAGGCAGCCTGCCAGCGGGCGGGCATCAGCCGCAGCCACTTCTACGAGATCAAAGAGGCCTACGAGAAGCATGGCGCTGAAGGCCTGGAGCCGAAGGAACGGCGGCGGCCCCGCATGCCTAATCAGACACCACCTGAGCTTGAGAAACAGATCCTCGATATGACGGC
>Ga0194119_10004576_pt1 | contig 21290 bp, 24 predicted proteins | sample TA2MahC100mmetaG_FD_148620 | JGI IMG/M metagenome (GOLD analysis project Ga0194119, IMG submission 148620) | Freshwater microbial communities from Lake Tanganyika, Tanzania - TA2015018 Mahale Deep Cast 100m | ecosystem: Environmental > Aquatic > Freshwater > Lake | place: Tanzania: Lake...
TCTTCTGATGAACCAACTCTTTCAAAACCGGCCGACCTCCTCTGAACAATGGCCAATTGATTTATCGGCTAACAAAGCTTAACTGCGGAGGGGCTTGGTCAATAATGGAACCTGAGATCCGTTCAGAACGGACCGTAGTTTTATTCCAAGGCAGGCATGAGCTACCAAAGGTACTAAATCGAAGGTATTGGCCATATGGGCCAGAGGTTCATTAGCGGGATAGACCGGATCAGACTTGGTCGCGATAGTACGTCCGCAGACGGTCCAGCTCGGCTTTCAGCTCAGATTGGACCTTGGCGTAGGCGGGTTCACCATAGACGTTCTTCATTTCGCGCGGATCTTTGATAAGGTCAAACATTTCCCATTCCGGGGGCGTGGGCGTATCAACCGCGCCTTTGGATCCGAGTGCCTGCCCATAGTAATAAATGAGCTTGTGCGCATGAGAACGAACGCCATAGTGGGCCGTCACGGTGTGGCCACCGCCGAGGTGCATCCAGTAGCGATAGTACATCGACTTGCGCCATTTCTTCGGCGTCTTGCCCTGTAACTGCGGAGCGAAGCTTTCGCCCTGCATCGTGGCCGGCGCTTTTTGCCCGGCCAAGGCGAGGAAGGTGGGGGCGAAATCGATGTTGAGAATGATGTCTCGATTCGTGGAGCCGGGCCTGATGAGTTTGGGATACCGCGCCAGGAAAGGCATGCGCATGGTTTCCTCGTACATGAACCGCTTGTCGTACCAGCCATGGTCGCCGAGGAAAAAGCCCTGGTCGGAGGTGTAAATGACCAGCGTATCTTCGGCGAGTCCTTCGGCGTCCAGATAGTCGAGCAGGCGGCCCACATTGTCATCCACGCTGCGGACGCAGCGCAGGTAATCCTTGATATAGAGCTGATAGGCCCACTTACGCAGTTCGCGGCCTTCAAGTCCGGCGGGGCGATCCACTTTGAGGTCTGTCTTGGTCATGTCGTCGCCCACGCGAAGAGTTGCACGCTGGGCGGCGGCGGACCGTTTGGAGATGTCCTCATAGAGATTGCCGGGCTCGGGCACCGTCTCGTCCTTGAGCCAATCCTGGTACTTTTTCGGCGGCGTCCAATCGCGGTGCGGCGCTTTGTGATGGCACATCAAAAAGAACGGCTTCGATTTGTCGCGGCCGGTCTTGAGCCAGTCGAGCGTGAAGTCGGCAATGAGATCGGTGCAGTAGCCCTGGTACTTCTGACGCGAACCGTCCTGGTGGGTGAAAACCGGGTCGTAGTAAAGCCCTTGCCCCGGCAGGATGCGCCAGAAGTCGAAGCCCTCAGGGCTGGTCTGCAGGTGCCACTTGCCGATCATGGCGGTCTGGTAGCCGGCGTTGCGCAGCAGGTGGCCCACATGGATCGTTTTCGGATCAATGGAATCGTTCAGCGTCTTGACGCCGTTGAGATGGCTATACTGGCCAGTGAGGATGCAGGCGCGCGACGGCGTGCAGATGGAGTTGGTGACGAAGCAGTTGTCCAGGCGCAGTCCGCCCTTGGCGAGCCGGTCGATGTTCGGCGTCTCGTTGATCTTGCTGCCATGGGCGCTGATGGCGTGCGAGGCATGATCGTCGGACATGATGAACAGGATGTTGGGCCGGCGGCGGCCGCGCGACTGCGCAAAGGCCGGAGCGGCGGCAAACGAGGAAGCAAACAACTGGCGGCGCGAGATCATGGCTTAACAGTTTAACAGCGGCCAGGCGGCACCCGGCCATTCGCCGTCCCGGTGGATGGCTATGCCCCGCGCGACGAGTTCAGCAAGGAGTACCGTGACGGCCGCGCTCTGCCCCTCACCGTTCCCGGCGTCGAGCACCACCGCCCAGGCGAGTTCTTCGCGAAGCGCGCGTGTGACGATGCTCCAAAGCGGCGGTAACTCTGGCGCAACGCCGGGCATCGGCATTTCCCATGTGCGCGCCAGGCGCCGCGCGGCAGCCCGGTCAGGCAGCGGCCCTTCTACAATGAAGTGATTATCGCCGTGAACCAGAATTCCCCGCATTCCATCCACGCTATCTCGCGCCGTGCCCTTGGCGCATTTGCCGCCGCGTCCGCCGCCTCGGCGCAGGCTCCCGCGGGGCAGGCGCTGCTGAAGCCGCGCGCTCTGAGCCAGGGCGATACCGTTGCCGTCATCATGCCCTCCACGCATGTGCCGGACCCGGACCGGCTGGCAAACGTCAAACCCACTATCGAGCATTTCGGCTTGAAGCTGAAGCCCGGGCGGTTTCTCGGCAAGCGCACGGCAGCCTTCACCCAATCCATCGACGAGCGCATCGCCGACCTCCACGAGGCGTTCTCGGACCCGGCCGTGAAAGCCGTGCTGCCCATCGGCGGCGGCTACGGCACCATGCAGATTCTCGAGCGCATCGACTACGCGCTCATCCGCCGCAATCCGAAAATCTTCACGGGCTATAGCGACATCACCGCGATGCATCTGGCTTTCCAAAAGTTCGCCGGGCTCGTCACGTTTCACAGCCCAGTGGTATTGTCGCCGTTCACCAAATACTCGCAGACGCTGTTCCGCAAGGCGCTGTTTGAAGCCAAGCCGATCGGCGAGGTCGCCAACCCGCCCGAAGCGAACCCGCTGCGGCCGCAACACCCGTGGCGCGCGGTGCGGCCGGGGAAGGTGCGCGCGCCGATTGTGGGCGGCAATCTGACGCTGGTGGCGCATACCATGGGCACGCCGTATGAGATCGATACGCGCGGCAAGATTTTCTTCATTGAAGACGTGGGCGAGGACACCTATGCGATTGACCGAATGCTGATCCAACTGCACCTTGGCGGCAAGCTGGAGCAGGCCGCGGGCATTGTGTGGGGCGAGTGTAACGACTGCGGTCCGGGCGCATGCCGCACCTCGTCAGCCTCGCCGTTCACGCTGGGCGAAACGGTGGACAATATCTTCGCGCGCCTGAAGACGCCGGTGCTGGCCGGGCTCACCATCGGCCACACGGCAGACCAGGCCACGCTGCCGCTGGGCGTGATGGCGACGCTTGACGCGACCGCCGGCACGCTCACCCTGGAAGAACCGGCTACCACGGCATAATAGGAGACTCATGCGCAGCCGAATTCTTCTCGCCTTTGTGGTGGCTATCTTTAGTTTGGTTTCCTGCCGCAGCGGAATCAGCCCCGACGAGGCGCAGTTGGTGACGCCGCCCAAGGGACCGGAGCGGTATCGCGTGAAGTTTGAAACCACCAAGGGTGACTTCGTGGTGGACGCCGTGCGCCCATGGTCGCCGCTCGGCGCCGATCGCTTTCACGAACTGGTGACGTCTGGCTTCTATGAGAATTGCCGGTTCTTCCGGGTGGTGCCCGGGTTCGTTTTGCAATTTGGCATCAAGGGCGTTCCGGGGACCGACATGAAATGGAAGAAGCTCGCGATCGACGACGATCTGCCGGCCGTCGGGAACAGCACAGGTACCGTGACGTTTGCCACGGGCGGCCCGCGCACTCGCACCACGCAGGTGTTCATCAACTACAAGGACAACAGCCAGCTCGACACGCGAGGGTTCACGCCGTTCGGGCGCGTGACCGAAGGCATGGGCGTGGTGATGGCGATCAATGCCGAGTACGCCGAACGGCCCGATCAAGGCAAGCTTTCGCTCGAAGGCAACGCGTATCTGGACCGCGAGTTCCCGCGGCTTGACTACATCAAGAAAGCCAGCATCGTCCCGTAGCAGCCGGCACCCACGCGCATGGAACTCAAAATCGAGGGCCTCGTCAAGACTTACGCCACCGGCGTACGCGCGCTGGACGGCATCTCGCTGACGATTCCGTGCGGCATGTTCGGGCTGCTGGGGCCCAACGGCGCGGGCAAGTCCACGCTGATGCGGATTCTGGCGACGTTGCTGGAGGCAGACGCGGGCCGCGTGACGCTCGGCGACGTGGACGTGCTGGCCGACAAGGACGAAGTGCGCAAGCATCTCAGCTACCTGCCCCAGGACTTTGGCGTGTATCCGAAAATCTCCGCGCTCGAAATGTTGGGTCATCTCGCGCTATTGAAGGGCTAACTCCAAGCGCCCGTGCGCGCCGACGCGGTGGAAGCGATGCTGGTGCGCGTGAATCTGTGGGACGTACGCAAGAAGCCGCTGGCGGGATTCTCCGGCGGCATGTGCCAACGCTTCGGCATCGCGCAAGCACTCATCGGCAACCCGCGGCTGTTGATTGTCGACGAGCCGACAGCAGGCCTCGACCCCGGCGAGCGCAACCGCTTCCACAATCTGCTAGCTGAGATTGGCGAGAACGTCATCGTCATCCTGTCGACGCATATCGTGGCCGACGTGCTGGAGCTGTGCCCCAACATGGCGATCATTCACAAAGGGCAACTGCTCTACACGGGCGACCCGCAGTCTGCCGTACGCGAGCTCGAAGGCATGGTGTGGCGGAAGCTGGTGGACAAAGCAACGCTACGCGACCATGAAGAGCATTACCGTGTGACCTCCAGCAAACTGATCGCTGGACGCCCGCTCATCCGCATCCTGCGCGACTCGCCGTCGGGCGACGGCTTTGAGGCAACGCCGCCGGACCTCGAAGACGTGTTTTTCTCGCGCGTGGGCAACGCGCACTAGGCCCCGCCATTTGGAGAGAATTTCCACTGTTTGAGCTCCGCTCCTAATTGCGCGGGTTCATGGTGTGGATTTTTCTACTGGTAATCGCGCTGCTGATCTTCGCGGCGGCGAGTTGAGACTCGATCACCGTGGGAGCCTCGCTCGGCAACCTGCACCGCAATGCGCCCTACGTCATTCAGCGCTGGTACGGCATCATATCGATCATTGGCCTGTTGATGACCACAGCGATCGTCAACGCCTCCGCCACGCGCGACTTTGCGAGCAACGCGCACCAGATCGTGTTCACCACGTCGGTGCGGCGGTTTGACTATTTGTTCGGCCGTTTCTACGGCGCGGCGCTGGCGGCGACGATTCCGCCGCTCGGTATCACGGTGGGCATCGTGCTGGCGCAATTCATGCCCTGGGTGGATCCGCAGCGTTGGGGCCCGGTGCACGGGGGCGCGCATTTGCAAAGCATCGTCGCCTTTGTCATTCCCAACACGATTTTTGTCTCGGCCATCGTGTTTTCAATCGCCATTCTCACGCGCAGCACGGTGCAGAGATTCCTCGGCTCCATCCTGCTGCTCGTGGCCTGGGGCGTGTCGAACTCGCTGATCGACAATCTGGACAACGAGCGGTTGTCGATGCTGCTCGATCCGTTTGGGCTGGAAGCGTTTGGCACGATGACCAAGTACTGGACGCCTGCCGAACGCAACCGCCAGGCGCTGGGACTCGAAGGGATGCTGCTGGTGAACCGGTTGGTATGGGTGCCCGTCGGCCTCGCGGTTCTTGGCCTCGCGTGCATGCGCCTCCGGTTTGAAGAGCGCGCCTCAGGCGGCTCATGGTGGTCGCGCTGGCGGCGTAGCCGTGCCGCGGCGCCATCCTCGGAACCGGCCCCGCGCAGCTTCACATGACAGCCCGCCAACGCGCCTGGTGCCGCGGGACGGCTCCGGCAATTGTGGGGCTTCACGCGCAAGGAGTTCTTCGGGCTGGTGCGCAGCACTGCCTTTGTGGCGATTCTCGTGGCCGCGCTGCTCAACACTGTTCCCGGCCTTTACATGAATGCCGAGGCCGGCTACGGAAACCAGTCGTTCCCGGTGACGTACCGCATGGTGGAGATGATCCAGGACACCATGTAAGTTTTCCTGCTGGCGATCATCACCTACTCCGCGGGTGTGCTGGTGTGGCGCGAACGCGATGCGCGGTTCGACGAAATTCACGATGCGTTGCCATACCCGGCGTGGATGCCGCTCGCCGCGCTGCTAGTCACGCTGCTTTTGCTACAGGTGCTGGCCACGGGGATCGGCATGGCTGTACAGGCGAGCAAGGGCTACACACGCTTTGAGCCCGAAATCTAAACGATGGAGTTCTTCGTCTCTGGCATGACGTTTTTCTACTTCTTCGCGGCCCTGGCGTTTCTGATTCATGTTGTGACGCCGAACAATTATTTCGGCTATTTCGCGTTCGTGGTCTTTCTGGTAGCATCCGGTCCGTTGTGGATTCCGCTCGACGTGGTGAGCAAGATGGTGAACTTTGCCGAGCGCCCCAACATGGTCTATTCCGATCTCTACGGGTGGGCGCCGTTTCTGCCTGCCTGGCTGTGGTTCACTCTTTACTGGCTGCTATTCTGCACGCTGTTGCTGGTTGTGGCAACGGCGTGGTGGCCGCGCGGGCGCGAGACGGAATTCAGCCGGCGACTGCGCGGGGCCCAGTTGCGCGGCGGACTGCGCACATTGGCGCTGGCAGCGGGCGCCGGATTCGCGCTCGTCGCCGGCTGGGTTGTCTACAACACCAAGATCGTCAACACGCTGACCGGCCCCAGGCAAAACGCACAGCAGCGGGCGGACTACGAGAAGCGCTGCAAGAAGCACCATGCGTTGCCGCAACCGCGCGTTACGGCCGTGCACTACCGCATTGACCTGGTTCCCGAGCGCCGCGAAGTGACCATCGATGCCGAACAAACCATCGAGAACCCCACGAGCGCACCGATCGCCGAGCTTCATTTCACTGACAGTTCAGCCACCGAATACCCGACTACCATCTCGCTGGACGGCGCGCAACTCCGCACGCATGACCGCGAATGCCAATACCTCATCTACACGCTCTCACCGCCGCTGGCGCCCGGCGAACGCCGCATGCTTCGCATCCGCGCCCAGCACCTGAACCGCGGCTTCACCAACGACATGAAGACGACCGAACTTGTGCAGAGCGGCTCGTTCTTTAACAACAGCGTATTGCCGCAGATTGGCTACCTCAGCAACATCGAAGTGCGCGACCCGAACGAGCGCCGCAAACATGGGCTGCCGCCGCAAGACCGCATGCCGCCGCTCGACCGCGACTGCCGGAAAGGCGCCTGTGACAACACCTATATCAGCCACAACTCCGACGGGGTGAGCGTGGAGACCGTCATCAGCACCGCGCCCGATCAGATCGCCATCGCGCCCGGCTCGAAGCTGCGCGAGTGGACTGAAGGCGGCCGGCGCTTCTTCCACTACAAGCTGGATCGCGATTCGCTCAACTTCTACTCGTTCCTCTCGGCCCGGTACACCGTGGCGCGCGAGCGCTGGAACAACGTGGACCTTGAGGTCTACCACCATGCCGACCACGCCTGGAATGTGTCCAAGATGCTGTCGGCCATGCGCAAGTCGCTTGACTACTACACAACGAACTTCTGGCCGTACTATCACCGGCAGACGCGCATCATTGAATTCCCGCGCGTAGCCAGCTTCGCGCAGGCGTTTCCGGGCACCATGCCCTATTCGGAGTCGATCGGCTTCATCGCCAAGATTATCGACCCCGACGACATTGACTTTGTCTACTATGTGGTGGCGCATGAGATGGCGCAATAGTGGTGGGCGCATCAGTTGATCGGCGCGGACATGCAGGGCGCAACGAGTTTGTCCGAGTCGCTGTCGCAGTACTCGGCGCTGATGGTGATGGAGCGCGAATACGGCCGCGACATGATGCGCAAGTTTCTGCAGTATGAAATGGATCGTTATCTGCGCCCGCGCGGCGGCGAACAGTTGGAGGAGCGCCCACTGGTGCGCGTGGAATCTTCACAGGGCTACGTGCACTACCAGAAGGCGAGCATCGCACTGTACTACCTGAAAGAGATGGTCGGCGAAGCGGCCATCAACCGCGCGCTGCGGAAGTTGATCGAAAAGTACGCCTACCAGGGGCCACCGTATCCCACCTCGTATGTTCTGTTGGACGCGCTGCGCGCCGAGACGCCGGCGGATCTGCAGTACCTGCTGAAGGATCTGTTTGAAGACATCACGCTCCTCTCCAACCGCACCACCGTGGCGCGTGCCGCCCGCCGCGCTGACGGCACATTCGATGTCACCGCGGAAGTCGAACTGCAGAAGCTCAAAGTGGACGGCAATGGCGGGGAGACAAGCGTGCCGGTGGACGACTGGATCGAAGTCGGCGCGTTTGCCAAGCCCGAGAAGGGTAAGCGCTACGGACGCGCGCTGCATCGCGCGCGGCATCGCATGCAGGGCAAAAGCGCCTCGTTCACATTCATCACCGATCAACTGCCGGAGCAAGCGGGCGTGGATCCCTTCCATCTGCTGATTGACGGCGTGAAGGACGACAACCTGAAGAAGGTAACGGGCGCGTCATGAGCTTTGACGGTGCGCGTCGGCGTGAGTTTCTGAAGGCTTCATTTGCACTCGCCGCGCCCACGCCGCCCACTTCGCTGATTCGCCGCGAGAGCGCAAAGCCGGGCACGACGGACTGGCAGGTGACCAAGGTCCGCACGAATCAGGGTAAGGGCTTTCGCACGTCGCTGGTGGAAGGCTACTGCTCGCATCAAAGTGTCGAAGCCGGGCAGCGCCTCGGCATCTTCCTGAGCGCCGCACCGGCGCGGCGCGTCACGGTAGACATCTATTGCATGGGCTACTATGGCGGCACGGGCGCGCGGCACATCACTCAACTGGGCCCAATAGCGGCGAAGGAACAACCAGTGCCAGCGATCGGCGACAACCGGCTACGCGAGTACCGCTGGGAGCCGGCGCTTGAAGTTGCCGTCCCCCCGGACTGGCCGAGCGGCGTGTATCTCGGCAAGCTGAGCACGCTGTCCGAGTCCAGGCACGAGCACTCCTGGCAAAGCTACGTGGTGTTTGTGGTGCGAGACCGCCGCCACGCGCACTGCATCTTTCAGGTGAGCGACAACACGTGGCAAGCCTACAATCGCTGGCCTGACGACTACTCGATGTACACGGACCCGCGGCATCCGTGGATGTCGGGCGTGGCGGTGTCGTTTGACCGGCTGTACGGCAAGTACGCGCAGATCTACGACCATCCGTTGTCGGTGGGTTCCGGCGAGTTCTTGCTGTGGGAGTTTCCGCTGGCGTACTGGCTGGAGATGCATGGCTACGATGTGACCTATACGTCGAACTCCGACATGCTCACGCCCGCCGCGTTCGAGCGTGGCCGCGTGTTCCTGAGCGTGGGGCATGACGAGTATTGGGACCCCGCCAGTACGAAGCCGCGCTGGCGAGCGTGGGCACGGGCGTGACGCATCTTTATCTTTCGGGCAATGCCGTGTTTGGCGTGAAGCAGTTCCGCCCGTCTCACGATGGCCGCCCGAGCCGCATCATCGGCCGCGATGGCGTGTACGGCGGCAAGTATGGTGCGTTTGCCGATTGGATGAGGCACGATTTCCCGCTCGAAGGTCCGCGCGCGAACAAACTGATCGGCGCGCATTCGGTGTACCCGTTCAATGGCGGCGATGACTGGCGTGCCACGCAACCGCTGCATTGGATGTTTGCGGGCACGGGCATGCACGCGGGTGACAGCATTCCTGGGCTGATGGGCTGGGAGTTCCATGGCGACCCGGCCGATATTTCGGGCCTCGAAATCGTAGCCGAAGGCGATGTGCTCAGCGGAGGCGTGCGCCCGTCGCACTGGACATCGACGATTTATCCCGGCCCGCGCGGGAGGAACTTCGTGTTCAACGCGTCGACGATCTGGTGGGCACAGGGCTTGTCGACGCTACCCGGGCATATCTTGCCGTGGTCACACGGCGTGCGCCGGCAGGGGCCGGACGTGCGCGTGCAGCGGATCACGCAGAACCTGCTGCGGCGCGCGCTGGCGTAGGCTTCCGCACCACAGCAGCTGCCGCGATGCCCAGCACCCCCAGCACCGCCAGCGTGTAGAACACCTGATGGTAGCCCGCGGCGAGCGTGCCGTTTTTCTTCGCCGCTTCAATCACGGTCGCGCAGTAGCGCGGCACCACAAAGCCCGCCGCGCCCCACGCCGTGAACAGAATGCCATAGTTGGCGCCGATGTTCTTTGGACCGAAGAACGCCGCGGTGATCGACGGCATCACCGCCAGAGCGCCGCCGTAGCAAAAACCCACCAGACAGATGCCGGCCAGTACGCGTGTGAATGAACTCGCGCCAGGCAGCAGCACCGCACAGGTGATCGCCGCGATGGCCGAACAGCCGAGCATCGCCATCCGGTGGCCAGCCCGATCGGAGAACGCGCCCCAGCCCAAACGGCCGAGCCCGTTGAACAACGACATGATGCCCAGCGCCACGCCGCCCGTCATCACCGCCGACGTGCCGGCGAGTTCTCGCACCAGCGGCGCCGCTTCGCCGATGGCCGTGAGTCCCACTGAGCTCAGCAGGAAATAGGCCGCCCAGATCGCCCAGAATTGCCACGTGGCCACCATCACGCGCGGCCCGCATTCCAGGCCCACACCGCCAGCGGCAACCGCAGTGGCCGGGTTCCAGCCTTCCGGCTTCCAGCCCGGCGGCGGCACGCGAAACAACTGCGCGCAGCCGACGACAACGGCGAGGAACAACACGGACAACATGCGGAACGTAGCAGGCAGCGTCTCGGCAAACCGCGCCGGGTCTTTTCCGAGCAGCGACTCAAGGAGCGGCGCAAAAATCAGCGAGCCCATGCCGAAGCCCATCACGGCGAGCCCCACCACCATGCCGCGCTTATCCGGGAACCATTTCACGCAGGCGGCGATGGGCGTCACGTACGCAAAGCCCACGCCGAGCCCCGCCAGCACACCGTAGCTGAAGACGAGCCCGCTGTGATCGGCGCCGATGAACGAGGCCAGCATGCAACCCGCGCTCAACAGCACGCCGCCCACGGAAGCCACCAGCCGCGGCCCTTTGCGGTCCTGCCAGAAACCCGCCACGATCATGGCTAGCGTAAAAAAGAGGATGGACCAGCGGTATGGCGCAATCGACATCGTCTCGCTCCACCCGTACGCCTGCTCAAGCGGGGCGCGGAACACGGCCCAGGCGTAGATGATTCCCAGGCACATTTGCAGTACCACGGCGGCGGCGGCGAGAACCCAGCGATTGGCAGCAGGCATGACCGCTTATTCTATCTCGCCCGCGGCGGCAAACCGGCCGAAACAATTTTTTCGGTCTTTGTAGCTGACACGGCGCAGCCTTGGACGCTATCCTTTTCCTTGTATGCCCTTGATGGTGCAGTTCGACTCGCAGAAGGCCTTTCTGCGCGAGGGCGCGTGGCGGTCAGCCGACATCTCGCTCGAACAGGAATTGAACGACTCCACCACGCAGTGGATTCGGGAAACCGGTGGGCCGTCCGTGTCTGACAGCGACCCGGAACACGCCGTGGCAAAGGAAATGGCCGGCCGGTTGGGCGGCAAGATTCTGTTGCACTTCAAGAGCAGCACGGAGCGTTCGAAAGCCAAATTTCTGGGGCACCGGCAGATGACGCTGGAGTTCACGGCGGCGCTGCCGCTGGGCCACAGCAAGCGGCGCGGCGTCCGGCGCTAGCCGCGGCGAGCCAGCAGCACCAAGGCGAGCACGGCGCGTGCGGACCACGCCAGCGTGCGAGTCCAGTTGGTGGCGACCAGCGCGGCATGGGCCGAGGCGTCAAAACCGGCGGTGAGCTGAGCGTGGCGCGGCACCTGCAGAAAAAACGTCGACAGCCAGATCACCACCACCAGCGCGGCGCCGGCCCGCGCCAAGGTCCGCGTCTCCGCGTCAGCCAGCCACAGCAACGCTGCCGCGGCCGCGAGTTCCAACAGCATCACCGGCATCACCACCCACGTGGTGCGCGCCGAGTGGAGTTGCTCGTAGCGGGCAAAGCCGGCCACGCCCACTTCGGCAAACAGCGGGTAGTGGACGATCTGCACAAACCAGATCAGCCCCGTCATGAACCACGTGGCGGCGGCGTGAATCAGCAACAAAGGCATACCTCACTATATTCCCTGTTGTGGCTGCCCACCGGGGCGCGTTACCCTGAAGGCGGGCTTCCCGGTGGGTATCAATGAACGGCGCGCGCGGGAAAAAGAAGTACTGCGCCGGAGCATTCTCAACGCCGCCAGCGAGTTGATTCTGGAAGAAGGCTATCAGAGTCTTTCGATCCGCAAGCTGGCCGAATGGATCGAGTACTCACGCTCCACCATTTACCTCTATTTCCAAGACAAAGCCGACATCCTGTCCACCATCTGTCAGGAAGCGTTTGCCGCCTTGAGCGAAAAACTGGACCACATCCACGCCGAAGAGCCGGACCCGCGCACCGCGCTCCGGCAGGGCCTGCACTGCTACATGGAATGGGGGCTGACACATCCCAACCACTAAATGGTCACCTTCGGCACGCCGTGGCCCGCGCCCATCGCCTGTAACGACGATGCAGAAGCGCCGACCTCCTCCGAGCGCGCGGGCCTCGATTGCTTCGCCAAGCTGGTGGCCGCGGTGCAGCGCTGCATCGATGCCGAACAGCTTCCGCCGGGCGACACGGGCCTCTATGCTCAGATTGCCTGGACCTCCATTCACGGGCTCACCAGTAGCCTGATTGTGATGAAGGACGACCCGCACTTTCCCTGGGCGCCACGCGAACAATTGCTCGGCGCCATGGTGAACAACGTGATGGCCGGGCTCGAAGCCGGCGCGCCGTCACGCGCTGCCCTCGCCTCCCCGTCGCTTGCGCTGGCGTAGTAGTGTGTCACGCTAAAGCCATGGAGATCACCATCACGGGCGCTTCCGGATTCGTGGGCCGGCGTTTGTCGGCGCGGCTGATGGCAGCCGGCCACCGTTTGCGGCTGTTAGGCCGCACGGGCCGCCTGACGCCGGGAACAGAGTCCGCCAATGTGCGAGCGTTTGTTTGGGACCCGATGGCGGGGCCGCCGCCCGCCGAGTCGCTCGCCGGCTGCGACGCGGTGATTCACCTCGCCGGCGAGCCGGTGGCGCAGCGCTGGAGCGACGAGGTGAGGCACCGTATTCGCGACTCGCGCGTGACGGGCACCCGCAACCTCGTGGCAGGCTTGCGCGCCGCCAACCCGGTTCCCGAAACACTCATCAGCGCGTCGGCCGTGGGCTTCTACGGCGACCGCCCGAGTGAGACCCTCACCGAATCGTCCGCGCCGGGCGCGGGCTTCCTGCCCGACGTCTGCCGCGAGTGGGAGCGCGAGGCCGAAGCTGTGCGCGATCTCGGCGTGCGCGTGGCGATGATCCGCATTGGCCTGGTGCTGGGCGCCGATGGCGGCGCGCTCGAGCAGATGCTACCGCCATTCAAGATGGGCGTGGGCGGAAGGTTGGGTCCGGGCACGCAGTACACGCCATGGATTCACCTTGACGATCTATGCGCATTGTTTGAGTTCGCGCTCGATCATCCGTTGCATGGCCCGCTCAATGGCTGCGCGCCGAACCCGGTGACGAATGCCGAGTTCACGCGCGTGCTGGCCAGCAGCCTTCACCGGCCCGCGATCTTTCCCGTGCCGCGGTTTGCCATCAACCTCCTCTACGGCGAGATGGCGCAGATTCTCTTCAACAGCCAGCGGGCGGTGCCGCGCGCCGCCGAGGCCGCGGGTTTCCGGTTCAAGTATCCGGACCTGGGCGTGGCGCTCGCCGACGTGTTAAGCTGAGAAGGTTATGTCGATCCCGAATGTCCGCCGTCTGCGCATCACCAATCCGGAAAACGGTCAACAGGCGACGCTCATGACCGTACTGCCGAAAGGCACGAACATAGACGCCTATATCAAGGAAGCGTCGAACCGATTTGACTGGAAGGCTTGGGGCGAAGCGCAAGCTAAGCAGTTCAAAGTCCGCGTCGGTCAGCAGAAGCAGAAGAAGGCCAAGTAAGGCTTTTCTCGCGTTCTGGCGCGTTTTGTTTCCACAAAGCGCCCGCAGCCAATGGCTGCGGGCGCTTGTGCTTTTGCAGGAGGAGAGACTGGTGGTCAGCGGGCGATGGCCGCGAGCATCGCCACTGTATCGATCCGCGCCTCGCCCAAGCCTACCAAGTGCAACGACTCACAGATGGGCCGCACCCAACCTTCATAGGCCGGGAATTCGACCACCGAGCCTTCACTGGCCGCGGGAATCACCTGGGGGTTGATATGAAAATCAGTGGAAGCCAACGTATCGAGCAGTTGCTCGAGCCGCCGCGGCTCCACCACGATACGCAACATCACGAGATCACCTTCGGGCCCGAGAGGGCCGGGGGCACGGGAGGTGGATACGGAAAGGCAGCAAAATTAAGCGTCACGCTCATCGCACAAACTACTTGTTGTCGACTAGCGATCGGCCGCCAAAAACAAAAAATCCCCGAGGGGCGAACCTCGGGGTTTGTTCCAACGCCGCTTCGCCTGTAGCACTTTTTTAGCGTGGTTGCAATTAACGAGGCGTGCTGCGCATTTCGCGCACAGGCGCTAAATCAATCCACGTGACTCCACTATACGCAGACGGCCGCCGTCCGACAATAGGTATTTCGCCTGTCCGTGTAAGGGAACGCTGAAAAGTTTTCATTCTACGCCCAACGCCGGGCATCTACTGAGGGTAGGTTGTTTCATTGTCGGCCATGCCGTTACGCTCCTTTGCCAATCTCATCGGCTTTCAACTGGTTTGGTTCACGTGTGTCTTGGGTGCAGCCGCGGGAATGCCGTGGCTTGGCGTCGGTGTTTTGCTGGGCGTGCTGGCGGGGCACTTTGTGTTTCCGGTAGCGGCATGGCGGCGGGAACTGGCGCTGCTCGGGGCGGCCGCGCTGCTGGGGATGGCGGCCGAGACGCTACTGCACCAAGGCGCGGCGGTGGTGGGCTATCCGCCTCAGGCGTGGACGGGAGCGCCCGCGCCATCCTGGATGGTGGCGCTGTGGATCAATTTCGCGGCCACGCTGCACGGGTGCCTAGCGTGGATGCAGGGCCGCATTCCTGCGGCAGCGCTGGCGGGCGCGCTCGCCGGACCGCTGTCGTACTGGGGCGGCGAGCGGCTGGGCGCGATCACGCTGCATCCGGACCCGGTGCATTGGATAGTGGGCATCGGGCTGGTGTGGGCCACCGCCACGCCGGTGCTGATTTGGCTCGCTGAGGTGACGGCATGATTGATACCTCGTTTTGGCAGAGGCTGGGCCTCGGCTGGCTCCTCATGATCGTGGCGATGGCGGTGCTGTGGGAAGTGCAACGGCGCCACGGCAAGGCGGGAATCGTGGACATCCTGTGGGCCGTGGGCGTGGGCGCGCTGGCGGTGATGTTTGCGATGTCGGGTCCGGGCTATCCCCCGCGGCGCTTGCTCATCGGATTGCTCGCGGGCGGCTGGTCTTTGCGCCTCACCTCGTATTTGCTGGTGCGCGTGCTGGGTATGTCCGAAGACGGACGTTACGAAAAGATGAAGCAAGAATGGGGCGAGCGCGCGCAGACGTACATGTTCGCGTTCTTCCAGATGCAGGCGTTCTGGAGCGTGTTGTTTGCCGCGCCGATGTTGGTGGCTTCGGGCAACGCGGCCGCGCCGCTGAACGGGTGGGATGCGGCGGGCGTGGCAGTGTTTGCGATCGCGGTGCTTGGCGAATCCACGGCGGACCGCCAATTGCAGGCGTTCCGTACGCGGGCGAGCAACAAGGGCAACGTGTGCCGCGATGGCTTGTGGCGGTATTCGCGCCATCCCAACTACTTTTTCGAATGGCTCCACTGGTGGGCGTATGTGCTGATCGGCTGGCAGGCACCGCACGGTTGGGCTACGCTGTTCGGCCCCGCAGTGATGCTGTTTTTCCTGTTCAAGATCACCGGCATTCCGCCCACGGAGGCCAACGCGCTGCGTTCGCGCGGCGACGCCTATCGCGATTATCAGCGCACCACGAGCGTCTTTTTCCCCTGGCCGCCGAAGGCCGCTTCTGGAAGGACTACAACCACGGCATGACCATGAACGACTCAGCCCTCGGCTTTGGCATCCGCATGGTGGAGCGCGGTGCGATGCCGGACGCCGCGATTCGCTGGGGCATTCGCCGGCTGTGCGCCGAGCGACTGGAAGAGGAGGCCGCGCGTAGTGACGTAGCAGCGTTTGCCGCGGAGATGGCGCAGGCCGAAGTGGCGCCGGTGCCGCAGAAGGCCAACGAACAGCACTATGAACTTCCGCCCGGCTTCTTCGGGCTGGTGCTGGGACGGCACCGCAAGTACAGTTCCTGTTTCTGGCCGGAAGGCTGCACGTCGCTGGACGAAGCGGAGGCCAACGCGTTGCGCATCACGTGCGAGCGGGCCGAATTCGCGGGCGGGCAGGAAGTGCTGGAGCTCGGCTGCGGTTGGGGTTCGCTCACGTTGTGGATGGCTGAGAAGTATCCCGGGAGCCGCATCACGGCGGTTTCCAACTCGGCTCCTCAGCGACGCTACATCGAGGGCGAAGCCGCACGGCGCGGGTTGCGCAACGTGCAGGTGATCACGGCGGACATGAACGGGTTTCAGGCGCCGGGCAGATACGATCGCGTGGTGAGTGTGGAAATGTTCGAGCACATGCGCAACTACGCCGAACTTCTGGGGCGCATCCACGCGTGGCTCCGGCCGAGCGGCAAGTTGTTCATCCATATCTTCACGCATCAGCGGTATGCGTACCGGTATGAGACCACCGGCGAGCACAACTGGATGGGCCGTTACTTTTTCACCGGCGGCATCATGCCGAGCGAGAACCTGCTCTGGCATTTCCCTCAGCATTTCCACCGCACCGGACAGTGGCGTTGGGACGGCACGCATTATCAGAGGACGTCCGAAGCGTGGCTCCAGAATCTCGACGCGCATCGCGCGGAGATCCGGCAGATTCTGACGGCGGCGTACGGCGCCGGCGAAGAGCAGCGCTGGTATCAACGGTGGCGCGTGTTTTTCCTCTCGTGTGCGGAGTTGTTCGGGTATCGCGCGGGCAGCGAGTGGGGTGTGTCGCATTATCTGCTGGAGAGGCGCTCGGAATGACGGCGCCGGCATTGCGTTTTGACGGCGTGGCGAAATACTACGAGTCCGAGGGCACGCGCGTGGCGGCGCTCGATGGCATTACGCTCGATTTTGCCGCGGGCCGATTTGTGGCACTCGTTGGGCGTAGCGGATGCGGCAAGAGCACGTTGCTGAATCTCGCCGGCGCGATGGATCTCCCGTCGGCAGGCGAAGTGTGGATCGGCGGCCAAGCGGCGTCGCGGCTTTCCGACGGGCAGTTAACGGCGCTACGCCGGCATCGCATCGGATTCGTCTTTCAGTTCTTCCAACTGATGCCCACCCTGCCGGTGGTGGAGAACGTGGAACTGCCCGCGCTGCTGGCGGGCTTGCCGGGAGCGCGCGAGAAGGCGCTGGAAAAACTGCGGTGGGTGGAACTCGAGTCGCTCGCGGGCCGGTATCCGCATCAGCTCTCAGGCGGACAAGCGCAACGCGTGGCGATTGCACGAGCGCTGGTGAACTCACCAAGCCTGCTGCTGGCCGATGAGCCCATCGGGAATCTGGATACAGCGACGGGCACGGTGGTGCTGGAACTGCTGCGCCGCGCGGCGCGCGAGCAGGGGGCGCTGGTGGTGATGGCCACGCACTCGCACGAGTCGACGCAGTATTGCGATCGCGTGGTGCGGTTGCGCGACGGGCACGTAGAGAGCGCCGGCTAGCCGATGGCGCGTCTTTTCCTCCGGCTGATTGTGCGCCCGCTGACCGCCGACAAGGTGCGCTCCGTACTGATGGCATTGGCCGTCACACTAGGCGTCGCCGTGGTGGTGGCGATTGACCTTGCCTCCGACGCCGCCGCCGGATCGTTCCGCGCATCGATGGAGTCGCTCACGGGCAACTCCGAGATCGAAGTGACGGCGACGGGCGGAATCGACGAAGCATTGTATGTCAAGCTCGCCACGCTCCCGGTGGCGCTCCAATGGACGCCGCGCCTCGAAGGCTACGCCGAAGTGGCAGCGACGCGCGCCGTGGTGCCGCTGATCGGGCTCGACCTCACGCAGCCACCACCGGATCTGAAGAAAGTAGACCAGGCCTCCAGTTCTACAGACCTGCTGGCCGACCCGCGTTCCATCTGGGCCTCACGCGGGCTGGGCTGGAAACCGGAGCAAACCGTGCGGTTGACGATCAATGACCGCACCGCCGAATACACCGTGCGTGGCGTGTTCGACGCACGCGATCAGGTGATTGCCATGGACATCGGCGCCGCGCAGCAGGCGATGGGCAAGCCCGCGCGTCTCGATCGTATCGAGGCTTCCCTGCCCCGCTCCGCGCCGGACCCCGCGGCGTGGATCGCGCGGCTCCGCGCCGAAGTGCCGGCGGGTGTGGAGGTGCGCTCACGGGGCTTGGCGCAAGAGCAGAACAAGAAGATGCTCACGGGCTTCCGTTGGAATCTCCGCGCGCTCAGCTACATCTCGCTCGTGGTCGGCGGGTTTCTCATCTATAACGCGATTGCGGTTTCCGTGGTGCGGCGGCGCGCCGAGATCGGCATCATCCGCGCGCTGGGCATGACGCGCGGGCAGGTGCTGACGCTGTTCCTCGGCGAAGCGGCGCTGTTCGGGCTCGTGGGCGGCGCGCTGGGACTCGCACTGGGGCGAGTGATGGCCGAGGGTGCGGTGAAGATGCTGGGCGCAACGGTGGAGGCGCTCTACGTGAGTTCGCGGCCTGGCGAGATCGCCTTCGATGCAGCGATCGTGGCAAAAGCCTTCGCGATTGGCCTGGCCGCGTCGCTGCTGGCCGCGCTCGCACCGGCACGCGAGGCTTCGCAGGTAGCACCGGTGGAAGCAATGGCGCGCGGCCACAGGCAGCATCAGGCGCGGTTGCACTTGGGCCGGCGGTTCGCCTTCGGCCTCGCGGCAGTGGCGCTAGCCTTGTTCGCCTACCGGCAGGACGCCATCGACGGGCAACCGGTGTTCGGCTATGCCTCGGTATTTCTCGCCGTGGCGGCCAACGCATGGTTCATGCCCGCAGCGGTGGTTGCGATCTCGCGCCTGCTGGACGGCGCAGCGTTGCGGCTGCTGGGAATCGAAGGACATTTGGCCGCACGCAGCTTGTGGGCGTCGGTGGATCGTACGGCGGTGCTCGCGTCGGCACTCGCCACGGCCATCGCGATGTTCGTGGCCGTGGGACTGATGGTGGGCAGCTTCCGCGAGACGGTAGCAACGTGGATGGAAGGCCAACTCCAGGCGGATCTGTATCTACGCGCGGCCGCAGGCGGCGGCGCCGGCCGTTATCCTACTGTCTCCGCCGACGTACCGGAGGCGATCCGTGGCATTGATGGCGTGGAGGCAATCGACCGCTTCCGCGTCTACGAGATTAACTACAACAACAAGCCTGCGCTGCTGGGCGGCGGCGATACATCGGTGGTGCGCATCAGCCGGCGTACCAGCTTCATGCCCGGGCAAGACCGCGATGCGATCCTGTGCAAAATGGCCAAAGGCGGCGACCATTGCATCGTGAGCGAGCCGTTCGCGAACAAACACAACGTCCGCGCGGGCGACCTTCTGCGGGTGCCGCTGGGCGGCAAGACCGCCACGTTCGAAGTGCTGGGGATTTATTTCGACTATTCGAGCGAACGCGGCTACATCATTACAGACCGCACCACGCTGATGCGCTATCTGCCGGACCCGGCCATCTCAAGCCTCGCCATCTATCTGCGCCCCGGCGCCGACGCCGAAGCCGTGCGACGCCGCATCGAAACCGCCACCGCGGGCCGGAGCCTCGCCATCTTTTCCAACCGCAGTCTGCGGGAAGAGGCGCTGCGGATCTTCGACCGTACGTTCGCCATCACCTGGGCGCTTGAAGCCGTGGCAATTCTAGTGGCCGTGCTCGGCGTGGCCGGCGCGCTGCTGGCGCTGGTGATCGACCGGCGGCGCGAGATGGCGCTGCTGCGTTTCCTCGGCGCAGCCGCACGGCAGGTGAGCCGGCTCATTCTATGCGAAGCCGCGCTGCTGGGCCTCATGGCCAACGCCGCGGGCCTCGCGCTGGGCTACGCGATGTCGTTCGTGCTGATCTACGTGATCAACAAGCAGAGCTTCGGGTGGACGATGAACTTCCACTGGCCGGTGACGCTGCTCCTCACCGCGCTGTTGCTCATCTATGTGGCCACCATCCTCGCAGCGCTGTACCCGGCGCGGATCGCTGCGCGGCTGAATCCCATCGAAGTGATTCACGAAGAGTAGCAATGCTACTTCGCTTCGTTGCGCGCCACGCACGCCTTCACAAGCTTGCGCACAAGCGCCACGTGCGCGGGCTGGCCGATCGGGAACCTGATGCCGCCCCTCGAAACTTCGTAGCCGGTGAGATCAAGCCCCAGATCTTCGACGCGCCCCATCGGGAACAGACTCCAGTGCGCGGCGAAGGCGCGGTAGCCGATCAGCGGGCCTAGATAATGTAGTGCAGGCATACCGTAGTGGATCGCCTCGGTGGCGGCTTTCGGCGCGGCGGCGCGCAGGTGTTGACGCATGACGGTAAGCGTGGCGCGCGCGGGTTCGGCGAGTCCGGCAAGATAGGCGTCAATCTTGGCGGCGCCGTCGGCGGGAGGCTTGGGCATGGCTATTTTCCCGGTGCGGTGATCTGGAGTTTCTCTTCGAGTTCGGCGGTGGCCGCGCCGAGCTTGGCCTGCAAAGCCTGATACTTCGCCAGCGCCACCTTCGCGTCGCCCGCGCGTCCTGCGCCTTGCAGCGCACGCACAAGCTGGAAGTGGAGGCTCGCGTCGGTATCGAGCCGGAGCGCGGCCTGGAGGTGCGGAACCGCATCCGCCGGGCGGCCGGCCAGCAGCAGCGCGCGTCCGAGCGAGGCGCGCGCCAGGAGGATGACTGTGGCCTTTTCAAGGAACGGAATCGCTTCGGCGGCTTGCTGTTGATTCAGCAGCAGGTCACCCATCAGGAAGTTGACGTCGGGCGCAGCGGGGTCGGCGGCCAGATGCTTTTCGGCGATGGCGCGCGCGGAATCGTAGTCGCGCGTGGCCATGAGGCTGGAGGCCAGTTCGAGTTCGAGGCCCGCATCGGGTTGCGGAGTAAGTTCCAGTGCGGCGCGCCAAGCCTTCAGCGCTTCGGCATGGCGGCCCACGTCGCGCGCCAGTTCGGCTTGGAAGCGCCAGGATTCAGGTGACGGCGGCAGTGCACCCAACTTCGACACGGCCTCGCGCGACAGCGCCTCGTAGGCTCGCGCACGCCAGTAGTGCGCTTCGGTAGTGGCCAGCGCGGATTGGGTCACGCGCAGATGCTGCCCGGCCGCGAACAGACATTCGAGCGAAGCCGGTGCAGCTTTGCAATTCGGCGCGCCGAGCGCGGCTTCGGCGGCGCGCTCCTGCGCGGCCCACTCAGCTTGCCCCGCGCGCTCGTAGACGCCCGCCAAGCCCGCATGCACGCCGCGTAACCTGGGCATCGCGCCGAGCGCTTGGCGGTAGAAGTAGAAGGCCGCGCGGTTTTGATTTTGCTGCGAGCGGGACTCGGCCGTGAGCGCGAAGAAATAGCCGGAGCCGGGCGGGATCTTGTCGAACGCCTGCGAGGCAAGCCCGGCGTAGGCGCGCGCGAGGTTGGCCCAGATCATTGGCTGCGCGGCGTCGGCCTCGG
>Ga0194119_10004579_pt1 | contig 21280 bp, 25 predicted proteins | sample TA2MahC100mmetaG_FD_148620 | JGI IMG/M metagenome (GOLD analysis project Ga0194119, IMG submission 148620) | Freshwater microbial communities from Lake Tanganyika, Tanzania - TA2015018 Mahale Deep Cast 100m | ecosystem: Environmental > Aquatic > Freshwater > Lake | place: Tanzania: Lake...
CGGGTTGGGGCGACCGGCCCCTTTGGCCGAGTTGCGGGAGCCCAGACCCGAAACCCGAAGGTCGCTTATTAGGTGCGCTGCGGTCATCGGTAGATACGCAAGACTCACTGCGCGGCTCGATCATCATGGTGGGCGCGCGCTCGGCTTGACCCTGGAATTCGCCGCTGGATCGCGGATGCCCAAGTAAAAAAAGCCCGCCAGGGGCGGGCTCTTCGTCACACCGGAAGGCCTTATTTCGCTGGGCAGGCGGCTTCGCCGGGCACCTTGCTGGCCAGGGTCATGAAGGCCTGGAAGGGGCCCATCACGCTCATCGCCTCCAGCTTGGGGCCGTCGAACTTGAGGTTGCCGAACATCATGGCGGTGGCCGGGTTCATGCCGGACTTCCAATCCTTGGTGGTGGCGTGCATCTGGTAGTCGACGTCGTAGTCCAGTCTGGCGTTGGCCACCGGGCCGGCGCTGGCGCACTGCGCCTTGCCGCCCTGGGACACGATCTTCATTTCCACCTTGCTGTCGACGCCGCAGTCGGTGCGGAACATGTGGATGATCTTGTAGCCGCGGCCCTTGTCGTTCTTGATCCATTTCACGCCCAGGTCGTTGGACAACTGCGGGCTGGCGTTCCAGCCCTGGCAGGCCTGGGCGGCCCATTCGGCGGACATGTAGGGGGTGGAGGCCACGGCGTTCGCGGCGAACAGGGTGGCGGCCAGGGTGGACAGGATGACGTTCGGTTTCATGCGGGTTTCCTCGGGTTGGGGGCGATCGGCGGCGCAAAGTAGCGAGCCGGCCACCGGGCTGTCAAAGCAGCCCTGTTAATAACGGGGTTGAAAAGTTTTATGCCCGGTTCCGCCGGGCATGGGAAACGAGGTCCGCTCTGCGGCTCCGCGGAGGGCGCATAGCCGAAATCGAGGCATCGAGACGCGCTGAACAGCCAGGCGACCCGCTGTCGGAGTGGCGGCGGCCGACTCTCTCCGGCATCAGTCGGTCGGCTCCACAGTGCGGCTATGCCGCCCTCCATGAGGGTTTCTGGGTCTGACTTCTGGTCAGCCCGCATGGGCGACGTGATAATGCGTCATCAAAATTTCCCCGTTCGGCGTGATGAACAAGAAAAAAATCTTCCTGCCGGTGCCGCTGCTGGCCTTGGGCGTCGGCGGCTTCGCCGCCCTCAAGGCGACCCGGCCGCTGCCGCCGGTGGTGCCGCCGAAGGAGCCGGTGTGGCGGGTGGAGACCCTGGTGGTGTCGCCGCACAGGGCCAGCCCCGTGCTGACCTTGAACGGCCGCGTGGAAAGCCCGGACCAGACCCGCGCGGCGGCGTCCGGCGTCGGCCGGGTGTTGACGGTGCGGGTGCGCGAAGGCCAGCGCGTGGCCGCCGGCGATCTGCTGCTGGAGCTGGATCCGCGCGATTTCCTGCCCAAGGTGGAACAGGCGCGCGGCGAGGTGATGGAACTGGAAGCCGCCCTGCGCAGCGAGGAGCTGCGCCACAAGGCGGACGTGGACCAGTTGGAGCACGAGAAGCGCCTGCTCGACGCCGCCGCCGCCGACGTGCGGCGTTTCGAGGAGTTGCAGCGGGAGAACTTCTATTCGCAGTCGGCGGTCGAGCAGAGCCGCTCCAACCTGGCGCGGCAGAACATCAGCCTGCGCACGCGCGAGCTGGCCATCGCCGACCACCAGGCCCGCCTCGCGCAGATCAAGGCGCGGCTGCTGCGGGCTCGCGCCAACCTCGACCAGGCCGAGCTGGCGGCGGCGCGGGCGCGCGTGCTGGCGCCTTTCGCCGGCTTCGTCGCCAAGGTGGAGGTGGCGGCGGGCGACCAGGTCAACAATGGCCAGAGCATGCTCACCCTGTATCCCGCCGCGGCCCTAGAGGTGCGCGCGAAGCTGCCCGCCAGCCAGCAGGATGAATTCCTCGCCCTGCATGCGGCCGGCGGCCGCGCGCAGGCCACCGCCCTGGTCGGCGGTGAACGCCTGCGATTCCGCCTGGCGCGTCTGGCCGGCGCCGCCGATGCCCGCGGCCTGGACGGATTCTTCGTGCTGGAGGCGCCCTCCGCCGCCGTGCGGGTGGGTGAACTGGTCACCCTGGAAGTGACCCGCGCCGCCGTCGACAACGCGGTGACGGTGCCCTATGTCGCCCTCTACCACGGCCGTCAGGTCTACCGCATCGAGGACGGGCGCCTGCGCGCGGTGACGGTCAACGTGCTCGGCGAGGCCGGCGGTCAGCCGCCCATGCTGCTGGTGAGCTCGCCCGAACTGAAGAAGGGCGACGTGCTGCTGGCCACGCATCTGCCCAACGCGGTGAATGGCCTTAAGGTGGAGGCCAGGGGAAAGTGAGCGGGGGGGTGTTCGGGAAAAGGGAAAAGGGAAAAGGGAAACGCGAACCCTCTGCTCCGACCAGGAGCACAGGTTTTGAATTCCCGTTTCCCTTTTCCCGTTTCCCATTTCCCGTTTACGGTTCCCCGTCTCGCGCGATTCGATGAAACGCAACGACCTCCTCGGCACCTTCGTCCACCACCCGGTGGCGGCCAACCTGCTGATGCTGCTGCTGATGGTGGCGGGCTTCTTCGCCGTGACCAAGCTCAACGTCCAGTTCTTCCCCAACTTCAACCTGGATTTCGTCACCGTGCGCGTGGAGTGGCGCGGGGCCGCGGCGGAGGATGTGGAGGAGGGCATCACCACGCCGCTGGAGCAGAAGCTGAAGACCGTCTCCGGCATCAAGAACCTGACCTCCACCTCCAGCCAGGGGGTGAGTTCCATCTCCATCGAGTTCCACGAGGGCAGCGACCCCATCGCCGCCGTCGACGAGGTCAAACAGGCGGTCGAGCAGTTCCGCAACCTGCCGCAGGAGGCGGAACAGCCCGAGGTGTCGCGGGTGATCCGCTACGAACCGATCGGCCGCGTGCTGCTCACCGGCGGCAGCCTGCCTGAACTGCGCAGCCTGGCCCGCCAGTACGAGACCGACCTGCTGGCGCGCGGCGTCGACAAGGTCGATCTGCTGGGGCTGCCCGAGGAGGAAGTGGCCATCACCCTGCCCGCGCGCGAACTGGAGCGCCTGGGCATGACCCTCGACCAGGTCGCCGCGCGCATCGCTCAGACCAACCGCGACCTGCCCGCCGGCAAGCTGGGGGATGGCGAGGTGCAGCGCGAGGTGCGCGGCATCAATCTGCGCAAGGACCCACGCGACTATCGAGATCTGCCGCTGGTGACCGAGACCGGCTCGCGCGTGGAGCTCGGCCAGGTCGCCGAGATCACCCGGGCGCCGCGCGACAACAGCGTCTTCCTCGAGGTGAATGGCGAGCCCGCCGTCGAACTGGCGCTGCGCCGCGCGGAAACCGGCGATTCGCTGGAGGCGGCGAAGATCATGGAAACCTGGTTGACGCAGGCGCGCGAGCGGCTGCCGCCGGATATCCGCCTGCATGCCTACGACCAGCAGTGGACCCTGATCGAGGACCGCATCGGCTTGCTGGTGAGTAACGGCATCCTCGGCCTGATCATCGTCTTCTTCCTGATGCTGCTGTTCCTCAACGGCCGCGTCACCGTCTGGGTGGCCATGGGCATTCCCACCGCCTTCCTGGCCACCCTGGCGGTGCTCTGGCTGGCCGGCGGCTCCATCAACATGATCAGCCTGTTCGCCCTGATCATGGCCCTGGGCGTCATCGTCGACGATGCCATCGTCGTCGCCGAGGACGCCTACGCCCACTACAGGATGGGCGAGGAGCCCATGTACGCCTCGGAAGGTGGCGCCCGGCGCATGTTCTGGCCGGTCATGGCGTCCAGCCTCACCACCGTCGCCGCCTTCATTCCGCTGATGATGGTGTCCGGCCCCATGGGCAAGATCCTCGGCGACATCCCCTTCATCATGATCTGCGTGCTGGCGGCTTCCCTGCTGGAGTGCTTCTTCATCCTGCCCGGCCACCTGCGCGGCGCCTTCGTGCATGGCGCAGGCGACAAGACGCATCCGACGCGGGTTCGGCTGGACGGTGCCTTCGGGCGTTTCCGCGACGGCCCCTTCCGGCGCGCCGTCAGTGCCGCCGTCGAATACCGCGGCGTCACCGTCGCCGCCGGGGTGGCCATCCTGATCGTGGTCGTCGGACTGCTGGCGGGCGGCCGCGTCAAGTTCACCTTCTTTCCCACGCCGGAACCCCAGGTGGTGTTCGCCAACGCCACTTTTTCCAGTGGCACGCCGCGCCACACCGTCGACGCTTTCCTCGATCACCTGCGCGAGACCCTGGAGGCCACCGAGAAGAGCTATGGCGCCGACATCGTGCAGCGCGCGGTGTTCCGCGGCGGCGCCCTGTCCGGCGACCAGAATCCGCGCCAGGGCGACCAGTTCGGCTCGGCGACGGTCGAACTGGTGCCCTCGGAGGAACGCGAGGTGCGTACGGAAACCTTCATCCGCGACTGGCAGGCGCGGGTGAACGTGCCGGCCGGCATGGAGAATTTCCTGGTGGTGCCGCGCCGGCAGGGGCCGCCCGGCCAGGATCTGGTGATCCGCATGAGCGGCCGCGACGCCCACACCCTCAAGCTCGCCGCCCTGGAGGCGCAGACCAGCCTGCGCCAGATCGTCGGCGTCTACGGCATCGAGGACGACATGCCCTATGGCAGGGAACAGGTGGTGTTCAAGCTCACCCCGGCCGGCGAGGCCCTGGGCCTGACCCTGGAGGAACTCTCCCGCCAGTTGCGCGCCGCCCTCGACGGCCGCCTCGTGCAGTTGTTCCAGGACGGTCCCGAGGAGGTGGAAGTGCGCGTACGCCTGCCGGAGGCGGAGCGTGCCAGCCTCGCCCTGCTGGAGCGCATGAACGTGCGCACGCCCGCCGGCGATTGGGTGCCGCTCGCGACCGTCGCGAGCTGGACCTCGCGCCAGGGTTTCGAGGCCCTGCGCCACGCGGAAGGCCGGCTGGCGGTGGAAGTCAATGCGACGGTGAACAGCGCCGTCGCCAACACCAACGAAATCCTGGCCGGCCTGCAGGACGTCACCCTGCCCACCCTGGTCGAAAAATACGGCATCGAGTGGTCCTTCCAGGGCAGGGCGGCGGATCAGCGCGAAACCATGGCCGACATGCGCGCCGGCCTGCTGCTCGGGCTGGCCCTCATCTACCTGGTGCTGGCCTGGGTGTTCGGCCATTACGGCTGGCCCATCATCATCATGCTGGCCATTCCCTTCGGACTGGTCGGCGCCGTCGCCGGACACTGGATCATGGGCATCAACCTCACCCTGCTCTCCCTGTTCGGCCTGTTCGGCCTGTCCGGCATCGTCGTCAACAACGCCATCGTGCTGGTGGAGTTCTACCGGCATCAGCGCGAGCAGGGCCTGGCCGTCAACGAGGCCCTGGTCAACGCCGTCTGTCTGCGCCTGCGCGCCATCCTGCTCACCTCGCTGACCACCATCGGCGGCCTCTCCACGCTGATGGCGGAAACCTCCCTGCAGGCGCAGTTCCTCATTCCCATGGCCACCTCGATCACCTTCGGCCTCGCTTTCACCACCGTGCTGGCGCTGTTCTGGCTGCCGGCCATGCTGTCCCTCTACGAATCCGCCCACCTGCGTCTCATGCGCCTGCTCGGCCGACCGGCGGAGGCCGCCGCGCGCGGTTAGGTCGCCATGCGCGCGCGCTCCATCCTCATCACCGGCTGTTCCTCCGGCATCGGCCTGGCCGCCGCGCGGGCCTTGCGCGAGCGTGGCTGGCGGGTGTTCGCCGCGGCGAGAAATCCCGCCGACGTCGAGCGCCTGGCCGCCGAGGGGCTGGAAAGCCTGGTGCTGGACCTCGACGATTCCGCCGGCCTGCGCGCCGCCGTCGCGGAGGTGCTCGAACGCGGCGGTGGCCGCCTGGACGCGCTGTTCAACAACGCTGGTTTCGGCCAGGTGGGAGCGGTCGAGGACCTGACCCGCGACGCCCTGCGCGAGCAGTTCGAGACCAACCTGTTCGGCTGGGTGGAACTCACCAATCTGCTCATCCCGGTGATGCGCGCCCAGGGCGGCGGACGCATCGTCATGAACAGTTCGGTGCTGGGCTACGCCGCCTTCGCCTATCGCGGCGCCTACAACGCCGCCAAGTTCGCGCTGGAAGGGCTCACCGACACCCTGCGCCAGGAGCTTGCCGGCACCGGCATCCACGTCAGCCTGATCGAACCCGGCCCCATCACCAGCCGCTTCCGCGAGAACTGTCTGCCGCACTTCGAGAAGCACATCGACTGGCGCGCCAGCGTGCATCGGGCTCGCTACGAGGCCCAGCTCGCGCGCCTGCGCACGCCCGGCCCGGCCGCCCCTTTCACCCTGGGGCCCGAGGCGGTGGTGGCCAAGCTGCTGCACGCCCTGGAAAGCCCGCGCCCGCGCGCCCGCTATCCGGTGACGGTGCCGGCGGTGGCGTTCTGGTGGCTGAGACGGGTGCTCTCGGTAGGCGCGATGGACTGGCTGCTGACGCGGGCCTCGGGGGGCGGCAGGCGCTGAACAGTTCTAAACCAGGAAGGCGCTGTCCGAGCAGGGATTGCACCAGCCCATGCGCACCAGGAAGTCGTCGAATTCCAGGCGGTGATCCGCCTCCAGGCGGGCGGCGCGGCCGGCGAGATGGGCGAAGCCGGTTTCCGGCAGGGGCGGCCGGAAGGCGAAGGCCACCACGTTGGCCTTGGACTCCGCCGGCAGCCGCAGGACATGGCCGGCGAAGACCTCGGCGAGGCGCTCGAGATGCGCGCGGTAGCCGGGATCCGACTCCCACAGGTTGAACACCGCCACGCCGCCGGGCCGCAGCATTTCCCGGCAGTCACGGTAGAAGCGCGCCTCGGTGAACGCCTCGACGATGCCCTCGGCGCCGTAGCAGTCCACCAGCACGGCATCCTGGCTGTCCGGGTGTTCACGCGCGAAGGCGGTGCCGTCGCCGAGGAGGACCCGCAGGCGCTCGTCGTCGGGCGGCAACTGGAAGGCGTCGCGCGCGGCGGCGATCACCCCGGCGTGGATTTCCACGGCGGTGACGCGACTGTCGGGCAGCCGGCGATGCAGGAACTTGGCCAGGGATCCGCCGCCCAGTCCGATCAGGGCGATATCGCGCGGATTCCGCTGGAACAGCAGGAACCCCATCATCGCGCGCGTGTATTCGAGTTCCAGGCGGAACGGCGCGTTCAGGCGCATGGCGCTCTGCACCGCGCTGCCGCCCAGATGCAGGAAGCGCACGCCGTCGCGCTCGCTGACCCGGACGGGCAGGGCGCCGGTGGAGGGGTCCGGGGAGGTGTCTGGATCCCGCATGCCGAACCAGTCAGGCAGCCGGTTCCGCCTTGGCGAGGCGCCATGCGTCGAGGGCATCGAGGGTTTCCCGCATGCCCGGACACAGGCGCACTCCGGGCAAGGCCACGCTGACCCGGGCGCCGCCGGCGCCGCCCGCCCAGAGTTCGGTTTCCTCGTCCAGACGCTGCCGCAGCTCGGCCAGGGCGGGCGCGATGCGGCGGTGCGGATAGGCGATGCTGAAGGACAGGGCGACGACGTTGGCATTGTAGGCACGCGCCGCCTGCGCGATGTCCTGCACCGGCGTCTGCGTGCCCAGCGACACGCAGTAGGCGCCGCGCAGGGAGAGCAGGGCGGCGACCATGAGCAGGCCGATGCCGTGTTCTTCCTCCGGCAGGGTGGTCAGCAGCACGCGCGGCCGCGCGCGGGTGTCGGCCAATTGCGCGACGACGTCGCGCAGCAGGCCCTGGACGACTTCGGTGTAGACGTGTTCCTCGTGGATATCGATGCCGCCGCGCGCCCAGGATTCGCCCACGGCATGGTTCAGAGGGGTGATGACGTCCTGGACAAAACTCTCAACCCCACGACTCAGCATTTCCCGTTGCAGGCGCCGGCGCAGTCCCGCAGGATCCTCGTGACGCAACATTTCCAGGGTCAGATCGCGCATCCGGGCGATGCCTGCCGACGCCTCGACAGGGGGCTTGGCCAGTATCAGCGCGTGCAGGTTTTCCGCGCTTTCGGCGACGATGCGCGAGGGCCGCAGGCCAGTATCCATGAGGCGTTTGATCAGGCGCAGGCGGTCCACCTGGTCGGCCGGATAGCTGCGTTCGCCCTGCGCATCGCGCAGCGGCGCGGGAAAACCGTAGCGACTTTCCCATTTGCGCAGCACGTCCTTGGAGATTCCCGTCTCGCGCTCGACGGCTCGGATCGACAGGGCTTCCTGATCAGCGATATTCATCGTTATCTGTCCTGGACAAATGTCTTGACATGGCAATCTTGTCCAACTATCTTACGTCCATCGATGTAATTGTCCAGGACAAATTATGAAAACCTTCTCCTTGTCCATGCCTGTGTTGCGTCGCTTCCTGCTGCCGGCCGGATTCCTCTTCCTCGTGACTGCCGGTGTGCTGCGGCCTACCCCGGCCATCGCCGAGTCCTGCCCGGAACTGCTGCGGCACAGCTTTGCCGACCTCAATACCGGCGCGCCGCGCGACCTGTGCCAATACCAGGGCAAGGTCATCCTGGTGGTGAATACCGCCAGTTACTGCGCCTTCACCGACCAGTACGGCGGTCTCGAAGCGCTCTACCGCAAGTACAAGGACCGCGGCCTGGTGGTGCTGGGCTTTCCCTCGAACGACTTCGCCGGCCAGGAGCCGGGCAGCAACCGGCAGATCGCCGAGTTCTGCCGGCTGACCTACGGCGTGGAATTCCCCATGTTCGCCAAGTCGCACGTGACGGGTGCGCAACGCAACGCCCTCTATGCCGAACTGGCGCGGCGCAGCGGGGAAGTGCCGCGCTGGAACTTCCACAAATACCTGATCGATCGCGACGGCAAGCGCGTGCAGAGCTTTGCTTCTTCGCTGCCGCCGGATGATCCGCGTCTGCTGGAGGCGCTAAGTCGCCTGCTGGATGCCCGGAAAAACCTGAAACGCGAGACCTGAACGACTACGGATGAGAGGAGACAACGCCATGCACCCTGAACAGAGCCCCGCCACACCCCAGTCAGCCCGGCAATCCGCGGGGCTGGCGCCGCCGCTCCCGGCCGAAGAGCCCGCGGCCAGGCCCAGCCGCCAGAGCGAGCACTTCATAACCGAATGGGCCATTCCGAACGGCGCCGACGCGCCGCGCAACTAGGAGGAGCACAACATGGGCGCTGCCGAACGAGCCATTGGTTGGGTGGAACAGGGTTACGTGCCGGACGCCGTGATCCGGCGCGGCATCCGGCGTCTGTGCAAGGCGCGACTGGAGGAGATCGCCGAGGCCGACTGCGAAGCCGCGGCCGAGGCGGAAGCGGGCTTCCTCGCGGCCATGGCGGCGGCGTCTGTCGCCGAAGTGCCACAGCTCGCCAATGCCCAGCACTACGAGGTGCCGGCGGCGTTCTTCTCACAGGTGCTGGGACCCGAGCGCAAATACAGTTGTGCTTACTGGCCGGAAGCCACAACCGATCTGGCCGGCGCCGAGTCCGCCGCGCTGGCGCTGACCTGCGCGCGCGCCGAACTCGCCGACGGCCAGGACATCCTCGAACTGGGTTGCGGCTGGGGCAGCCTCACGCTGTGGATGGCCCGGCGCTATCCCGACGCCCGCATCACCGCCGTCTCCAACTCCGCCTCCCAGCGCGCCTACATCGAGACCCGCGCGCGCAGCCTGGGTGTTTCCAACCTGCGGGTGATCACCGCCGACATGAACCATTTCGAGGCGGGTGCCCACTTCGACCGGGTGGTGTCGGTGGAGATGTTCGAGCACATGCGCAACTGGGCCGCGCTGATGGCCAGCGTGCACGACTGGTTGCGGCCCGGCGGCAAGTTCTTCATGCACATCTTCGCGCACCGGGATCGCGCCTATATGTTCGAGGTCCGCGGCGACGACGACTGGATGAGCCGCCACTTCTTCAGCGGCGGCATGATGCCCTCCCAGCATCTGCCGGCGCGCTTCCAGGAACACCTGCGCCTGCGCCGGCAATGGACCTGGAGCGGCCGCCACTACGAAAAGACCGCCAACGCCTGGCTGGCCAACATGGACGCCCGCCGCGAGGCCATCCTGCCCATCCTGGCCGAGACCTACGGCGCCGACGACGCGCAACTCTGGTGGATGCGCTGGCGCCTGTTCTTCATGGCCTGCGCCGAGACCTTCGGCTACGACGGCGGCGAAACCTGGCGCGTCGGCCACTACCTGTTCGAGCGGCCCGCCACGCGGGAAATGGCGCCATGACCACGGCCAGCCTGGCACGCCGCGCCGCGGCGGGTACGCGGACCAGCACAGTGCTGGTCAATGTCCTGGCGTTCCAGGCGGGCTGGTGGGCGGTGGTGCTGAGCGCCGCCCAGGACCGCGCCGCCGTCGGTCTCCTGGTGGTGGGGCTGGTCCTGGCCTGGCACCTGGCGCGGGTTCGGCCGGGTCGCGCGGAAGCCGCGCTGATCGCCGTCGCGGCCTGCATCGGCCTGGTCTTCGACAGTCTGCTGCTGGCAACAGGCTGGGTGGAATTCGCCGGCGGCGCCCTGTTCGGCGTGCTGGCCCCACTGTGGATGGTGGCCCTGTGGGCGAATTTCGCCGCCACTCTCAACGTTTCCCTGCGCGTCCTGCGCGCGCGGCCGTGGCTCGCCGCCCTGCTCGGCGGCCTGGGTGGCCCCCTGGCCTATTGGGGCGGCGCCGGCCTCGGGGCCATGAGCCTGGTCGAGCCGCTTCCGGCGCTGCTGGTCCTGGCCGCGGGCTGGGCCGTGCTCACCCCCCTGCTGTTCCGCCTGGCCGCCTGTCTGGAGGCGCGGCCATGACGCTGAGCGGCGCCACCGTCGCCCTCGCAGTCGTCCTGCTGGCGGCCTTCGCCACCTGGCTGGTCAGCCTGGCGCGGCGCGACGTCAGCATCGTCGACAGCCTGTGGGGCCCGATGATCGCCCTGGCCCCCTGGGCCTACCTCGCGGCCATCGCCCAGCCGGGGCCGCGCGCGACCCTGGTGCTGGCCCTCGCCAGCGTCTGGGCGCTGCGACTGGCGCTGCACATCACCTGGCGCAACCGGGGCCACGGCGAGGATCGCCGCTACCAGGCCATCCGCGCCCGCAACGAACCCCATTTCGCTTACAAGAGCCTGTACCTGGTGTTCGGCCTGCAGGCGGTGCTGGCCTGGATCGTCGCCCTGCCGCTGATGGCCGCGCTGGATTCCGCGCGGCCTCTGGGCTGGCTGGATTTCCTCGGCGCCGGCCTGTGGCTCGCGGCCATCGTCTTCGAGGCCGTGGCGGACTGGCAGCTCGCCCGCTTCAAGGCCGACCCGGTCCATCGCGGCCAGGTCATGGACCGCGGCCTGTGGGCCTGGAGCCGGCACCCCAACTATTTCGGCGAGTGCCTGGCCTGGTGGGGCGCCTGGCTCGTCGCGCTGGGCGCCGGCGCCGCCTGGACGGTGGTGTCGCCGCTGCTGATGACCCTGCTGCTGCTGCGCGTGTCCGGCGTCGCCCTGCTGGAAAAGGATCTGGTCGAGCGACGCCCCGCCTACCGCGACTATGTGGCGCGCACCAGCGCCTTCGTGCCCTGGCCGCCGAAGCGCGGCGCGGCGCGCGCCACGGAGTCGGCATGAGCCCGCGTTGGCCGGCGCTCGCGCTCGCCCTGCTGACCGCCGGGTCGGTCCACGCGTCCGCCCAGGAGGCCTGGCGCTTCCGGGTTTTGCTGGATGGCGACGAGATCGGCCGCCACGTGTTCGAGGCGCGCGAATTCGAGGCACGCGACGGCGGCGCCTCGCGGGAACTGGTCAGCCAGGCGGAGTTCCGCGTGCGCCTGCTGTTCTTCGATGCCTTCCGCTACGAGCACCGCGCCACCGAACGTTGGCGCGGCGACTGCCTGGAGTCGATGAGCGCCCGCACCCGCCAGAACGGCCGCGTCGACACCGTCGAAGCCACGCGCGACGGCGAGGCATTGCTGGTGCGCACGCCGCGCGGCGAGCAGCGTCTGCGCGGCTGCGTGCGCTCCTTCGCCTACTGGAACCCGGACATCCTGCGCGGCGGCGCGCTGCTGAACGCCCAGACCGGCGAGTCGGTGCCGGTCAGCGTCACCCCCCTGGGCCGCGAAACCCTGAACGTGCGCGGGCGTCCGGAATCCACCCGCCGCTACCGCCTGTCCGGACCGGACATCGCCATCGACCTCTGGTATGCCGGCGCCGGCGACTGGGTCGCCCTGGAGTCGCGCGTGCGCGGCGGCGTGTTGCGTTACGAGATCCTGTAAGGAGGCGCCATGCTCAAGTCCACCCTGCTTGCCACCGCCGCGCTGTTCCTGGCCGGCTGCCAGTCCGCGCCGCGCCCGCCCATCGCCCTGGCCGGGCCGGTGGACCTGCCGCGCTTCATGGGCGACTGGTACGTCATCGCCAACATCCCCACCTTCCTGGAGAAGGGCGCCCACAACGCGGTGGAGTCCTACCGCCTGGACGCGGACGGCAGCATCGCCACCACCTTCACCTTTCGCGCCGGCGCCTTCGACGGCCCGGAGAAGCGCTACACGCCGCGCGGCTTCGTGCGCGAAGGCCAGGGCAACGCGGTGTGGGGCATGCAGTTCCTGTGGCCGATCCGGGCCGATTTCCGCATCGTCTACCTGACCCCCGACTACGGCCAGACCGTGATCGGCCGCGAGGCGCGCGACTACGTCTGGATCATGGCGCGCACGCCGGCGATCCCGGAGGCCGACTACCAGTCCATCCTGAGCTTCCTGGCCGGGCAGGGCTACGACGTCACCCGCATCCAGCGGGTGCCGCAACGTTGGGAGCAACAACCATGAAGATCGCCATCATCGGCAGCGGCATCGCCGGGTTGACCGCCGCGCACCACCTGCATCCCGCGCACGACATCAGCGTGTTCGAGGCCGGCGACCACATCGGCGGCCACGTGCACACGCACGAGGTGATGTCGGGCGGACGTTCGCACCGGGTGGACACCGGCTTCATCGTCTTCAACCACCGCACCTACCCGCGCTTCGTCGAACTGCTCGCCGACCTGGGGGTGGACAGCCAGCCCAGCGACATGAGCTTCGCCGTGAGCTGCGGACGCAGCGGCCTCGAGTACAACGGCAGTTCCCTCAACGCCCTGTTCGCCCAGCGCGAGAACCTGGTCAAACCCGGCTTCTGGCGCATGCTCCAGGACATCCTGCGCTTCAACCGGGAGGCGCCGGAACTGCTGCGCCGGCCCGACGATGGCGAGAGTCTGGGCGAGTTCCTGGCGCGCGGCGGCTACGGCGAGCGCTTCCGCGACTACTACATCCTGCCCATGGGCGCCGCCATCTGGTCCACCGATCCGGCCCGCATGCTGGCCTTCCCCGCCCGCTTCTTCATCCGCTTCTTCGCCAACCACGGCCTGCTGTCGCTGGACGACCGGCCCCTGTGGCGGGTGATCCGCGGCGGCTCGCGCGCCTATGTGGAGCGCCTGGTGGCGCCGTTCCGCGAGCGCGTGCGCCTGGCCACGCCGGTGCGGCGCCTGGTGCGCCGGCCGGATCAGGTGACCGTATACACGGACGCCGGCGCCGAACGCTTCGACGCGGTGTTCCTGGCCTGCCACAGCGACCAGGCCCTGGCCCTGCTGGACGCCCCCTCGCCGCAGGAGGCCGAGGTGCTGCGCGCCATTCCCTACCAGGCCAACGAGGCGGTGCTGCACACCGACACCCGCCTGCTGCCGAGGAAGCGCCTGGCCTGGGCGGCCTGGAACTACCGCATGCCCGACGGCCCCGGCGGGCGCGTCAGCCTCACCTACAACATGAACATCCTGCAAAGTCTGGACGCGGAGGACACCTTCTGCGTCAGCCTCAACCCCGGCGAGCGCATCGATCCGCGGCGGGTGATCGCGCGCATGACCTACCACCACCCGATGTTCACCCGTGAGGGGGTGGCCGCCCAGGCCCGCCATCGGGAGATCGACGGCACCCTGCGCACCTACTACTGCGGCGCCTGGTGGGCCAACGGTTTCCACGAGGACGGCGTGGTCAGCGCCCTCGACGCCCTGCGCCATTTCGAAGCGGATCTCGGCCATGCAAAGCTGCCTCTACGCCGGCTGGGTTAGGCACCGGCGCCTGGCGCCGCGGCCGCATGCCTTCCGCTACGGCTTGTGCATGCTGTGGCTGGACCTGGACGAGCTCGACCGGGTGTTCGCCGGTCGCTGGCTGTGGTCCGCACGGCGGCCCAACCTGGCCTGGTGGCGGCGCGCCGATCACCTGGGCGACGCCGCCACACCGCTTGCCGAGGCGGTGCGCGACGCGGTGGCGCGGCAGAGCGGCAGCCGCCCGCGCGGTCCCGTGCGCCTGCTCACCCACCCGCGCTACTTCGGCTTCGGCTTCAATCCCATCAGCCTGTTCTATTGCTACGCCGAGGACGGCGTCACTTTGGAAGCGGTGCTGGCCGAGGTCACCAACACCCCCTGGCGCGAGCGCCACGCCTATGTGCTGCCCATGCGGCGCAACCAGGGCACGCCGGAGAAGCCGGCCTTCCGCTGCGCCAAGGCCATGCACGTGTCGCCTTTCCTGCCCATGGAGCTGGAATACGACTGGCGCCTTACCTTGCCCGGTGACAGCCTGCTGCTGCACCTGGAAGACCTGGAACGCGGCGTCAAGGTGTTCGACGCCACCCTCAACCTGCGCCGCCGGCCGCTCACCAGCCTCAATCTGGCCTGGGCGCTGGCGCGTTTTCCCTTCATGACCGCACAGGTGGTGTTCGGCATCTACTGGCAGGCCCTGCGCCTGTGGCTGAAAGGCGCGCCGCTGTTCGACCACCCGCCGGCGGCCGGCAAACCCCGGGAGACTTCCGCATGAACGACCGCGTTCTCACCCATCCCCAACTGGCCTCGGAGCCTGGGTATTTTTCGAAATCGGCAGCCAAAGTGGCCGTCATTCCCGCGCATGCGGGAATCCAGTTCGTAGGTCAAATCGCCTCTACAAACAACTCGATGCACAGTCTGGATTCCCGCCGCAGCCTGCCCCCGAATGGGGTAGTCGGGGGCGGGAATGACGGTGTGACGGGGCGCGGACAGGATGTTCACCACCTATCACCCGCCACATCTCCGCTCGCCGCCCTGGCCCGGCGCATCGTCCTGGGACGGCTGCGCGGCCTCACCCAGGGTTCCCTGCTGATCGAGGAGGTCGGCGCGGTCCACCACTTCGGCGCCGGCCTGCCCGAGGCGCGGGTGAGCGTGATGAATCCTGATTTCTGGCCACGCGTGGCCTTCGGCGGCAGCGTCGGCGCCGGCGAGTCCTACATGGCCGGCGACTGGCACAGCGACGACCTCAGCGGCCTGCTGCGCCTGCTGCTGCGCAACCGGGAGGTGGTGGATGGCATGGAGACCGGCCTGGCACGACTGTCGGCGCCGCTGCGTTGGCTTGCCCACCGCCGCAACCGCAACACCCGCGCCGGCAGCCGGCGCAACATCGCCGCCCACTACGACCTGGGCAACGACTTCTACCGGCTCTGGCTGGACGAGACCCTGATGTATTCCAGCGCCGTGTTCGAACGGCCGGAGATGACGCTGGCCGAGGCCTCCACCGCCAAGCTGGAACGCATCTGCCGCAAGCTCGGCCTCGGCCCGCATCACCACGTGCTGGAAATCGGCACCGGCTGGGGCGGCTTCGCCCTGCACGCGGCCGGCCGCCATGGTTGCCGGGTGACCACCGCCACCCTGTCGCGGCAACAATACGAACTGGCACGAGAACGGGTGGCGGCGGCGGGGCTGACGGACCGGGTCGAGGTGCTGCTCACCGACTACCGGGATCTGACGGGACGCTTCGACCATCTGGTGTCCATCGAGATGGTGGAGGCGGTGGGCGCCGCCAACCTGGACACCTACTTCCGCCAGTGCGCCCGCCTGCTCAAGCCCGATGGCGCCATGCTGCTGCAGGCCATCACCATCGCCGACCAGCGCTACCAGGCGGCCCTTGGCGAGGTGGACTTCATCCAGAAGCACATCTTTCCGGGCGGCTTCCTGCCCAGCGTCACCGCACTGGCCTCCAGTCTGACGCGGGCCAGCGACCTGCGCGCCGTGCATCTCGAAGACATCGGCCCGCACTACGGCGAGACCCTGGCGCGCTGGCGCGAGAACTTCCTGGGCGCCGTCGACGCCGTGCGCGCTCTGGGCTACCCGGAATCCTTCGTGCGCATGTGGCTGTTCTATTTCGCCTACTGCGAGGCGGGCTTCCGCGAACGCGACCTGGGCACGGTGCAAATGCTGTTGGCCAAGCCGGGCTGGCGCGGGGCGCCGGTGCTGGGTCGGCTACCCGACGTCGCCGGATGTTGAGTGATGCCCTATGTCCCTTTCTTATCCTGTTCGCCCTGTGCGGGAGTGGCTCGGTGATGGCCGCCGCCCAGCTGGTCCTCGACGACCGCCGCGATCCTGGTCTGTGCGCCGCCAACGGCGCCTGCTGGCGCGCGGTCACCGACACGGTGATGGGCGGTGTCTCCGGTGGCCGCCTGCGTCCCGACCAGGTGGACGGCCGGCCGTGCCTGCGCCTGACCGGTGAAGTCAGCCTGGAGAACGACGGCGGATTCGTCCAGGCCAGCCTGGACCTGGACCGGCACGGCCCCCTGGATGCCAGCGGCCATGCCGGCGTGGAGCTTGAGGTGTACGGCAACGGCGAAACCTACAACCTGCATCTGCGCACCGCCGATACCCGCATCGTCTGGCAGTCCTATCGGGCGTCCTTCCCGGCGCCGACCGCCTGGCGGACGCTGCGCCTGCCCTTCGCCGCCTTCCAGCCCCACCGCATCGAGCGTCCCCTGGACCTGAGCACCCTGCGCCGCCTGGGCCTGGTCGCAATCGGCCGGGAGATGCAGGTGTATCTCTGCCTGGCCCGTCTGTCCCTCTATCCCTGAAAGGAAGCGCCATGATCACCTGCACCCGCGATCCCATCACCCTGAACGACGTCACCAACTTGGCCGAAGCCCCCTTCGTCATCGAGGGGCAGGGGTCCGGGCGCATGAAGATCTACTTCGAGTCGGAGGCCAACCGCCGGGAATACCTGGAAACGGAGACCCACGGCGGCGTCCGCTCCCCCGGCCTGCGCGCGATCTTCGACGCCATGGCGGACAACCCGAATACCGGCAGCATCAATTGAGGCCCGCCGCCGTGTCGCCCCGGCATCTGCTCATCGTCGCCCACGGCAGCCGCCGCGCGGCCTCCAACGATGAAGTGCGGCAACTGGCCGGGCGCGTGCGCGAGCTGCGCTCGCCCGGCATCGATCACGTGGAAACCGCCTTTCTCGAACTCGCCGAGCCGGACATCTCCGCCGGACTGGCCCGCTGTGTGGCCCTGGGCGCGCGCGAGATCGTGCTGTTCCCCTATTTCCTCGCCGCCGGCACCCATGTGGTGGAGGACATCCCCGAGGTGGTGGCGGCCTTCCGCGCCGGCCATCCGCACGTGGCGGTGCGTGTCACCGGACACCTGGGCGCCGCCGAGGTCCTGCCGCGCGCCATCCTGGAGGTGGCGGCCAGCTTGAAAGCCGCCTAAGACAATTCCATGAAGGCATCCGACCCACTGCCCGCCTTGGGCGGACGGGTGCACGATCTGCTCAAGTCTCATGCGCTGGACTTGAACCGAGAGCCAGCCTGAGCGGGGTTCAACCCAGCAGAGCCTCGATGTCGCGGGCCAGTTCGGCCGGTGCGGTGGTTGGGGCGTAGCGGCGCGTCACCCTGCCCTGGCGGTCGGCCAGGAACTTGGTGAAGTTCCACTTGATGGCTTCGCTGCCCAGCAGGCCGGGCGCGGCATGCGTGAGGAACCGGTAAAGGGGATGGGCGTCGGCTCCGTTCACCAGGATCTTCGCGGACAGGGGAAAGCTGACGCCGTAACGGCTGGTGCAGAAATCGCGGATGCGGGCCGCGTCGCCGGGTTCCTGGTGGCCGAACTGGTCGCAGGGGCAGCCCAGCACCACCAGGCCGCGCTCACGGTAATCGCGCCAGAGGGTTTCCAGGCCCGCGTATTGTGGGGTGAAGCCGCATTCGCTGGCGGTGTTCACCACCAGCAGCACCCGCCCGGCGTAGTCCGCCAGTTTCAGCGTGCCGCCGTCCAGGGTGGGCAGGGTGAAGTCGTGCAGCGATGTGCTCATGTGGGGCCTGCGAAGCTGGGATATCGGTATGCGTAGACCCTTGCCGTAAAGGTCAAGACGACCAGCCCCGCCCGCCCCGGAGGAGCGGGCGGGGCGGCAGGAACTCAATATTGATCGGCCATCCATTCGTCCAGCGGCACGCAGGCGCGCTCGTTGGGCTTGGTGCTACCACCCAGCATGGGGGTCAGGCAGATGTATTCCACGCCGTCCTCGGCCACCAGGTTGCTGACGGGCAGCCTGCCCACGGTCTCGAAGCCGCGGGTTTCCATGAGGATGAAATCGAACTGGTCGCCGACGGTGACCTCCAGTCGGCCGCCGTTGCCTTCCCCGTACTTGGCCCACCAGGATTGGGGATCGATGCCGTCGTAGCTGGGCGATACCGAATCGGTGCCATGCTGGTGCCAAGCCATGATGGTGGGGTTCTGCATCTGGCTGTCGCAGGCGGCGGACTTGGCCATTGCGCTGGCCATGGAAAAAGTCAGATTGTGGTCGGGGTAGTCAACGCGAAGGGTCTGCATGGTCTTCTCCTTGAGTGTGAGAGGTTGCGGAGGACAGCGTGTGTCACCCCGTACTTATTTGTCTAGGACAAATAAAAAATAGTTCAAGGAAAATTTGGATAATTTATCAAATGTCCAGGACAGAAATGGATTAAACATGCCCAGGAGGCAAGCCTAAGCAGGCCGGGCATCGCAGGTTGGCCGAGACGGCCGGGGACTCAGGCGTCTGCTTCCGTCATCAGCGAAAGGAACAGATTCAGCGCCCGCTGCGTCCCGCAGGGCGCGGTGTCGCGCAGCCGGCGCAGGCGCTCGGCGGCATGCGTACCGGCGTCGCCCGCCACGCAGGGGCCGTAGCCCATGCTCCAGTCGGCGAACTGCCTGCGCTGCAGCGGTTCCCGGAACAGCAGGCGCATATCCGCGTGGCGGGGATCGTTGCCCAAGCGCGCCAGCAGTTCGTCGAGCGCGGTACCTGGTCCCTCCAGAATCTGGAAGAACAGACCGCCGTGGCATTGCAGGTGGCCGCTGATGTCGCGGCTTGCATTGTTTCGCCTGGATTGTTCGAGGATGCGCTCGATGTCGGCCTGCCCGATGCCTGGAGCGGCCACGCTGATATAGGCGAGATGCTGGAGGGGCATGGCTGGAGGCCGGAGATGCGCGAGGGCGGCAAGCTTGCGGCAACTTCCACGGCCCGGCAAGCACGGGCATGCCACCATGTGCCCGCGTCCATTCGGGAACCATGGCGCCCCCGCCGCGACAAACACAGGGTTCGGCAGCGAGCCGAAATCACCGAAGGAGACTGACCATGTCATTGCACAAGCATTTTTCCGCGAGCCGGGTCCTGACAGCCCTGGCCTGCACTGTCGTCCTGTCCGCTCCCGCCGCCGCCGATCACTGGCGCGGCCATCCCGGCATGGGCAATTACGGCCACTGCCCGCAGTACCACGGCATGGACAACTGCCCGCACAAACCCGCCGGGCCGATGATGCAACGCATGTCCGGCAAGATGCTGGGCGTGCAGATCAGCGATCTGCCCAACGCCATGCTGGACGCGGGCGAGGTGGGCTATGGCGTCAACGTGGAGAAGGTAAAGCCCGACAGCGCGGCTGCCAGCGCCGGCATCCAGGCCGGCGACCAGATCGTCGAATTCGCCGGCAAGCCGGTGCTCTCGGCGGAACGCCTGCGCTGGCTGGTGCGCAAATCGGAAGCGGGCAAGGCCCTCGACGTCAAACTCATGCGCGAGGGCAAGCCGGTCGCGGTGAAGGTCACCCTTGCCGAGCCGGTGCCCAAGGAGAAGTGCGAGCCGAAAGGCGCGCCCCGCATCGGCACCTGAGCGCCAGCGAACTCCGGGACCGAGGTCCCGGAGGCGTGGCCGGCATCAGTCCGGCAAGTCCTAGCGAAGGCTCAGACGCAGCCCGTCGGCTGGGGCAGACCACCGTACTTGGTGATCATCTTCATGGGGCCCCGGGGGAAGAGGTCGTACAGCTTTTGCGCCTTGCGGTCCATGCCGTGCAGCTTGGCGAAATCGCGGATGGGCGGCACGGTCTGGGTTTCGCCGAACACCTCCCGAGCCGACAGGATGTACTTCACATGTTCATCCGTGAGTTCGAAGTTGTCGTCCAGGCGAGCCAGTTCGTACATGATTTCCTCCGTCCAGATGGAGGGGTCTACCAGATAACCGTTGCCGGTAAGTTCGAGTTCCATGGGGAATCCTGTTGCGTTGAGAATGGTTCAAAGTATACCGGGACTGCCACGCAAACCCCCGCTAAACCCCATGAACAGTAAGGGTCCTGAAGACCCACAACCGGGGCTTGATGACCCGCAGTTCCCATCCTTGTGCATAGTCCCGCGCCGACCGGTTCGATGCCTTTCAGCCTGATGATTGGCGGGTTACCGCTGGTTCCGGCCAGTCACCTCGGGCGAACCATCGTCGCGGGCTCGGCCGGTTCCAACATTTCCCGCGCTCCACGTTCCAACAGAAGCTTAGGATTCTCGCCATCACACGTCGTCTGCATTTCCCCTTCCTTCAACAAAATGAAGGGGTCAGCTCTTCGTGTCGCAAGGGAGTCAATTTATGGTGTCGGCTGACAACATGTTCAAACTGGATGTGGACAGTCGCTGCAATGCCCTTCGGATATTCCTCCCTGTTTCCACCTGAGTGCAGAGGCATGGAGCTGGTACCTATACACATTTTCTCTACTGTGGTGTCCCAATTTCTTCTTCTTTCTGCCTGACGACGTAGGCGGCGGTGATCAGGCTGAAGATGAGCAGGGCCGCCTCGAAGGAAATGCCGAACTGGGCGGCGGCGAAGACGCTGCCGCCGGTCATCACGGCGGCGATGTAGAGCGGCATGAACAGAAAGATGAGGCCGCCGGCGAAGACCTGGATGCCCTTGCTCTGATAGCGCAGGCCGAGCAGTTCCGGGAAGGTGTGGGCGCCGAGATGGTGGCCGATGCGCCGGGTTGGCTCGCCCAGCACGGTGAAGGCGATGAAGATGCCGACGCCGATGTTGAGGAAGGTGAGCCACAGCAGGCTCATGCCGAACATCCCGGCAACGCCGCCGAAACCGACGATGGCGGCGGTGGAGATGAAGGTGGCGCCGTAGGAAACGGCCATGATGACCGGATGCGCGCCGCGCCCGGCGAGCAGGAAGTCGGAGGCGGACTTGGTGCCCTTCCAGCCCAGCCAGCCGAGATAACCTGTCGCCGTGAGATAGAGCAGGATGACGACGATGTCGATCCAGTCGAGAGCGGTCTGGGCGGGCATGATGGCTGATGTCCGGTCTACGAAGATATCAGGATAGAACTATCTTCTTATTTTTGCGGTGCGG
>Ga0194119_10004588_pt1 | contig 21255 bp, 16 predicted proteins | sample TA2MahC100mmetaG_FD_148620 | JGI IMG/M metagenome (GOLD analysis project Ga0194119, IMG submission 148620) | Freshwater microbial communities from Lake Tanganyika, Tanzania - TA2015018 Mahale Deep Cast 100m | ecosystem: Environmental > Aquatic > Freshwater > Lake | place: Tanzania: Lake...
GAGGTCTTTGCTGATCTTCATGATGCTACTATGCATCGCAGTTCAATGCATGAAAGTCCTGGGTCTCAGATTTTGAAAATTTTTTTGGTGCCCTCTTGCCGAGGTGCAGGGAGTCCGGTTGGGATTCGGCCTCCTCAAGGTTCCCTGGAGGAACCTCGCCCAGGGGGACAGGCTCTCCCCGAGGTGGGCGACGACCGATCGCCAGCGGAGGGTTCTCTGGCCCGGAAACCGGGTTGGACTCCCCCCGGGAGAGCCGGAGGAAAGTCTGGCCGACGGACCCAGCCTCGCCCACGCTCCAAGAACCCATGAAACGACTCCTCCTGAGCCTCGTGACGGTGTTCGCCTCGATGACCTTGGCCGCTGCCGACGCATCGATCGTCCTCATCGCAGGAACGCCCAGTCATGCGCCCGGTGATCACGAATTCCGTGCCGGCAGCCTCCTCTTGGCCGGATGCCTGAACCGCCTCCCCGGGATCCATGCGACCGTCGTCAGCAACGGGTGGCCGGCCGACACGGCGGTCCTGAAATCCGCCGACGCGGTGGTGGTGTTCGCCAATGGCGGCACGGCCCATCCGGCCATCCGGCCCGAGCGGCTCAAGCTCATGAACGAACTGTCGGCCAAGGGGGTGGGCATCGGCGCGGCCCACTACGGCGTCGAGGTGCCGGCGGGGGATCCCGGATTCGCGATGCTCGACTGGACCGGGGGCTACTTCGAGATGTTCTGGAGCGTGAATCCGACCTGGACGGCGACGTTCCAGTCGCTGCCGGTGCATCCGGTGACCCGGGGCGTGAAGCCGTTCGCCATCCACGACGAGTGGTATTACCACATGCGCTTCGTCCCCGAGCGCAAGGGTGTGACGCCGATCCTCAGCGTGGTGCCACCGGCCAACACGCTCGACCGCTCCAACGGCCCGCACAGCGGCAATCCGTTTGTCCGGGCGTCCGTCGCCAAGGGCGAACCCCAGCCCCTCATGTGGACCTACGACCGGCCGAACGGCGGCCGGGGATTCGGGTTCACCGGCGCCCACTACCACAAGAACTGGGGCAACGAGGACTTCCGCAGGGTTTTCCTGAACGCCCTGCTTTGGATCGCCAAGGTCGAGGTGCCGGAGGGCGGGGTGGTCTCAGCGGTCACCCCGGAGGAACTCCGGGCCAATCTGGACCCGAAGTGACGGCGGGCCTCCTCGGGTCCGACGGCCGTCGGGCGGGCCGACCGGCCCCGGCGCATGGCCGAGACCCAAAGTTCAAAACCCGCAAAACCCTCTTGCCAAGCACCCGGGCGCCCGAGTTTCATCCTAATTCCCCGGTACGGCTGGGTAGCTCAGTTGGTAGAGCATGCGACTGAAAATCGCAGTGTCGGCGGTTCGATCCCGCCCCCAGCCACCACTTCTTCGGTCCCTTGCCTCTCCCAGTCCCTCAACTCTGCGGGGCTTGGACATTCCTGATTCTCCCCCGTCCGTGATGACCCGGTCGTGCCGCCGTCGCGCGAGCATCCTTCCCCGGGGACTCTTCCCGCCCCACGCCCTTCGGAGCGGTGCCGGCCTCCGGCGTCCTTTTTCGCGACACCACCCCCTGCCCGCAGCCGCTCGTATCCGGGCCCCGGGCGTGGGCCGGAACCGCGCCCGGCGGGGAGTCACCAGGGCGATTCCGGGGGAGGGCTCTGACGCAGGAACCCGGCGACCACCGCGCCGTCGCGGGTCGGGGGCTGGCAGGCCTCTCCCGAGCAGAGGTAGGCGAGGGAACGTTCCTCGTCGCCCGGCAGGCCCCGGGCGAACGGATCCACCGGCCCGTGGTTTCCGAGGATCACGCGATGCGGCTCGAAGACGGTGTGGGCATGGCCGAGCAGCGCCCGGGTGGAGCCGCAAAGCCAGTCGCCCACGATCACCACCCGCTTGGGCTCCTGGAGCGCGAAGTCGAGCGCGCACAGCAGGAACGGCACGACCTGGGGCGTCTGATGCAGCCTCTGGGCGAAGAGCCGGAGGGTCTTCTCGGCGGCCTCCTGCCAGTCCGGGCGCGCGCAGATGGACGAGAGCCTCACGAGGGCCAGGGCGGCCACGGCGTTGCCGGAGGGTTCGGCCCCGTCGTAGTCCTCCTTGAGCCGCACCAGCAGGTGGGGCGTCTCGGCACCGCTCTGCCAGAACCCGCCGCCGACCGGGTCGAGGAAGCGTTCAAGCATCGCCTCGGCCAACTCCACCGCGAAGGCCAGGTGCGACGGGTCCAGCGTGGCCTCGTAGAGTTCGAGCGTGCCGGCCAGCAGGTGGGCGTAGGCGTCGAGCAGTTGCACCGAGTCGCGCTCCCCGTCGCGCCAGCGGTGGTGCAGGGTGCCGGGCCGTCGCGGGAGGTCTCCGGAGGCCGGGACGGCCGGCTCCCACAACTGCTCCCGGAGGAAGGCCAGGTTGCGCTCGGCGAGCGCGCGGAACTCCTCGTCGCCGAGGACGGCATGGGCCCGGGCGAAGGCACCCAGCATCATCCCGTTCCACGAGGCGAGGACCTTGTCGTCCCGGTGGGGGCGGACCCGCCGTGCCCGGGCCGCCCGAAGCGTCTCGATGGCCTCCTCCAGCAACGGCCGGTCTGCCTCGGGCACGTCATCCTGGGCCAGCGACAGCACGTTGAGGCCGGGCTCTGGCCTCGGGTCGCCTGGGTCGACGAAATTGCCCTGCGGCGTGATGCCGAACCGGGCGACCGCCACGTTGAAGACCTCCGGACGCAGCAGGGCCGACAGCTCGGCATGGGTCCAGCAATAGAACCGCCCCTCCTTGCCCTCGCTGTCCGCGTCCTCGGCCGAGAAGAAGCCCCCGTCGGGATGGGTCATGTCCCGGGCGACGTAGCCGAGGATGTCCCGGGCCACCCCGGCATGGCGGGCGTCGCCCGAGACCAGGAAGGCCTCGAGGTAGAGCACGGCCAGTTGGGCGTTGTCGCAGAGCATCTTCTCGAAGTGCGGCACCAGCCACCGTTCGTCGACGCTGTAGCGGGCGAAGCCGCCGCCGAGGTGGTCGCGGATGCCGCCGGCGGCCATGCGGTCGCAGGTGTGCAGCACGGCCTGCACGGCCTCGGTGTCGCCGAAGCGGCGGGCGTAGCGCAGCAGGTAGAGCGGCTGGCTGGGCCTGGGGAACTTCGGCGCCGTGCCGAAGCCGCCATTCACCGGGTCGAACTCGCCGAGCAGGGTTTGGCCACCGCCGTGCAGCTCGCGGGGGCCCGTCGGGAAGGCGTTGTCCGGATCGTGCACGACCATCTCCTGCAACCGCGAGCACAGGTCGCTGGCCGAAGCCGTCAGGTCGGCCCTCCGGGTCTTCCACAGGTCGACGATGCGTTCGAGCAGTGTCCGGAAAGAGGGCCGGCCGTTCCGCGGTTCCGGCGGGAAGTAGGTGCCGCCGTAGAAGGGGCGCAGATCCGGCAGCAGGAAGACGTTCAAAGGCCAGCCGCCGCCGCCGGTGGTCATCTGGACGAAGCTCATGTGGATCTTGTCCACGTCGGGCCGCTCCTCGCGGTCCACCTTCACGCAGACGAAGTGCTCCCGCAGGTAGGCCCCGATGGACGGGTCCTGGAAGGTCTCGCGCTCCATGACATGGCACCAGTGGCAGGTGGAGTAGCCGAGGCTCACGAGGATGGGCTTGTCCTCGGCGCGCGCCTTGGCGAAGGCCTCGTCGCCCCAGGGAAACCAGTCCACCGGGTTGCCCGCATGCTGCAAGAGGTAGGGCGACTTCTCGGTGGCGAGGCGGTTGCGGGATTCCGGTGCGGGACTCACAGGCCCCTGAGGATAGGCCGGTCGATCCGGGGGACAAGCCGGCAGCCCGGACTTCCGGCGCCCCAGGGTCGCACCTCGCGCCGCTCTGCTGCCCGAGTCCTTGAAAGGTTCGGGCCGCTGGGGCCTCCTTGGGCCCTCATGGCGTCCGATCTCGATCCGTTCTACCGGGACACCCTGCGCCGGCTGGTCCGGGAAGGGGTCATGGGGCCGGCCGACCGCATCCTCTGCGTCTGCGCCGGGGAACGCGACCACCTCACCCTGCGGGAGGCAGGCTTCCCCAACGTGACACTCACCAACCTCGAGACCCGGTGGGAACTCAAGGATCCAGGCACCCATCAGGTGGCCTACGGGGATGTCGAGGACCTCACCTTTCCCGACAAATCCTTCGATTTCGTCATCGCCCACAGCGGCCTCCACCATTGCGCCTCGCCCCATCGAGGCCTGCTGGAGATGCACCGGGTGGCCCGGAAGGGCCTGCTGGTCTTCGAGCCCCGGGATTCCTGGGTGTCCCGTCTGGGGGTCCGGCTCGGATTCGGGCAGGACTTCGAGACCGCCGCCGTGGCGCTGAGCGCCGACCGGGTGAGCGGTGGTTGGCGCAACGGGCCGGTGCCCAACTACGTGTACCGGTGGACGGAGCGCGAGATCGAGAAGGTCATCCGCAGCGCCACGCCCTGGATGACCTGCCGGTTCCGCTACTTCCACGCCACCCGGCCCCCGTCCGGGGCGGCGGGCCGGCGCAACCCGTGGATCCGCCTGGGCCTCCGGCTGGCCGTCCCATTGGCGACCCTTCTCGGGCGCATCGTCCCGTCGCAGACCAACTGCTTCGCCTTCCTGGTGACCCAGCCCGCACCCGGCGCCGGGAGTCCGCCGTGGATCCGCTGGAGCGACGGGGTGCCGTCGCTGGATCCCGGCTGGGCGCGCAAGGTCTACCGGCAGACGGAGGATCCGCCGGTTGCCCCCGGGGCGTCGTCGTGACGATCGGTCTGAAAAGACGTTGAACGACCGGCCTCCCGCGGGCTTTGATGGGTCCAATGGTTGCCGCCCAGGAACAAGTCCAGAAAGCGCTCTTCGGCGTCTTCCTCATCGCCGTCCTCCTGCTCTTCGCCGTGCTGCTCGGTTCGGTGCAGGTGCTGGCGCTGATGGGATTCGTGGCCGTCCTCTGGGCGTTGACCCTCCCGCAGCATGGCACCTTGGCGCTGGTCCTCGGCTCGGTGATGATCAACGCGTCGCTGCTGGTGCCCTTCGTTTCCGGTCGGCCCTTCTTCTGGGAGGCGAGCCTGATGCTCTCGGTCAGTGGCCTACCGCTGATGTTCGCCATGCGCCGCAACGCCCCGGATTTCGGCGAGCGCCTGCGCGAATTCCGCTGGGTGTTCCTGGGGCTCGGCATGTTCTTCCTGGTCCTGGTGTCGCTCATCAAGGTGCGCGGGTTCGGCCTGAACGCGCTCGGGCAGGGACAGGTCGGTGGGCGCGCCTACGTGACCCAGTTCCTGGGCCTGCTCTTCCCGCTGCTCTATATGGCCGTCCCCACCGCGCCCCAGATGCTCGTGCGGCTCTACGTGGTGCACTGCCTGATGAGCCTCACCTTCCTCATCTCGGACTTCACCTTGGCGGCGGGCACCGGTCCACTGTGGGTGCTGCTGTCCTTCTTCGGCCTGTCGACCGACAGTCTCGCCTTCGAGGTCCAGTCGCTGGAGGGCGGCGTGCGGCGCTTCCAATCGGTGGCCTTCGTCTCGCGCGACCTCGTCTACCTCATGCTGGTCCTCATCCCGGCGTCGCGGGCCCTGACCTTCGGGACCGTGGCCCGCGTGGTCGTGATCCTGGGGTTGCTCGGCGGCAGCGCGCTCGGCGGCCACCGCATGTCCATGATCATCATCCCGTCGGTCATCCTGCTGGCCAGCGCGGTCCAGAGGACGGTCTCGATGGCCAAGGTGGTGGTCTCGGCGGTCCTCCTGGGCCTGGCCCTGATGGTCACCTACCAGACGGCGCGCCAGTTGCCGCACGCGGCCCAGCGCATGTTGTCGGTGCTCCCGGGCATCGAGATCGACCCGCTGGCCAACATCGATGCCGAGAACTCCTCCAGCGGCCGTGCCTCCATGCGCCGCATCGCCCTCGACATTGCGCCCAATTTCCTCTGGATGGGTCGGGGACTGGGGTTCGTGCCGGATGTCGGCCATCTCTACACCCACAGCGAGATCGACCAGTACGGCATCCTGGAGCAGAGCCTCGACCAGGGGATCTTCTATGCTGGCATCCCGAGCCTGCTCGTCAACCTCGGCCTGCCGGGGCTGGCCGGGGTCCTGACCTTCCTCGGGGCCGTCTCGATGGTCGCCGTGCGCAACCTGAGGTCCATCCACCGGCTGGGCTGCGACACCTCCTTCGACCGGCTGACCTGCCACGTCAGCTGCCTCTGGCTGGTGCAGTTGGCGACCTTCATGGCCACCACGGGCGAGGCGGGGTTCTTCATGCAGACCTTCGGCCTGCTCTCGGGCCTCGTGCTGATCACCCATTGGCACCGCACGCGGACCCTCGGGTTGGACGTGCCGGCGGCCAAGACCGTGTTCCGGCTTGCCTCGCGGGGCGGTGATCCGGCGGTGTCGGCCCCCTCGGGCCCGTCGGCCGCCTGATGCCCGGTCCATGACCCCCTCGCCGAGTCCGCATGCCGGGGGCACCCGGGGGGTGCTTCACCTGGTGGGCTCGACCCAGGACAACGGCGGCATCCTCACCGGGCTGCGCCACGCGCGGGACCCGGCCGGGGAGTTCGGCCATGCCGTCGTCGTGCACCAGGGCTTCGAATCGCGCCGCCAGCCGCCCCTGGAGCTGCGCCACAGCCGGTGGCTCCTGGCCGAGTCCCCGAGCCACCTGGGCCTCTTCGCCCGGGCCTTCGCGGTGGTGCTGGAGACGCGTCGGCGGTGTCGTGACGAATCGTGGGGCGTCCTGCATGCGCACAGCCGGGGTGGGTTCGCCGCCGCGGTGCTGATGGCCCTCCTTCCCGGCCGGGTGCCCATCGTCTTCACCAACCACGCCTTCGCCCGTCGCACGGCCCTGTACCGCTGGGGTGCCCGGCGGCGGCGGATGGCCACCGTGATCCTCAACCCGGCGATGGCCGCCCATTACGGACTGACCCCGGAGCCGGGGCGCGTCGAGATCATCCCCGACTGCTGCTCGGACGCGTTCTTCGAGGGGCCGCTGGTGACCCGTCCGGGACCCCGCGGACGGCTGGCGCTGGTCGGGGTGGGCAACCTGGTGCGCTGGAAGAAGTGGAACCTCGTGCTGGATGCCCTCGGGCGTCTTCCGGGGGCCCTCCGGCAGCGGGTGCACTTCACGCTCTGGGGGCCGACGCCGGCCGACGCCGACTCGCAGGCCTTCGCCCGGGAGCTCAAGGCGCAGGTGGGTGCGCTTGGCCTGGCCCCCTACGTGCGCATCGCCGGACCGACGGACCGCGTCCGCGAGGCCGTCGAGGCCGCCGACGTCTTCATCATCCCCTCGACCGACGAGCCCTGCTCGGTCGCCCTCACCGAGGCGCTGGCCCTGGGCAGGCCCTCGATCGCCTCGGCCAGCGGCGGGTCGGTGGACATCCTGCGGACGGGATTCAACGGGCGGCTGTTCCGTCCGGACGACCCGGAGGATCTCGCCCGCCAGATCGCCGGCATGATCGCGGGCGACGGGGCCACCGCCACGCCGGAGCAGATCCGCGACAGCGTCCGGCATCATGCGGCCTCGGTCGCCTGGGCGAAGTACCACGCGCTCTACCGGCGCTTGCTCGGTGCGGGCGCGGCGGTCCAGCCTCGGGCTCCAGCGTGAGCGCCACCCTCTACGACTTCCTGCCGCGGCTTGAGACCCCGACCGACGACCTGCTGCTCGACCGGTTCCTCGACTTCGCCCGGGCCCGTGGCGTGGACCTCTATCCGGCCCAGGAGGAGGCCATCCTCGAGTTGTACGCCGGGAAGAATGTCATCCTCAACACGCCCACCGGTTCCGGCAAATCGCTGGTGGCCTCGGCGCTGCACTTCAAGGCGTTGGCCCAGGGCCGACGGTCGGTCTACACCTGTCCCATCAAGGCGCTGGTCAACGAGAAGTGGCTGGCGCTTTGCCGCGAGTTCGGTCCCGACAACGTCGGCCTCAGCACCGGCGACGCCACCATCAACCGCGACGCGCCGATCCTCTGCTGCACGGCCGAGATCCTGGCCAACATCGCCCTGCGCGACGGCCCCGACGCGGTGGTCCGAGACGTCGTGGTCGACGAGTTCCACTACTACTCGGACCGCGAGCGTGGCGTGGCGTGGCAGGTGCCCCTGCTGACGCTTTCCAACGCCCGTTTCCTGCTGATGTCGGCCACCCTCGGCGAGACCGCGTCCTTCGAGGCCGGCGTGACGCGGCTCAACGGACTGCCCAGCGTCACCGTGAAGTCCGCGACGCGGCCGGTGCCGCTGGAGTTCAGCTACGCCGAGACGCCGCTGTCCCAGACGCTCGAGACCCTCCTGGCCGAGGGCAAGGGTCCGGTCTACGTGGTGCACTTCACTCAGGCCGACGCCGCCGACAGCGCCCAAGACTTCACCAGCCTCGCCACGGCCACCCGCGAGGAGAAGGCGGCGATCGCCACGGCGCTGGAGGGGGTCAAGTTCTCCAGCCCCTATGGGCCCGACATCAAGCGGTGGCTCCGCTCCGGCATCGGGCTGCACCATGCCGGCCTGCTGCCGCGCTACCGGATCCTGGTCGAACAATTGGCCCAGCGCGGCCTGCTCAAGGTCATCTGCGGCACCGACACGCTGGGCGTGGGCATCAACGTGCCCATCCGCACGGTGCTCTTCACGCGCCTGTGCAAGTATGGCGGGGACAAGACGGCCATCCTCAGCGTGCGCGACTTCCACCAGATCGCCGGCCGGGCCGGCCGCAAGGGCTTCGACGCGGTGGGGTGGGTGGTCGCCCAGGCCCCGGAGCACGTGGTCGAGAACCTGAGGCTGGAGGAGAAATCCAAACGCGACGGCAAGAAGTTCGTGAGACGCCAGGCGCCCGACAAGAACTACACCCCCTGGGACCGCCAGACCTTCCAGCGGCTCATCGATGCGGCCCCGGAGCGCCTGGTCTCCCGCTTCCAGGTCTCCCACGGCATGATCCTCAACGTGCTCAGCCGGTCGGAGGACGGCTGCGGGGTGCTGCGCCGGCTCATCCGGGAGTGCCATGACGGGGCCGCGCAGAAGAAGGCCCATGTCCGGCGCGCCTGGCAGCTCTTCCGGGCCCTTGTGGACCGGGGCATCGTGACCCTGTCCGCCCGGGGCGAACCCAAGCGGGTGCGGGTCGATGTCGAGTTGCCCGAGGACTTCTCGATGAACCAGACGCTGTCGCTGTACCTGCTCGACACGCTGCCGCTGCTCGACCGGCAGTCGCCGGAATACGCCCTCGACGCGCTCACCCTGGTCGAGTCGATCCTCGAGAACCCCGACCTCATCCTGCGCCGGCAGCTCGACCGCCTGAAGGGCGAGAAGGTGGCCGAGCTCAAGGCCCAGGGCATGGAGTACGACCAGCGCATGGAGGAGCTCGAGAAGCTCGAATACCCCAAGCCCTGCCGGGAGTTCGTGTACTCGACCTTCAACGCCTTCGCCGAGAAGCATCCCTGGGTGGGGCAGGAGAACATCCGCCCCAAGTCCATCGCGCGCGAGATGTTCGAGCAGTACCAGTCGTTCTCCGACTACATCAAGGCCTACGAGCTGCAGCGCATCGAGGGCCTGCTGCTGAGGCATCTCACCTCCGTCTACAAGGTCCTCCGCCAGACCGTGCCCGAGGCGGCCAAGGACGACACCCTGCGGGAGATGGAGGCCTACCTCGCCACGCTGCTGCAGCAGGTGGACTCCAGCCTCGTCGAGGAGTGGGAGCGCCTGAAGAACCCGGCGGCCGCGCCGCGTGAGGCGACGCCGGAGGCGAAGCCGCCCGGGGCCGAGGAGGCCGCGCGCGATGTCACCCGCGACATTCGGCGGTTCACGGCGCTGGTGCGCGCCCGGGTCCTTCCGTGGATCCGGTGCCTGGCCCTCGACCAGTTCGACGAGGCGGCGACCCTCCTGGAGCCGGGTCCGGCAGGGCCGGCCGGCGTCGGAGCCGAGGCTGGAGCGGAGGCCCCGCCCGTCGCATGGACCGCGGCCTCGCTGCGGGCGGCGCTGGAACCCTACTTCGAGGACCACGAGCGCATCCGCCTCGATCCCGAGGCGCGCAATGCCAAGCACACCCATGTGAGGCCTTCCGAAGACCGCAGGACCTGGCGGGTGATGCAGGTGCTGGTGGACCCGGAGGAGCACAACGACTGGCAGGTCGAGTTCGAGGTGGACCTCGCGGCCAGCCGTGCGGCCGAGGCGCCGGTGATGCGCCTGGTCGGCCTGGGTCCCATCGGGGCCTGAGAGACCGGCCCCGGACAAGGTCGCCCAGCCGACAGGGGACACCCGGGAGCCCGGAGCGGCCCTGTGGCAGGCTGCTGAATCGGCCCCTGGATTGGGCCTGCGGAATTGGCCCCGGGGTTCAGGCCGCCGCCGTCGGCAGGGAGAATTCGGCCTCCTCCTCGGCGGTGGCCTCCCGCTGGTCGGTCTCGAGCGGGGCGAAGCGCTCGCTGTTGAAGCCCAGTTCGCCATTCAGGCCGGTCTTCAGCGCCGGGTCCCTGGGGTTGAGGATCTCCTCCAGCAGCAGCCCGATCTCGCCGTCCTTCTTGCCCGATTCGTGCCGGAAGTAGTTGCCCCGTCCGATGTACATGCCGCGAACCGTGTAGACCTGGTCCTTCTTGGGGAGTTCGGCGAACAGCACGCCGGCCTCCGGCGGGAAGTCGTCGTTGATGCACACCACTTTCTGGCCTTTGGAAAACATAGGGAGCGTCGGACTCTTGAGGCGGGATGGTGTCGCGCGGGAGGCCCGGGTCAATGCCCGCGACCTTCGGGTCGGTGCCGGGTTGGTGCCGGGTCGTGGCGACCCGTGACGCGACCCCCTCAACTTCCGGATAAATCCGGAGAAATCCATTGCCATCAACCCCATGATTGCCCATGTTCCCCGCCTCGTTTGGTTCGGGGCGTAGCGTAGCCTGGTAGCGCGCTTGTTTCGGGTACAAGAGGTCGTGAGTTCGAATCTCACCGCCCCGACCATCAATCCGTTCCGGGGTTCGTCTGCCGGGGCGGTTGCATCGGAGGGTTGGGGTTCTGCCCCGTCCGTCCGATGACCTCACCAGACCTCCCGGGCAACCGGGCCGGTGCTGACAGACATGCGCACGTGGCGGAATTGGCAGACGCGCTACTTTGAGGTGGTAGTGCCGTAAGGCGTGCAGGTTCAAGTCCTGCCGTGCGCACCACTCCTTGGAGAATTCCTTGGACAAATCGCGACGATGTCCGGATCTCCGACGGCGTCCGGATCCCCGACGGGGTCAGGCCCCTCCCGGGAGGGCGATCTCCAGGCCTCCGACCGGGGCTGGATGCCTGGGCAGGAGTTGATCCACTCCGAGGCCGGGCAAGCATCTCCCGCTGCCGCCGATGGGCGTGTCGCCGATGGGCGTTGCCTCGACCGGCCGGCAGGGCAGAGTCGTGCGCGTGGAACCGTCCCCGGCCCAGCCGTCCCCCCGCCGATCGCGGTGGTTCCCGTGGTTGTACTGGCTGAGCTGGACCCTCGTGGGGCTGGCCTTTGCGGGGCAGCACTACCTCAAGGCCGCCTCGTTTGGCGAGGGCGTGTCTTGGGCCGTGGCCCTGCAGGGTGCGCTGGCCGACTGGTATGTCTTCGCCCTGCTCGCCTTCCCGGCCTTCCGCCTGGCTCGACGCTTCCCGCTCGGGGGCGCCCGCTGGCGGTTGCGGCTGGCCCTGCACGGACTCGGCGGCGTGGTGTTCTCGCTGGTGTGGATCCTCGGTCGTGCCGGCGTCGGTGAACTCTTCTTCCCCGGGCACCGGTCGGAGAAACCGCTGCATGAGCTGATCCGCTACGTCCTGGTGGCCACCTTCTTCTTCAACATGCTGGTCTACTGGGTGGTGGTGACGGTCGCCCACACCGTGGCCTACGCTGACAGCCTGCGCGAACGCGAGCGCCGGCTGGTGGAACTGGAGGGCCGGCTCAGCTCGGCCCGACTGATGGCCCTGCAGATGCAGTTGAACCCGCACTTCCTCTTCAATGCGCTCAATGGCATCGGCACGTTGATGTTCCGCGACGTGGACGCCGCCGACGCGATGCTCGTGCGGCTGGCCGAGCTGCTGCGGCACGCCCTTGACCGGTCCGGCCGGCAGCTGGTCTCGCTGCGCGAGGAGATCTCCTTCCTCGAGCGCTACCTGACCCTCGAGCAGATGCGCTTCGGCGAGCGCCTCACCGTCGAGCGCGAGATCGACGACGGCCTGCTCGACGCGCAGGTGCCTAACCTCATCCTCCAGCCCCTGGTCGAGAACGCCATCAAGCATGGGATCGAACCAAGGGTCGCGCCGGGCCGGATCGTCCTCCGGGCCGTTTCCCCGGCACCCGGGCGTCTTCGCCTCGAGGTTGCGGACAACGGACGCGGCCTGCCGCCCGACCGGGGGCCCGGCTCCGGCGTCGGCACGTCGAACACCCTGGCGCGCCTGGCGCAGCTCTACCGGTCCGAAGGGTCCTTCCGCCTGGAACCCAATCCGGGCGGAGGGGTGAGCGCGGTCGTCGAACTGCCGCTGCGCCGCTGAAGGGACGCGGCTCCCCTCCCGGCCCGGCGGCCCCCCGTGGGAGGACGGTCCCGAAACCAGCGGCGCCCACCCGAGGAGCCCTCGGGGACCCCCCGTTGGCGTGTCGGCGCAGGCTCGACACGGCCCATCGGGTTGGCAGCGTAGCGCCATGTCCCCGATCCGAACCATCGTGGTCGACGACGAGCCGCTGGCCCGGGAACGCCTGACGATCTGGCTGGCCCGCGAGTCCGGCTTCGTCGTCGTGGGTGAATGCTCGCAGGGCGAGGAGGCCGTGGAGGTGCTGCGACGGGAGCGGCCCGGCCTGGTGTTCCTCGACGTCCAGATGCCGGGCCTCACCGGCGTGCAGGTGCTCGAGGCGCTCGGGGCGGATGCCCCGCCGGCCGTGGTCTTCGTGACGGCGCATGAGCACTTCGCGGTGGATGCCTTCGAGGTCCAGGCGGTGGACTACCTGCTCAAGCCGGTGTCGCGCGAACGGTTCAAGACGGCCCTGGAGCGCGTGGCCAAACGCCTGGCCGCGCCGGGCCCGGAGGCGCCGCCGCCGCCCGGCGGCCCGGCCGCACCGGGGCCGCCGGAACGCCTGTCGGTCAAGCACAACGGTCGCATCGTCTTCGTGCCGGTGGCCGACATCGACTGGGTCGGCAGTGCCGACAACTACGTCGAGCTGCACGTCGGCGCCCAGACCTTCCTGATGCGCGAGACGATGACGGCCATCACCCAGCGTCTGCCCGCCGACCGGTTCGTGCGCATCAGCCGCACGGCCATCGTGCAGGTCGGGCGTGTGCGCCACTTGGAGCCGCTCTTCCACGGCGAGTACTCGGTGGAGATGATCTCCGGGGCCAAGCTCACCCTCAGCCGCAGCCACCGCGACCAGTTGCCGCGCCTCGGGGTCCGGGCCTGAGCGTCGACCTGGGCCCCAGGCCGGGCCCCCTCGATCCCGGTGTGCCCGCGTCGGACGGTCTTCCGCATTGGCAGCGGGCCCCCGGCTCGGGAATGCTCTGCACGTCATGGACACCGCCACGAAGATCATCCGGCCCGAGGAGTTCCCCGCCTGGAGGGAATCCACGCGCGCCTCGGGCAAGGTCTGGGTGGCGACCAATGGGTGCTTCGACCTGCTGCATGCCGGCCACGTGGCCTACCTCGAGTCGGCCCGCTCGCTGGGAGACGCCCTGCTGGTGGGCCTGAACGGCGATTCCAGCGTGCGCGAACTCAAGGGGCCCACCCGGCCGCTCAACGCCGAGGCCGACCGGGCCCGGGTGCTGGCGGCGCTCGAGTGCGTCTCGGCGGTGGTCGTCTTCCCCGAGAAGCGGGCCGTGCGGTTCCTGACCGAGGCGCGTCCCGACCTCTACGTCAAGGGCGGCGACTACACCCTCGACACCATCGACCACGACGAGCGCCGCGCCGTGGAGTCCGGCGGGGGACGCATCGTGTTCCTCCCGTTCCTGCCCGGCCGCTCCACCACGGGATTGGTGTCCAGGATCCAAACGCTTTGATCATGTCCGAACCCATCGCCATCGCGCCGCTTTCCAAGGCCGACATCCGCATGCTCAAGGGACAGGCCCAACGCCTCGAGGCCACCGTCCGCCTCGGGCGGGGCGGTGTCTCGCCGGCCTTCCTCACCGGCCTCGACCAGGAGCTGGTGCAGCACCAGTTGGTGAAGGTCCGCCTTTACGACCTCAAGGACCAGCGTCACGAGGTGGCCGAGCAACTGGCCCGCCAGTCGTCCAGCCACCTGGTCACGGTGATCGGCCACGTGGTGGTGCTCTACCGGCCCAAGCCCGCCCAGCCCGACGCCGGGGCGGCCCCGGCCTGATGAACGGCCCCGGCTCGGCCGGTGGTGCCCTTCCGGGTTCCCGGGCCATCCCGACCCTCCGCCCCATGATCCCGAGATCCCCGGGCATCCTGCCCAAGGCGTGGACGGCGATCGCGGCGCTGGCGCTGGCGCTGGCCTGCGCCACCGAGCCGGCCCCGGCGACGGGCGTTTCGCGGGCGGGGAGCACCAACGCCGCGGCCGAGAAGACCCTCGTCGTGCTGGGCGACAGCCTCTCGGCGGGATTCGGGGTCGATCCGTCGGAGGCCTGGCCTGCGCGCCTGCAGGAGAGGATCCGCCAGGAGGGTCTGCCTTGGAAGGTGGTCAATGCCGGGGTCAGCGGCGACACCACGGCCGGCGGCCTGAGGCGCCTCGACTGGATCCTGCGCAAGCGCCTCGATGGCCTGCTGCTCGAACTCGGCGGCAACGACGGGCTGCGCGGCCTGCCGCTCGAGGCCACCCGCACCAACCTGCAGGCCGTGATCGAACGCACCCGGGCCAGGCATCCCAAGGCCCGGATCGTGCTGGCCGGCATGCGCATGCCGGACAACTTCGGCGAAGCCTACACGCGCCAGTTCGAAGGGCTTTACCGCGAACTGGCGCAGACGCATCGGGTCGTTCTCATCCCCTTCCTGCTCGAGGGCGTCGGAGGCCGTCCGGAACTGAACCTCCCCGACCAGATCCATCCCAACGCCGAAGGCCATCGCCGCGTGGCGACCAACGTCTGGCAGGTGCTCCGGCCTGTGCTCGCCGAGACGCCTTGAGACGCCCTGAGACGTTGGGCCATCAGGTCTCATCCCGGGCCGCCGGGAGGGGCTACTTCGTGAACTCCAGCCAGCCGAAGCGGCCGGGCGTGTGGAAGCTGCCGCTGAGCAGCGGGTTCGAGGCGAGGAAGGCCCGGTGCGCGCGGTCGATGCGGTAGAGGTTGGCGCGCCAGCGGGTGCCCGTGGTCGGGGCTTTCTCCGACAGGGCCAACAGGGGGATGCGCACCTCGCAGGTCCACACCTTGGGGGCGCGATCCACGCGCACCTGCCACTCCATGCCGCTGCTCCAGGCGAAGTCCGACTCGGGCCGGCGCAGGCGCAGGTCGAGCGCCTCGTTGTTCGGCGCCCATTCGTACTCCGTGTAGTGGTCGAGCCTCGACGGGTCCGGGGCGCAGAAGAACTCCACCACGTCCTTGTCCCAGAGCGAGGCCGACGGGGCCACGCGCTCGCCGGGCTTGGCCGGGCCGAAGTCGGTGAGTTCGGTGAACGGGCATTCGTAGGCCAGGTAGAGGAACCGGTCGGACCACAGCGCCCGGCAGGTCGTGCTGATCTCCGGCCGGGCCCGCCCGTCGACGGCCTCCTGCTCGAGGTGGAAGGGCACGGCCTGGGACCACTCGCGTTCCCGCAGGCGGCCATCGGGCTGGAAGTCGCGCTGGATGCGGTGGGCCCGCACCGTGGTGAAGGGCAGGGAGCGCACCAACAGCCGGCGGGCGTTGTCGAAGTAGATCTTCCGCAGCACCTGGGGCGGCAAGCCGATCGAGCGGATGGTCCAGTCGCCCTGGATCGGGGTCATGTGCGGCCAATCCCGGTCGTTGGTCTCCAGCCAGCGCCACTCCTTGGCGAAGAAGGTCGCCGCGTCGTCGTCGGTGGGTCGCTCGCCGTCGCCGGACGAGCCGAGGATCAGCCGGTCGTACACCTGGAAATCGGTGGCGAAGAGGATTCGGTCCTGGTGCCGGGTGAAGAGGCTCCGCAGCACCGCGGGGTCGTGCCGGCCCAGCTCCGGGATGCGTGCGGCCAGGTCGGCATGCATGTTGGCGTGCTCGGTGAGCTTGCGGTCCACCCAGGCCAGATCCTCGGCGTTGTTGGCGAAGTGCACGCAGATGAAGGTCGTCTTGGGGTGCCGCCCGATCACCCGGTCGAGCGCATCCAGCAGCGCCTCACGCGTCGGGAACTGTTTCGGGTCGCCGAACCACCAGTTCTTGTGGTCCTTGAGCTCCTTCCACCGCTCGTTCTGGGCGTCGTAGGGGAGCCAGAACGCCTTGGGGTCGGCGACGTGGATGCTCACCGGCAAGCCCATCTCGCCGCAGCGCCGCCACACGCCGTCGAGGCGCGGGTCGTCGATCCGGATCAGCTGACCCTGACCGTCGCGCAGGAAGAGCCCGAGCCGCTTGAACTCCTTGAGCCCGGCCGCGCCGAGGGCATGGGCGCGCTCCACCTGGGCGACGGCCCGCTCGGCGAAGCCGGGATCGTCCCAGCCGGTGTAGTCGAGGTTGAAGGAGAGCACCGCCCGCCCGGGCGCCAACCGTTCGGTCAGGTCCCGGGTGCGCTCGAAGGCCGAGGTCTCCCCGGCCTTGGCGGTCACGGTGCCGCCGCTGAGGTTCACGCCCACGCCGACGCCGACCCGGTCCATGATCCGCAGCCAGCGGCCGAGGTGCTCCTCAGTGGCGTTGACGTGCTGGTGCAGGTCGATGATCCGGTGCTCGCGGCGCCACTGGTCGGTCTCCGACCGGGTACGCGCGGCGGCCTGACCGGGGCCCGCGAACACCAGCGACAGGGCGACCGGGAGGAGGGCGGCGGGGATCTTCATGCCCCGACGGGAACGCACCGGCCGCGGCTTGGCCAGCGAAAGTTCCTGCTCCGGAGGATCGTCGGGTCCGGTCACTGCCTGAGCGTGCCGAGGAACTCCACCAGGTCACGCAGCTCGAAGCGCGTGAGCGTCTCGCCGAAGCCCTCGGGCATCCCGCTCTGGTCCCCGGTTGCGGGTGCGCGCTTCCTTCGTGTCGACCATCACCTCGCCCTCGTCCGGCGTGAGCAGGGTCGATTGCCGCATCGGTCTCGTTGCGGACGATCTCGGCGAAGAGGTCGCCTGAGCGGGTGGTGACCAGCGTGCTCTCGCAGCCCGTGGCGATCTGGGCGTTGGGCAGGGCCCGTTCCTCCGACGGGAGGAGCGATGTCCACCCCGTTGGCCAACAGCAGGTGCGGAAGGAGACCCTGGCGGTGGCGACCGCACGACGAGGCCCGACCGGGTGCCGGTGGGAGATGAGCGACAAGGCAAGGCCCGAGCCATCAAAGGGCCGCCCGCGAGCCCGAGGCGGAGATCCGGGTCCGATCGCCGAGGGCCAAGACCCGACATTCCCCAAAACCCGACTTGCGCCCCCGCCGTTCCTTCCCTTTATTTGCCGCGCTCCAACGGAGGGCGGGGTCGCCAAGTGGTAAGGCACGGCTCTGCAAAAGCTGCATCGTCGGTTCGATTCCGACCCTCGCCTCCAATGCGTTTTTCCTCGGGAAAACGTGGGTTTCTGATCTCCCAGAACGCTTTTACCCCCTGTTCGTCAGTAGATTCGTCAGTACGAGTCTTGGATTTTCACCTTCCGGTACCTTCCACACGGTGGCTGTCAGACAGGGCTAACCGGACCTCGGCCATCCTTCCAAGAATGATGGTCCATGAATCCGGTCACCGCCTCCACCCGCTACCGTCTCTTCAAGAAAGGAGCCTACGGCACCTTCTATATCGAGGACGCGCTCACCCGCCGTCAGACAAGTCTCAAGACCAAGGACAAGAAGGAGGCAGAGCGCCTCCACCAAGCCCACTGCGAATGCGCTGAAGCCCCCGACCGTGCCTACCGCGTTGGTATGGCTTACGTCGGTAGCATCGATCCGGATGCCGCCACCCGAACCTGGAAGCAGGTCATCGACGCCTACGCCGCCAATCACCCGGAAGGATCCCCCACCCGGTACCGCATCGAGATCGCCGGCAAAGATCGCGCGATCGCGGGTTTGCTGAGCCTGCCCTTGCTCCGCACTCGGCCCGATGAGTTGTTGCGAGCAGTGAACTCCGGCACCGTCTCCACCAACACCTACCTCCGCCGGTTCCAAAACTTCGCCCTCGATCTGGGTTGGTTGCCCAAACCCATCCTACCCAAGAAACGCTGGCCCAAGGTCCGCCACCAACCCAAACGGGCCATCACCGAAGAAGAGCATCGCCGGATCCTCGACCGGGAAACCAACCCCGAGCGCCGGGCCTTCTACCAACTCTGTTGGTACCTCGGAGGAGCCAGCACTGACGTCGCCACCCTTCAGGCCGGGAACATCGATTGGAGAAACCGTACCATCAGCTACAACCGTCGGAAGACGGCCCAACTGAGCGGCATCAAGTTTGGACCCGGTTGTGAAGCGGTCCTGCGGTCTTTGCCTGGAGAGGGCGCACTTTTTCCCTATTTGGGAAGGGTTCGTGCCAGCGATCGCGCCACCGAGTTCAAGCAACGCTGCCAAGGCCTTGGGATCAAGGGAGTCACCTTGCATTCCTACCGCTACGCCTGGGCCGAAATGGCCAAACAGGCCGGGATGCCCGAGCGGTTCGCTCAAGCCGCCTTGGGCCATTCCAGCAAGGCCGTCCACCGCGCCTACGCCAAGGGTGCCATCATGGAGATCCCGTGTTTGGAGGACCTGTTGCGGGAGAAAGCAGCCACAATCCAGCGGGTGGCGACCGCCGCGGTGGAATCCACAGCAGTGGCCCTCACATCACTGGATCCCTGTGGTGAAGAGCCCATCGGCCGCTGTCCCGGTGACCCGGTGAATAGTCTGGCAGCCTGAATCGGAGAACTGGCCGCATCTCCCCTCCGGCAGTGGTGTCACCACCGCTGGAGGGGACACCCGATCATCCAACCCGCTGCCGTGAACCTCCTCATCGTGACCGAGGCACGCGTCAGCCAATCCCGTCGCCCAGCGAATCCGACGACTTGGATCTCTGCGCCTCCACCTTCGAGCGGTTGCGCTCGTACACCGCCTCCGTCGCCCGATCCAACCGTCGCCGGTCCTTCGCCAACTCCAGCACGTCGAGGGCGGCGTAGTACTTCACCGCGTTGGCACCAGGCTTCCCCAATGGTTTCAAGAGCCCCTCCCTCGCCAGCAACGCGAGATCGTCCCTCTCAAAACCCAACAGATCCGATGCCTGCAAGGCGGTCATGCGGGCCGGCGGATACTCCCGGTCCAGCGCCCGGTTCATCGCCCCCACGATCGCCGCCTCTTGAACGCCAGAGATCTGCCCCAGGCGCGCGAGCATCGGATGGTTGCCAGAGCCACTCATGGACAAACCTCCACTCCAGGGGCCCGAGCAATCCGCCCCATACCTTGGCCCTTGTCCGCCCCTGAATCGGACCCCCTGGATCCGACCCCATTCCAGTGAAGCTCCATCACCCGCACGGACACGAGCATCAGTCCGCACTGACCCTGCCGTGTCACCAGCCATGGCTCATCGGTGCCATCCACCCGTTCGAGCACCTGGCCAAGCCGCGCCCGCGCCCGGGTGGAACTCAGGTTTTCCCATCGATGCGTCACGCCGGGTTCCAACCCGTTCGGCCGGAAGGTTTGAGGCGCCAATCGGGCCCGCAAGCCTGCCCAAGGATGATCGCATCCCAAAGCCTCTTCGAAGTCCGATGCACGGACCACGAAGACACTTTGCCGCTGGCGCCGGGTGATCTCTACCGGCTTCCCGTCGTCCGCCACCTTACGAAGGAGCTCCACCCAACCCCGGCGTGCATCCGTGGCGGCGAGGCGCCGGGCCAAGAGAAGCATTGGACGACCAGTTTTCATGCCCTTGACATAAGGGCGGGCACAACGTTTCCGCAAAAGTATTTACACCCCGCATTACACCCCTAGAGTGTCCTCATGTCCCGACCGACCACCATTCGGCATCCCCTAGCCACCCTGCGGCAGGCGCTCAACCTTGGCCGCGCCCAGCTCGCCTCCCGCCTCGGCATCAGCCGTCCTGCCCTTGAGAAAATCGAGCGCGGTCGAAACATCTTCTCCGCCGCTCTTCGCAACAAGGTCTTCGTCGCCACCGGCACGTGCCCTGGGTGGCTTGCCCACCAGCAGGGGCCCCTCCACACCGCCGATGGCTACGCAATGACTCCAGCTGAACTGGCCCGCTGGGAAGCGTGGCTGGAGGTCAAGCTGCCTGCCGGCGAGGATCAAGCAGTACCTAACGCCATGGGCGGGCGCCGACTTGGCCCCTGCTACCGGAGGGATTGTTGTCCCGGACCAGAGCGCCTGCTTATCCACGGTCCACTGGATGTTCCTCGGACCGGGATCGTTGCCGCGAGGCGACTCCAAAAAAACCTGCAGTGCGAGCAACGACGACAGCTCTGTAATCATCTGATCGACCGCGCTCGTGGAATCGCCCAACGGGCGTTGGCCACTTGGGACGATGCTGAGAAGCCGCTTTGGGAGCTTCTAGGTGCTATGGACAAACATTTTCCGAACGTGCCACCGGTTGCGGACCCAACCGAAGCCAAAGCTTCGGTGATCTTCAGCCAACCCAATTGTTCTACCAGCAAATCTCGAAAGTCGCGCAAGCCTGCTATTTCTGCCCGGGATTCCAGCAAAATCCAGTAAACTCCAGCCGGGTTTGGAGCAACTCGCGCAGCCGTCAGGCAGCCCGATTGCTTGAGATAATCGAACCGCGATCCGCCGCTATTTCAATCGGCGCCCGTGACAGGACCGCAAAAACTGCTCCACCGGGGATGGACTTTCCGCAGCGAACCAACCACCACCAATCAGCACCTAAAACTCTCACATCCCTTGGAGCAGTTTTTGCGGTCCTGTCAGTGGATGAGGCCAAACGGCTGAAGGAGCTGGAACGAGAGAACAGCGAGTTGAAGAAGATGCTGGCGGAGTCACTGCTCAAGAACCGTGTCTTGGAGGCCATATGCGAAAAAAAGCTCTGAGCCCGGCGACACGCCGGGAGCACGTGAGGCGGTTGAGTCAGGACGGGGTCTGCTCGATCCGGGCTGGGTGCCGGATGCTGAAGCTGGCCCGGTCGACCTGGCGGTACCGAGGAAGAGAGCTCAGCGAGCCGAGGAAGGCGCTGCACCGCCGTCTGGCCGAGCTGTCGGCAAAGCATCCGCGGTATGGCTACCGGCGTGTCGCAGCGTTGCTACGACAGGAAGGCTGGAAGGTAGGCAAGAGGCTGGTGCAACGATGGCGCCGAGACGGGGGCCTGAGGGTGCCGCCGACGCGCCGAAAGGTCGCACGACGAGGGGTTTCGACCGGATTGCCGACGCAGGC